>Ga0193719_10000385_pt1 | contig 16381 bp, 14 predicted proteins | sample U2a2metaG_FD_160103 | JGI IMG/M metagenome (GOLD analysis project Ga0193719, IMG submission 160103) | Soil microbial communities from a riparian zone of the East river system, Colorado, United States - U2a2 | ecosystem: Environmental > Terrestrial > Soil > Riparian zone | place: USA: East... | reverse complement strand
GTGTACGCGATAGCGCGTGTGCAGCAATTTCTTGACCATAGCTTACCGTACCGAGCGCGGGTATCGATTCAAACTCCATCGCTGGACAAAACCATTAAAACGGCTTCATTGCGCGTTCGCGGATTCACACCGGGCTGAAGCTCGGTACATGAGATTCGGCGGACAGTTCGAGGCCGACGTATTTTCATCCGTGTAATCCGCGTCATCCGCGGTTCAAATTCTCCCATGAAAAAAATCGGAATTCTTTTTGGCCAGGAACAGAGTTTTCCGCCGGCGTTCGTCGAGCGGGTAAACCAAAAGGCAAGCGGCAAAGAGATTGCCGCGGAGTTCGTCAGGATCGACAAAGTGATTCAGGGCGAGCCGTGCGGTTACGACGTGGTGATCGATCGGATCTCGCAGGACGTCCCATTCTATCGCGCCTGGCTCAAGAATGCTGCGCTCACCGGCACCGCCGTAGTGAACAATCCCTTTTGGTGGAGCGCCGACGACAAATTTTTTAATAACGCGCTGGCCACCAAGATCGGCGTGGCAGTTCCGCGCACAGTGTTGCTTCCATCGCACCAGCTGCCACCGGACACCAACGACAAATCCTTTCGCAATCTCGGCTACCCCCTCGATTGGGAAGCCATTTTCAATTATGTCGGCTGGCCTGCGTTCTTCAAACCGTTCATTGGTGGCGGCTGGAAGAACGTCTATCGATTGCACAATCGCGAGGAATTTTTCCGCGCTTACAACGACACCGGACAGCTTGTGATGATGCTGCAGGAGGAAATAAAGTTCGACATGTATTTTCGCTGCTACTCAATCGATCAGCGCCATGTCCGCATCATGCCGTACGAGCCGCGGCATCCGTTTCATTTGCGGTATCAAACTGAGTGGCATGCGCCGAGCGAGATTCTGCAAAGAGTCGAGGAGGGCGTGCTCCGATTAAATCAATTTCTCGGTTACGATCTGAACACCGTGGAATTTGCCATTCGCGACGGTGTGCCGGTCGCGATCGACTTTTGCAATCCCGCGCCCGATTGCGAAGCGGCGTGGATCGGTCAGGCCAATTTTGAATGGGTCGTCGAAGCAATTTCGGAAATGGCGATTCGCAAAGCGCGCGAGCACGTCCCCGGCCACGACAACTTAAGCTGGGGCAAATTCCTTCAAGCCGCAGTGACGAAAAGCGATCTTGCTTAATACCCGCAATCACTATCGCGCGGTCATCCTGAGCGAAGCGAAGGACCTCACAAGAGCTCGAGCGTCACGCTGGGATGTTAGCGTGATCCAATAACTTCTGTGAGGTCCCTCGTCGTCTTCGCGACTCGGGATGACAGCCCATCGTTTTTGAGGGACATTTGCGCCCCACGATGAGCGCAAAAGAGCACACATTTACTCTCGGTATCGAAGAGGAATTCGCGATCATCGATCCGGAGACGCGCGAGCTGCGCTCGCACATTCAGGAAATCCTCGAGGGCGGCAAGGTCGTGCTAAAAGAGCAGATCAAACCGGAGATGCATCAGTCGGTGGTGGAGCTCGGCACGGAGGTTTGCGATTCCATCGAACACGCGCGCGCGCACGTGATTGATTTGCGCAGCAGGCTGGCCGAACTCGCGGGCAAGGCAGGGCTCAAGATCGCATCGGTTGGCACACACCCGTTTTCGCATTGGCGCGACCAGCACATCACCGAAGGCGAACGTTACAAACAGATCATTGAAGACATGCAGTTGCTCGCGCGCGCGAATCTCATTTTTGGTTTGCACGTGCACGTGGGCATTCCCGATCGCGAAATGGCCATCCACGTGATGAATCAGGCGCGCTATTTTTTGCCGCACATTTATGCGCTCTCGGTCAACTCCCCTTTCTGGGTCGGGCACGATACCGGGTTGAAAGGTTATCGCCTGAAAGTTTTCGAGCGCTTTCCGCGCACCGGCATTCCAGACGCATTCGAATCGCTTTCAGAGTATGAAGATTACTGCAAACTGCTGGTGAAAACTGGCTGCATCGACAATCCAAAAAAAATCTGGTGGGACATTCGGCTGCATCCGTTCTTCGACACATTGGAGGTGCGCGTGTGCGACGCCCAAACCCGCGTGGACGACACGGTCGCAATCGCAGCGTTGATCCAGGCTGTCATCGCCAAGCTTTTTAAGTTGCTGCGGCAAAACATCACGTTCCGGATTTACCGGCGCCGACTCCTGGATGAGAACCGCTGGCGCGCGGCGCGCTATGGGATCGATGGGAAACTGATCGATTTCGGCAGGGAAACCGAAGTGGACGAGCGCAGTTTACTGAACGAATTGCTGGAGTTCGTTGCCAGCGAGGCGGACGAGTTCGGCACGCAGCGCGAGATGGCGCACATCGAACGGATCATGAGCCAAGGCACAGGCGCGGACCGTCAATTAGCGATATGGAAACAGACCCAGGACATGAAAGCCGTGGTCGATCATATCGTCGCAGAAACCTACGAAGGACTGAATGTCGCCGCGCCAGTTAATTAACTCGCAGTAATCTCGCGTGTTGTTCGTCTGTGCCAAGTTCGCCTGTGCTCCCGGAAGAAAAAAATACGGCGCGATGCAGAGTTCAGTTTAGGCCTGGCATCTCCTCTATTTTTTCAGCTGCCTGAGTTTCAGATAGACCTTCGGCATCAAGAGTCCCCTCATCGCACGTGATCGATGCGTTGGTACTGACGCGGCTGGTCGCGCGTAACGCACAACTACCGATCCACCGCACTGTCATGCAACCGGGCGCTAAAAAATAGCAAGCTGCCAGCAGCAGAAGTGTAACGGAAAAGATAGCCTTCGATTCGTGATTGAGGCGAATTTCACGAGAAAGTTCGCGTTGGTGGTTCTGTTGTTATCAATGTGGCCGGCGACTGCGGCTCTCGCCGGCGCGCGCCACTTTACTTTCCTCTACGAGGCGCCGACCTCGGCACCAGGCGGCGTGGAACTGGAAAATACAATCACTTGGGCACGAGCGATCGATGGCGCGACGCGTCTTGACCAAATTGTTTTTCGCGAGGAACTGGAAATTGGAATCACGGACCATTTCCAACTGGGGCTTTATCCGCTCGATTGGTCGTATCACAATGCCAACAATACTGACGACAACGGGTTTTCTTATGACGGCGGAGCGGTCGAGCTTATCTACAATCTGACCAACCCCGTTATCGATCTCGCCGGCATTTCGGTCTATCAGGAAATCAGCGGGGGACGTCAGCATTTCGAATCGGAATCAAAGCTGATCGTGCAGAAGAATTTTGGGCCGCTAATTCTCGACTACAACCTGACGTTCGAAGCCGACTGGGAAGACCAAGGGCTTCAAGACCGCCACGGCGAATTGCAACAGGCGCTTGGCGTAAGTTACGAACTTTCGCCGCGCATTTCAGTCGGCATTGAATTCCTACACGAATTTGTTTTCCCCTATTGGCGCGACGAAGAAAAAATCAGGAATGTCTTCGTAGGCCCGAACGTCGCGTTTCGACGCCGAAACTGGTTTGTCACTGTCACTGCTCTCGCACAAGCAACCAACACGCCGGACGAAGCTGATTTCAAGGTGCGAACAATTTTCGGATTCGGTTTTTGAGAAATGAAGAAAATATCAATGCTTTTCGTTGTAGTCGCTTGCCTGTTGTCGTGCCAATTGGCCACCTACGTCCCACCAGTGACTCCGCAGACGGTGGTTGCGACAAGCGGGCGCCATGTTGATGTTACAACGCTGCGCGAAGGCCGCAGGCTTCTGGTGCACCGCTGCATTGAGTGTCACACGCTGCCGCCGCTATGGCATTACAGCATCGAAGATTGGCCCGAGATCGTGAACAGCATGTCGCACCGCGCGAGTTTGAAGCCGGCCGAGCGTCACGCGATTGTAGCCTATATTCTCGCGGTGCGATCGATGCAGAAGTAATTACCGAATATTTAAGCGAAGAAGGGTTACTTCGATGAATCGTCGGCGGTTTCAGTTCAATTTTCTGTGTCCTCGCGACCAAATATCAAAGTAACCATCAGCCCCAGAACGCTCACAGCTGCCATCATTCCAAGGACTGCTGGAACCCCGAAGCTTCCTTTTAAGATAGGCAGTGCGAAAACGCCGAGCGTAGCTCCGATTTTTGCGACGCTAGCAGCGAACCCGCTCGCGGTGGCTCGCAGTTGTGTGGGAAACAGGATCGGCGCGAGCGTGAACGTGGTAGAATTGGGCCCGGCGTTCATTAACAGGTTGAAGAGGATGAAACCGGCGAACACCAGCGGAATGTGAAAGCTGGAGTTCGATGGGTGGACGGCAATCATGAGCAGAATCATGCCAAAAGTCATGCCGCCAAACCCAATCGCCTGCATCCGGATGCGTCCGAACTTTGGAACCGCCCAGATGCCAAGGAGAAAGCCGAAGAGCAAAAACAAATCGATAGCTCCACTTCCTTTGGCAGCAGCCAGCTCGTGAATGATGGCGCCACGTTTCTGACCGGAAATATCAATTGCGCCCAAAATAATCGGAGTGAAAAGCCCCACGCCGTACGTGGCGATATCCATCAAAAACCAGGGGAGTCCGACAAGCATCGTGCGCGCTCGATAAGCGCGGGAGAAAAGAATTCCGATTCCTGGCCGTCTCGCTGGCGCGGCCGAAGATGCGAGGCTCTGGTTTCCAGCATTGTTTGTAAGTTGTAACACTACCTCGCGTTGCTCAGGCATGATTCGGATGAATGCGTGCGCAGCCTCGGCAAATCTGCCTCGAGCCATTAGCCAATGCGGACTCTCTGGTTCTCGCAGGCGGAGCAAGAAAAAGAGAAGAGCGATGGCACCTTCGCTCCCTAGAAGAACCCGCCAGTTCTGCACGGTGTCGATGCTTTTTAGCACCGCGAGCGCAATTGCAGCTGCGAGCAAGATACCGACGGATTGGCAGGCAATCGTGGCGACCATCAGTCGCGCACGACTGCGTTTAGGCAACACTTCCGAAAGGTAGCTGCTACTGAGGGGAAAATCGATGCCAACTCCCACCCCGACGAGGAGTTGCCCAATGAACAACGTCGCTGGTCCGTTCGCTAACGCGCTGGCCGCCGCGCCCGCACTTATAATTACCATATCGACGAGCATCAACGGCCTGCGACCAAGATGGTCGGCCATTGGTCCGCCAACTCCGGCGCCAAGGACAGCACCAAACACGAGACTCGCGCCGATGAGACCGACGACGTGGGGTTGGATGTGAAACTCAGCGATGATCAGCGGCATCGCCACGCCAAGGATGAAAATAACAAAGCCATCAAGCAACGTGCCCCCGGTCGAGAGCACCCAAAGCCATCGCTGGACGGGCTTCAGCGGCGACTCATCCAGCAGCAACGTGAGGCGTTGCGGTAGCGTGATTTCGGCCAACGTTAGCTTTTCTTCCGTCTATCCGATTTCTCCTCGTCGACGGCCTGATGATATTCGCGGCGAATCTCGGCAAGGTTCACCGTTGGCTTGGGAAACTCCATGTCCATGTCTTGCATCTGCTGGAGAATGATCTGCGAAACGGCCAAATCCCGGAACCATTTGTGGTTGGAAGGAATGATAAACCAGGGAGCGTGCTCGGTGCTCGTCTTGTTTAGCACGTCCTCGAACGCCTTTGTGTAATCATCCCAGTAGTTGCGTTCCTTGTAGTCCGAATCACTGATCTTCCACTGGCGATTGGGGTCGTCCAGTCGCTTCTCGAATCGCGCAAGCTGTTCCTCCTTGGAAATGTGCAGGAAAAATTTAAGAATGGTTGTGTTGTTTTCAGTGGCGATGAGCTTTTCGAAATCGTTGATTTGATCGTAGCGTTTCGACCAAACTTTTTCCGGCACCAAACCGTGAACCCTTGCCACCAGCACATCTTCATAATGGGAACGATTGAAAATTACGACTGAGCCTTTGGCCGGCACATGGGGGTGCACGCGCCAGAGAAAATCGTGCGCCAGCTCCTCCTTCGTTGGTTGTTTGAAGTTGGCGCAGATGCAGCCCTCTGGATTCATTCCAGTGAAGACGTGGCGGACTGTGCCATCTTTCCCAGCAGCATCGAGCCCCTGCAATACAATGAGAAGCGAATGCTTGTTCTCCGCATACAGCAGATACTGCAACTCATCCATTTTCTGCACGTTCTCCTGAAACTCCGGCAAAGCCGACTTGCGTGACTTATGTTTACCGTGATAGCCGGGGTCGAAATGTTTTAACCGGATCTTGCTTCCGGGTTTGACCACAAGTTTTTTCCCGTAGTTTGGCATGGTTGTTCTCCTTGTTTACCGCACCACCAGGCGTCTAGCGGTCAGCGGAGTTCGAAGCGGCTGGAAAAGCGACCTTTTCCACGAGCGACTTGGATCGAGGATTCTGTAGAGCCCGAGCTTCATGATGTCCTGCACGAACATCCAAAGCAGGTTATAAGCCCAAACGAAACCGATGATTTTCCAGGGAAGCGGCGGCACGAGCCAGCCCTGACTACACATAAACACAGCCGCGATTTGGGTTGCGACAATTGCCAGGAAGAGCTTGGAGCTTGGATACGGCGGCTTCCACAAGGCCCCACGCGTGCGAGTCACGAATAACATGAGATGTCCACCCGCAACGAGTTGCAGGAACATCATCGTCTGCAGCTGTAGATGATCCAGATGGTGAAGAGTGTCACCGAGATAGAGTAGACCGAAGCTTTGAATCACTCCAAGCAACCCCAGCACTGACGAAATCACCAACACGCGATCCAACTCCCACTTCACCGGTTGAAGCGGCACGCTGGCATTATCGAAGGCGATGGTCATAATAGGAACGTCGTCCAGGAGCGCGAGCGCGATAAGCATGATCGCAGTCAGCGGAAAAAAATGATAATAGATCGACGTCAGCACGACAAAAACCATGATAGCGATGGTCATGGCGATTCGATATAACACGTAGCTCGTCATCCGTTCGAAAATGCGCCTCGCTTCCGCGATCCCTTCGATGATGACCGACAAACCCGGCGCGGTCAGAATTAACGCCGCAGCCGCTCGAGCTGCTTCGGTTGCTCCGGAAACAGCGATGCCCACATCGGCTTGCTTCAGCGCGGGCGCATCGTTGACCCCGTCGCCGGTCATCCCCACGATATGCCCGTTCTCCTGCAGTATCTTTACAATCGCGTACTTGTGTTCCGGGAAAACCTGCGCGAAACCATCGGCCGCCTCGATTTTCTCCGCCGCATCCAGGGGAATTTGCCCTTTTGTTACGTCGCCGGGAAAGAGTTCCGTCGCCGGCTGAATATTTGCGCCCATATCCAGTTCTGAGGCGATCTGCCTGGCAATGGCGACGTTATCACCGGTAACCATCTTCACCTTAACTCCGTAGGCACGCGCCTCTGCTATGGTGCTTTTGGAATCTGGTCGAGGCGGATCCAGCAACGGAAGAATTCCCTGGAACACCCATGGGCCATCGCCTTGCGCAACAGCGACGGCAATCGTGCGATACCCGCGACCAGCGAGGCTGTTCACTGTCTGGTTAGCTTTCGCGAGATCGGCGCCGGAGAGTTTCGCCAGCGACAGAATCACCTGCGGCGCGCCTTTCGTAACTCGAAAGATTTTGCCAGAGGCATCTTTGACTGTCGCCTCGGTTCGTTTGTCCACCGGATCGAATGGAAGATACTTTTCCTGTTGATAGCCCTTAAGTACGGAGAGGTCTTTCAGACCGGCCAACAGTGCGAGATCAATCGGATCATTGTCAGCCGCGCGCGAAGCTAACGATGCCATGAGAATCAATGTTGCCACGTCGGTTCCCGCCCAGGGCTCTGGTTCGCCAAGGGTAAGCTTGTTCTCGGTCAAGGTGCCGGTCTTATCGGAACAGAGCACATCGACGCCCGCCAATTCCTCGATCGACTCCAGCCGGGAAACGATTGCCTTGCTCCGGGCAAGGATGCGCGCGCCCAACGCCATCGTTACCGAGAGCACAGCAGGCATCGCTACCGGCACCGATGCGACCAAAAGGATCAGAACGATTTCAGCGAGCCTTAACAAAACCGCGCGATCGTAGTGGCCTCGCATATCGAAAAGCCGGCTGGCCACCAAAATCACGACCAAAACCAGCGCGAGGATGATCAGGAAGTTGCCGATTTTCATTACGGCTTTCTGGAAGTGGGAAACGCTTCCGGCCGCAGCGACTAATTTTGCCGTGCGTCCGAAAAAAGTATTCACCCCAGTGGCGGTAATCACCGCGACCATTTCTCCCTGCTTAACGACGGAACCCGAGTATGCGTCCTCGCCTGATTTCTTGGTGACTGGCAACGACTCTCCGGTGAGCGCCGATTGATCGATGCTGATATAGTCGCCTTGGATGAGCTTACAGTCGCCAGGGACAACGTCGCCGAGGTATAGGCGGACTACATCTCCGGGCACGAGCGTCCGCGCATCGACTTGTTGCCATTTTCCATCGCGGAGCACACGCGCCTGTAATGCCAGGGAGCTCTTCAAGGCGTCGAGTGCGTTGGAAGCTTCGTGTTCCTCCCAGAACCCTAACAAGGCGTTGAACAACAGCAGTGAGATAATGATCGTAAAATCGCCCCAGTCTCTTACGATTAACGCCATCAGCGCAGCGGCCTCAATCATCCATGGGATAGGCCCCCAGAAATAAGCGAGCAAAGCTGCGAGCGCGCTTTTCCTTTCTTCCGGCAGCGCGTTCAGGCCGTAATTGCTCAACCGTTCCCGTAGCTGGGCCGAATCCAAGCCGGTCTTTGGATCGGTTCCAAGCTTCGCCAGAATTTCGGCAATGCTGGAATTGGAAGACTCGGCGACGTCTGACGATAACATGAACAACTCCCCGGCTCTTTGCCAGGAAGACGTGATAACTTGTTCCCTTCCCCAAGACTAGAGAAAAAAGAGCCGACAACAGAAATGGCCGAATGCGCCGTTCGACTGAAACGAAACTCGACGGCTACAGCGCTTTGTAATCAACTGTAATTGTGCGGTAAAGCAGCTTATCGTGTTGGGCTGAGAAATAAAAAAGCTCCAGCATCGTCGCGCCGACCATCCACTGGTAGCCGACCAGCGTTTGAATCACATCAGTGTCATTGTCGCGAGAACGCGAAACCAGTTTTCCCGTCCCGTACTTTTCATCAAAGTATTTGCGAATTTCTCCCATCCGTTGGTTGTAACGTTCGATCGACCAATCCGGGTATTCGTACTGCAGCTCGATCGCGACAAGCGCTCTCTGCTTGAAGGTAAAAAGGGTGCGTCTTAATCCAGGATGAACGAGGCCTTCCACAGTCCAGACTTCCCGGCTCTCTTTTTTTTCCCGCGAGCTAATTTTGGCCTTTGCGCCGTGCAGCACCGCTTCTACGCGGGCCATCGAGTCATTCCACCGAAAGCCGAACGGCGGCAGCAGCTCATCAAGGGGATGTGCATACGGCGTCGCAAGAAAAAAAACGAGCACTCCCATTAAGAAAATTCGATGCATACCAGGCCGGTTGGAATTTCCGATATAGTTTGCCTGCCACCTCGTTATTTTCGTTTGCGTTGCCTGCATTCTTGATTCGCCACGCGTTCAACCTGGCACTCTGGAGGCGGGAAAAATTGCGCCGCAGGCCAACCTGGTCAACTCAGGAGTGCACACAGGACGAAATCATGCAAATCAGTTCGCCGCTGCGGTTACGAATTGAGAGCGCACACGCGTCGCGATGAATTCGGCTGGAGCAATCAATTTTTCTGTTCTCCCTCGGACACGCGCGTTTCCTTTTTTTAGTCAAGAAAATTTTTTCGCGGCCCACAAAAATAAAATTCATTTTTTTCTTGTCGATTTTGAAACGGGTTTCTAGTCTCAAGCCCACTGGCGAGGACGGGGACAAAGCGCATGTGAATAAGTTGTGAACATTTCTGAGAAACTTTTAGCAGCGAGAATGAGCAACATCGAAGGTTCCCTGAGCAAACGATTGACTGCGCACGTGCGGCAGGTTGCAACCAAGGCGGCATTTCAACGCGCAACTCTCGATTTTCCCTCGTGTTTACGCGTTTTTCACATTTTTTCTAAGGATTTCTCCAGCGAATTACGCTGGAGATCAGCTCCATCTCGGGCTGATTTTTTGGAACGACTGCCCGCGGCGCCAGCCCGTGTGGCATTTGTGTAACACTGTTAACAAGTCTGTTATGGACAAGAAATGTGCGCAGCTATGGCAGCGGTTATCGGCTGCGCTCAAGCCGCAAATCAGCGCCGATAGTTTCAAGCGCTGGTTTTCTGCCGTCGAATTAATCGAGGCCAAAGACAAAACGCTCACCCTCGGCGTTCCAAACAACATCTACCAGCTTTGGATCGAGAGTAATTATATGCCGGCGTTGCACACTGCCATTGTCACGACGTTTGGCAGTCCGCGCTCAGTAAAATTTTCCTCGCTTTCAGGACCCGGCGCCCAAACTCTGGAAGGTACCGCCCCACTAAAAGAAGTTTTGCAAGAACCACCAGGCGACGCAAAGCCGGGCGCAACCGTGCCCGGACTCAATCCACGGAACACCTTCGAATCTTTCGTGGTCGGCCCGAACAACGAAATTGCGCATGCCGCGAGTCTTGCGGTCGCGCAGGCGCCGACGCGCACGTATAACCCGCTGTTCATTTACGGCGGGGTCGGTCTTGGAAAGACGCATTTGATGCAAGCGATTGGTCAATACGTCTGGACGAAGAAGAAAAATATGAAGGTGCTATACGTCTCGAGTGAACTGTTCATTAACGAGTTCATCGATGCGATCCAGCACAGCACTCTAGTCAAATTCCGGAAACGTTATCGCCAGGCTGATCTTCTTTTGATTGACGACATCCAATTTCTTGGCGGAAAGGAGCGGTCACAGGAAGAATTCTTTCACACGTTCAACACGCTTTTCGACGGGCATAAACAGATCGTCCTCTCCAGCGACCGGCCCGCTTCGGAGATCGCAAACCTGGAGCACCGCCTGGTCTCGCGGTTTGAATGGGGACTAACCGCAGAGCTTCAGCCGCCGGACATCGAGACCCGTTTGGCGATCTTGCGAAAAAAAGCGCGCACCATGCAGATCAAATTGCACGACGAGGTTTTCCAATTTCTCGCCAGCCGCATTCGCACAAATGTGCGTCGTCTGGAGGGCGCGCTGATGCGCGTGGCCTCGTTCGCGTCACTCAGCGGCAAAGAATTAACACAGGAAGTGGTCGAGCATTTGCTCAAGGACATTTTGCAAGAGGAAGCGCGACATTCGGTTACCATCGAACAAATTCAGCGGCGTGTGGCGGAACATTTTGATGTGCGCATCGCCGATATGACTAGTAAGCGCCGCCCGGCCAGCATCGCCTTCCCGCGACAGGTGGCGATGTATCTGGCGCGCGAGTTGACCAAGGCGTCTTTGAATGAAATTGGAGACGCATTCGGCGGACGCGACCACGGCACAGTGTTGCACGCGTGCAAATTGGTAAAGAGACGGATGGTCGAGCAAGATAACATTCGCCAGACGATATCATTCATCGACAGTTCGCTGCAGCGTTGAGCTGTCAGCTGGCGCCCGTTTCCACCTTGCGATGCCGATCATGGCCAGTTACAAACCTCCTCTACGCCAGAGAGATTACGGTTGCCGAATAAAATCGAAGGCCTTACATCTTAAACACTTCCGTTCATCATGAAATTTAGCGTTACAAAAGAAAAACTGCTCGAAGGTCTGCAACAGGTCCAAAACGTAGTCAGTACTCGCACCACGCTTCCGATTCTTTCCAACGTTTTGCTGCAGGCGGACAAGGATGAAATCCATCTCACAACTACTGATCTTGACGTCGGCGTGCGCGGCAGTTGCGAAGCGCACGTGGACAAAACCGGAGCGACCACTCTCCCTGCGCGCCGCCTTTTCAACATCGTTCGCGAACTCCCTTCGAGCGAAATTCAGGTCGATGTCGATGGAAAGAATGCTGCCTCCATCCGGAGCGGCCAAAGCTTCTTCAAAATTCTTGGGTTGCCCGAGGACGAATTTCCGCCGTTGCCGAAATTCGAGGACGCGAAGGTGGTCACCATTCGGCAGAAAGATTTGCGCGATGGCCTGCGCAAGACTTCCTATGCCATATCGACTGACGAGACCCGTTACGTGCTCAACGGCGTTCTGTTCAGTTTCAAAGACAACAAGTTGACACTGGTGGCAACGGACGGGCGGCGGCTGGCCATGGCGGAAATCGAACTGGAATTTCCTCGCAGCCACGAAACAGACCTGATCATTCCGACCAAAGCGGTGACGGAATTGCAACGCCTGCTTACGGATGACGGTGAAGTCAAGGTGAGCATGGGCAGTGGCCAGATCGCGTTCGATCTCAACAAAACGCTGCTCGTGTCAAAGTTGATCGAGGGCAATTATCCAAACTACCGGCAGGTCATTCCGGGCGAAGCAAAGGAGCGAATAAGACTCGAGCGCGAAATGTTTCTGAACTCGCTGCGGCGCGTATCGCTTTTGGCCAGCGATAAATCGCACTCGATCAAATTGAATTTCAGCAAGAACAATATCGACATCACCGCCAATACTCCGGAGGTGGGCGAAGCGAAGGAATCGCTCGCCGTCGCCTACAAGGGTCGCGAGTTTTCCATCGCGTTTAATCCGGAATTCCTCATGGCGCCTTTGCGCGCACTGGCCGAGGACGAAGTATTTCTCGATCTCATCGACGAGATGAGCCCAGGCGTTGTGAAAATTCAAACGCCATTCCTCTACGTCATAATGCCGATGCGCATCAGTTCGTAGAATACTTGTTGAGAAGCCGGCGGCACTTGGTTCGGAGTTCCGCCTTTAGGCGGTCTTCGCTCGGAGCCGCGTAAACGCGGAACTCCAAACGCTGCCTACAACACCCGCCGCTGCGGCATGGCCGATTGCACCATCATCAGTTCGGTCACGTTCTCCGGAGTGAGCAGACCGACCAGGCGCTTCATTCGATCCAACACCGGCACGGCCGGGCAATTGCATTCCTGCATGATGCGAAATGCGTCTTCAAAGCGTGTGCCCGTTGTTACGGTTGGAATATCGCGCCGCATCACGTGGCCCACGCGCAGGTCGGGGTCATTCTTGCGCAACGCAGCAATGAGATCGTGACGCGTCAATAAACCGGCAACGCTGCCGGTCTCGTCTACGACTGGAAAATCGTGCTGTGAAGTCGCAAGCAACGCGTCCACCGCTTCCTGCAGGCTGGCGTTTTCAGAGAGCGTGCGGAATTCACGCACCATCGCGGTGGAGACCGGAAACCGGCGCGAGACATCTTTCATCTGCGCCAGGGCCGCTTCTTGCGACGCGCCGATATAAACAAAAAGCGCGATGAAAATCAGGAACGGATTCCAGAGCAACCCGATGAAGCCAAAGACAAACGCAAACCCCTGGCCGACGGTGGCGGCCACCTGTGTCGCTCGCGCGTAACTCATCCGTGTCGCGAGGAGGGCTCGCAACACCCGCCCGCCATCCATTGGAAATGCCGGCAGCAAATTAAAAAGAACCAGGATGATGTTGATGGTCAGCAACTGCGCGATGAGACCGCCGCCTTCGACTGCCCAGGGATTGAGCAGCGCTTGCGAGCCGCCAGCCACAAACAAACCGAGCGCGATCACGACATTCACCAGCGGCCCGGCCACGGCGATGATCAATTCCTGCGCCGGTTCCTCCGGCATCCGTTCCAGGCGCGCCACTCCGCCGATGGGCAGTAACGTGATATCGGGCGTATTAATTCCGAACGCTTTTGCCGCGAACGCGTGTCCGAATTCGTGCAGCACCACGCAAAGAAAAAGCAGCAGAACAAATATGACTCGGCTGGCCGCCACGGCGGAACCGCCTTGCGCGTAATAGCCGAAAGCCAGCCAGACAATCAGCAATAAGAACGTAATGTGAATCCGCAATTGAATGCCGGCGATGCGGAAGATTGGGAGAGACCAGCTCATCTAAGTCAATTTGCTCTGTATTGAATCGTGCGCCAGCGGTGTCGAAGCCGGACTGGAAAACGATTTTGAACAGAAGTTAACTAAGAAAACAAAGAGTCCGCACTCGAAAAGATAAATCTTCGTTGCCTCCGTTACCTTCTGTTCAATTTACTCGCGATGGAAATTTTTGATGTGGCAATCGTTGGCGGCGGACCCGCCGGATCCGTATGCGCCGCGTTTTGCGCACGCGCAGGTCTGCGGACGCTTGTTCTTGAGCGGGAAAAATTTCCCCGGGAAAAAGTGTGCGGCGATTGCTTGAATCCATCGTGCTGGCCGGTGCTGGAGCGTCTCGACCTCGCGGAGCGCGTCCGAGATTTGCCGCATTCCAAACTGGACTCGGTCGAGTTCATTGCGATCGACGGGCATACGGTGAATATCGACCTTCCAACTGGCGACGACTGCGAGGTGTCGGTGAAACGTAGTGTCTTTGATAATCTTCTGTTGAGACACGCTGGTCAACTGGGCGCGCACGTTTGCGAGGAAACAACCGTCGCGTCATTGGCTGGCAACGGAGGTTGGAAAATCGAAACCGCCAGCGGAGAAATGTTTTCTGCGCGGGCGTTAATCGGCGCAGACGGGCGCAACTCCACAGTGGCGCGTTTATGCAATCTTCTGCCAAAGCCGAAGCGTGAACGCGTCGCCTTGCAGGCGCACATCCCGCTGCTGCGAAACTTTGGCAGGCGCGTCGTTCTACAATTTCTCCCGGAAGGTTACTCCGGCCAGGCTCCGGTGAATGAGGCTGAGCTGAATCTTTGCCTCGTAGGCACACCACCCACGATTTCGAGATTGCGCCGATGGGCAGAACGCCATTTTGAAATCACTTCCGATCAGCCCTGGCGGACGATTACGCCACTCACCCGCTCACCGGTTCCTTGCGGTCACGAAAATCTCCTATTCATAGGCGACGCCGCCCGTGTGGTCGAGCCGTTCACAGGCGAGGGAATCTATTACGCAATGCGATCAGGCGAACTGGCGGCTACCGCAATTTCGAAAATAATTCGCGGCGAAGATCAACGACCCACGCTCCACCAATTCACTCGCGCCTGCGCCGAAATGTATCGCGGAAGGCTATGGATCAATCGCCTCGCGCGCGCAGCGGTTCTATGGCCGAATGCCGGATCGTTCTTTGTTCGCGCTGCGCGAGTTCAACCGGCGATACTACGTCTGCTCACGCGAAAAATTGTTTCGCCGGAGTTGTAGCCGCGGCCCTGTGGTCCGTTTGGGTAGACGTGCCGCAGGCAGATGGCTACAGCCATTGCCGAGCGGCTTTGACGGTGTTCGCCATCAGCATCGCGATGGTCATCGGTCCGACGCCGCCCGGCACGGGCGTAATCGCGCTCGCCTTTTTTGATACTTCGTCAAACGCGACATCGCCCACCAGGCGATAACCGCGTTGGCTCGTCGCGTCTGGCACCCGGTTGATTCCTACATCGATAACCACAGCGCCTTCGCGCACGTGATCGGCTTTTACAAATTCCGCGCGTCCAATCGCCGCGACAACAATGTCGCCGGAGCGCGTAATCTGCGCGAGATCGCGGCTGCGCGAATGGACGACCGTGACCGTGGCGTTCCCGTTTTTATTTTTCTGCATGAGAAGCAAAGCCAGCGGTTTGCCGACGATCATGCTGCGGCCGAGGACCACGACGTGCGCGCCGTTAATGTCGATCTTGCTTTCGATGAGCAAACGCTGCACACCGAGCGGCGTGCACGGGACAAAGCCGCTGGGATCATCGAGCACAAGCTTCGCGACGTTTTCCGGATGAAATCCGTCCACATCCTTGCGCGGATCGAGCGCCCGCACGATCGCTGCTTCATTGATGTGCTCCGGCGGCGGCGATTGCACCAGAATACCGTGAATGCTCGTGTCGCTATTGAGTTCTTCAACGCGAGCGGACAGTTCCGCCTGCGCCGTTGAAGTCGGCAGCTCCAACTTGACTGAGTGCAATCCCAGCTCGCGGCACATCTTGTCTTTCGAACGCACATAGGCACGCGAAGCCGGATTGTCTCCAACGAGAACGACGGCAAGACCCGGAGTAACGCCTTTTGCTTTTAGTTCCGCAATCTCGCGGCGAAGATCGACATAAACCTTCTCCGCGATTGCGCGTCCATCGATCAATTTCGCCATAGCAATGCAGGCAATTGAGACACGAATTACACGAATTGTCACGAATGGTAGAGTAAATCAGTCTGAATTTGGTTCGTGTAAATTCGTGAAATTCGCGTCTCAGCGCATTTCGACCCGTTCCATCATGGCGTCCTGCAAAGCGAGACGTTCGGCTTCGAAATCCTCTGGAGTGGTGGTCGGTTTGACGTTGTGTGGCCGGTTAATTAGCACGCGTACTTTGGCAAATGGTCGCGGCACGATGAATCCATCCCAACTTCCCAGCCGCCAACAGCGCGAATATTCCAGAGTCATCGGCACCACCGCAGCGCCTGATTTTTGTGCGAGGAAAATGATGCCCGGCCCGAGTTCGTATGCGGGGCCGCGCGGACCGTC
>Ga0193719_10000384_pt1 | contig 16381 bp, 15 predicted proteins | sample U2a2metaG_FD_160103 | JGI IMG/M metagenome (GOLD analysis project Ga0193719, IMG submission 160103) | Soil microbial communities from a riparian zone of the East river system, Colorado, United States - U2a2 | ecosystem: Environmental > Terrestrial > Soil > Riparian zone | place: USA: East... | reverse complement strand
AACCGAAGTTAACCCGGCCTCGAACCCCGCCCACCATTGCCGCCGAAGTTTGTCGATGAACCTATTGAGTAAATAGCTCGGTGCACTTGCTCTTGTGCAATTCTGAACAGACAGAAGAAGGGCATTTCGCTATCTTCCTGGAATCCTCGATGAACATTTGCGACGGGAAGGAGGAAAAATGGTGACACCGAGAGTTTTACTAGCCGACGACGACGATGCTGTGCGGTCAATGTTGCAGGTGGCGCTGGAACGCGATGGTTTTGAGGTAGTCGCAGTAGCGGGAGTAAGAGACGCGCTTAGCCGCATCGCTGATGAACGCTTTGACGTTCTGATATCCGATCTGCACATGCCGTACGCTGGGGACGGCTTCACCGTCGTCGGTGCCATGCGCCACACCCACCCGAAAGCGGTCACGCTGGTGCTCAGTGGCTATCCCTTTATTGACGAGGCATTGTCTGCCATCCGTTTGCAGGCCGACGAGATCCTTGTGAAACCCATCGAAATCTCCTCCCTTCGGAAAATCATCCACGAGAAACTCGCGCATCCCGCAGGCCCAAAGGCCTTGCCAGCTGAGAGCGTGGCCTCCATCCTGGAGCATGAACTCGAGGCCACCATTCAGAATTGGATGACCCTGGTAGAGCATGACGAAGAGCTGACCTGTATCCCGCTAAGCTTTGAGAACCGCACCGGCCATCTCCCCAACCTAATCGCCGACCTGGTTAACCGCTTGCGTCTCCCTCCCACAGTGAAAGCCAGCATTTCCATCGCCGCACGCGAGCACGGAGACCTACGGCGTAAACAAGGCTACACTGCCGCTATGATGGTAGAGGAGTCACGAATCCTGCAGGTCAGTATCTTTCACACCCTACAAAAAAATCTCTCTAAAGTGGATTTCAGCAAGGTGCTGTTGGATGTGATCACGATCGCAGACGAAGTGGATTCGCAATTGAAGCAGGCCATGGTCAGCTACTCGACAATCAAGCCTCTGTCCGCCTGGCCGGCGGCCTAAGGGCAGCCACATTCTTTTCCTGCTTTCGGTTTGGGCTCCTGGGCGGGCGGTATCCCCCCAGCGGTTTGTGCCGGGCGGACAGAGCACAGAGCGAAGAGCGAAGATCCCCTTCGAACAATACTCAAGGTGGGTTCGACTTAACGGAGGGCGTGCGGTCAAGCCATTTTCCAGTTAGGGGCTTGAACGCTGATTAGCCTCCTCATGACCGGAAAACTTGCCCGGCATCCTACCACACTGGTTTGTCTCCGTTATCGAAAGAGATACCGAAATCGAGAGCTACCGAAAATCGAAAGACGTACCGATGATCAGCGGGCTGTAGACCTTGACGACGTTCGCATTGTCATCGCCAAACTCGCGGCGTGCTTCCATGGCAGCAGGCGACTATGTTCTTTGACCAATGATCTCCCGACGGATCCGAAGGCGGCGCAAACACCGCATGCCGACGGCGAGGGAATAGTATTTGTCTGTGGGATGGGAGTCGATCGAGACGCGGCGGTTGTTGCAAGATCAGAGCAGCGGAAGTCGGGACTACGATCAGCGTCGTTGTAGAGCTGCTCCTCACCCGAGAGCGGAAGTCGGAATCCCGACGTTATTTACCCCTGAACGCGCAACACCGCCATCCTTAAGTGTAGGGACTGCCACACCGACAGTGCTGGGAATAGTGAAGTTTGGGTTCGGAATTCTCGCGGTTCGCCCGGTACCGGACGTCCTGTTCTAAATCCGAAACGACCCATGCGCCTTCCTTGACAAAGCTCCGAGTAGGGTTATAATCGCGCGCTGTGTTGCAGAAATTGTCGCAGCGAGGCGGCGAGTAAAAGCGAAATTTCTTCGCTGGCGTTGAGTTCCCCACGATTAGTAGATGCCACCGGAGTTGGTAAGAGTCTAGCTGCAGGACTGAGCGGTCCAGCCCTTATCGTTCGTCCCGGACCTACGATTTTCAGAGCACCGCAGGATTAACTGGGGATGCCAACGAAACGGCTCCATGGTACCGGGAGCGCAATGCTACCGGATGGAGTTTTCAGTTTTCCGATCATCGCCAAGTCGCTCCGAACCTTAGGAGGAATTTGCCATGCTTAAGACCATCGATATTCTCATTGGTGCGACCACGGTCCTTTTGCTCTTCAGTATGGCCGTAACCGTCATCACGCAAGTGCTTACCAATCTCTTCCAGCGCCAGGGTAGGCACTTGAGAGACGGGCTCGCTGTCCTGCTGCAGCAGCTTGGTATCTCGGATGAAAAAATCGCGCAAACCATTGCCACGGGAGTCCTGACCCATCCCCTGATTGCCTCCGCCAACGGCAAGTTGGGCAACGTCATCCATCGCGAGGAGTTTACCAAGCTACTCCTGGGCTTGAGCAGCGGCCAAGGAGCGGCAACCCTTGAGAGCAGCGCTCAGAGCGCCCTGTTGGAGGCCCTAAAGCAAAACGGTATTTCAAATCCGGGGGAAACGCTCAAGAATGTCCGGGCCATGGCACTGAGGCTCGAAGCATCCGATCCGGAAATGGCCAATCATGTTCGAGACCGGCTGGCCCTGCTGCAGGAGGCGTCCAGTGATTTCCTGGCCCGCATAAATTCCTGGTTCGACCAGTGCATAGACCGGGTGAGCGCGCGCTTTACGAAATATACCCACACGGTGGTGGTTGGGGTTTCGATGGTCGTGGTGCTGCTGGTTCAACTCGACATGATAGCCGTCGTTGACCGGCTTGCCATAGATGACCAGTTCCGTGAGTCGGTAGTCAGGGCGGCGGCCAAGGATTTTTTGACGGTGTCAGGCACGGGGAACGCGACGCCGCCGGGAACAGATAGCTCGAAACCCGCAGCGACAGGGGCCAAAGATCCGAACGCCGGGGCCAGCGCCGGGGCATCATCCCCGCCCGTGGCAGACAAGGCCCGCGCTGTGGATCCCAAGCCTTACTACGATCTGCTAAACAAGTCCGGGCTCTTGACTCTGCCGTTCGACTCAAACTGGGGGGAGCAGTTGGGAGACAGTCGCAAATGGCCAGGCATGCTGATTGCTGTGCTGCTGCTCAGCTTGGGGGCGCCATTTTGGTACAACGCGCTGAAAGACCTGCTGAAGCTGCGCTCAGCCATTGCCGGGAAAGACGACGCCCAACGTAAGGAACGACAGAATACTCAGGGTGATAAGGATGGTTCAGCCGGCGGCAGGTCGGTGGCCGGTCCCGCGTGACTCAAGGGTGCGGGTGGCGACGGGGGCCGTGAGATGCGGGAGCACACAGTGGAAATCGAATGGATCGTTTGTCCGAGCACTGGCTTCAGCAAAAGCATCCAGCCGAGTACCACCCCTATCGTGTTTCACATCATGGATGACGGTTTCGCCGCGGGGGGAGTCTATTTTCCTCAATCCCGATAATTAGAAAGCGCCCAGTGGGGTCTTAACCAACGGCGAATCTACAGTCGACCAGTTCTTAGATGAAGCGCAATTCGAGAGTTACGTTAAACAACCAGTCTTGCAGGCCCGCAGCCGCAGCGGTGACTGCTTTAGGGATTTTCCGCAGGGCGATCATTGCGGCTCAACGCGTCTCGACCACAGGCAGATCGATGAAGCTCGCTTGGTCGGGCGTGTGAAAGACGCGTTGCACAGCTTTGCGGTAATCGCCCGGCTTGACCCAAAAGATACTCGGTACGAATGTTTGCGGATTACGGTCGTATAGCGGAAACCAGCTCGACTGGATTTGCACCATGATCCGGTGCCCGGGCCGGAAAACGTGGTTCGCCGTGGGCAGGGAGAAGCGGTATTGCAGGGGCTTGTTAGACGCGATCGGATTGGGCGTCTCGAGGCTTTCGCGATAGCGGCCACGGAATATGTCGGCTGACACCATCAGCTGATAGCCGCCCATGCTCGCGTCACCCGCCACTTCGTCGGGATAGGCGTCGATCACCTTGACCACCCAGTCGGAGTCGGTACCGCTGGTAGAGGCAATCAGATTAGCGATTGGTTGCCCGCTGATCTTCACCGGAGCCGTCAAAGGTTCTGAGACGAACGCAAGGACATCGGGGCGACCCGACGCCTCACGCTGGTCGTCCACAAGCCATTCTGACCATGTGAAGCCCGTTCCGTAGCCAACCGGCTGAATGGGCCGCGCGCGGAAGGGCACTGGCTTGCTCGGGTCGGAGATATATTCGTCAAACGCTGAATCGCCAGATTTCGGGGCGGCAAACTCCAGCTTCGCGCCAGCATTGAGGTAGAGCGGCTTGGGCTGCACCGTACATCCGCTCGCGCACCCGGCCGGCCATGCGGGAAGACGCTCCCATGTGTTCGTTCCGGTTTCAAATGCGCTGACCTGAGCTACGTCGGCTTTGGGAGAACCATTCTGCAGGTATTGGTCCAAGAACGGCCGCAGAATGTTCTGGCGAAAATAGAGTGCGGTGTCGCTGTCGAATCTTATGGCGCCGAGGGACTTGCCATCGTCGATTTCCTGGCCATGATGCCATGGGCCTATGACCAGGAATACCTTGTCATTATTGGTGTCCTTCGGTTTGATTGCCTTGTAAACCGCAATGGCGCCATAGATGTCCTCCTGATCCCAAAGACTATGCACCAGCATCAGTGGCACCTTCAGCGGTTGTTTCGCGAGCACCTGATCGACTGCCTGCTCGCGCCAGAACGCGTCGTAGCTGGGATGTTCGAGAATCTTCCGCCAGAATCCGACCTGTTCGAGCCCCCGGCTGCGCCCGAGGTCGCCTGCCGACCCCGCCTGCATGAACATGTCGTAGTCGTCAAAGTGGCTGGTCCACCACTTCGCATGGTTGTCGCGGGTTGCTTCCTGTTCGTAGATGTAAGGAAGATTCTGTTGTCGGAACGCTCCGTTGTGGAACCAGTCGTCGCCCATCCAACCGTCTACCATCGGGTTCATGGCCACGGACACTTTGAGTGCCGGGTGGGGATTGACGAGGGCCATCAGTGGCAGAAAGCCGTCATAGGAAATGCCCAGGATACCGACCTTGCCGTTGCTTTCTGGGATGTTTTTGACCATCCAATCAATGGTGTCATAGGTGTCGGTGGCGTGATCGACTGGCGTCGGATTCTGCGGTCCATGCAGCGGGCGGTTCATTACGTAATCGCCCTCTGAGCCATATTTGCCGCGTACGTCTTGGACGGCTCGGATGTAGCCACCTTCGACGATTACCTCGGTGGCGTTGTCGTAGCCATTTAGGATGGGGCCAAGGTGCTCGCTGGGTGCAGCATTGGTCTGCTCTCCGCCCCGCGAATCGTGACTGGTGAGCACATCGGCGCTGTATGGGGTACGCGTCAGCAGGATTGGCGCGTCCTTGGCGCCCTTCGGTATGAGGAGCACCGTGTGCAGCTCTACCCCGTCCCGCATGGGAATCATTACTGCGCGCCTGACGTAATCGAAGCTGTCGGTCTTAGGTTCGAATTTAGCTGGCGTTTCGCTTGGCAAGGCAGGATATTGCGGTGTCCCCGTAGCCTGCGCCACCGATGGCTCGGCGAAGAGCAGAACGGACAGCATGGAGAGGCAGCCCACAAAGGCACGTTGGAAATTTATCTTCCGTGCACTCCGCAGCCCCGAGCCAACATACCGTTTCACCTGTCCCATAGAATCACCTCCTGCCACGACGAGTGTACGGGCGAAAAGGCCAGGGGACAACTCGCCGCATTTTGGCGGCTGATGGAAAATCGGCCATTCCTCGCGCCTGCGACTTTTGTTCATGGAACGAACCACGAGCAGAGGCCCACTCCACTTTTCTTGCCGAGCCTCTTCTGCCTCTCGTCGAGTGGCTGGCCGCACGATTTTTCGCGAGTGTCAAAACTTAGCGATCTAAAACCCGGGCGGCCGCTCGTTCGCGACGCCGAAGATGCGTTCGAGAGCCATGCCAGCACGCCCCAACGTACCTTCGTCAAACAGCCGCCCGATCAGAGTCACGCCGTGTGGCACACGGCGCGGTGGCGAAAATTTTGGAAGGGGATTGTTTGGATCCGGTGCCCAATCGCTGCGCGCTTCCGATACCTGAACGAAACCGGCACGCAGGGTGAGCGAAGGATGGCCTGTGAAGTTTGTGATGGTCAGCATCTCATCGCGCAGTGAAGGTACCAGAAGCAGGTCCACCTGAGAGAAGACACGTGCCATCTCCTGGGCTACCTTTCGCCGGAAGCGGTCACTCTGAACGAAGTCCACAGCGGAAAGGAATCGTGACTGACGGAAGAGGTTGGGCCAGGCGTCAGGCACCTGGACTTTCAGTTGGTCTATTTGGTGGCTCAACGTCAGATCCTCGAACGCTGCTGCCGCCTCAGCAAACAAGATCACATCGAGAGAGTCATAAGGCCAGTCAGGTATCGCCACCTCAACCGGAACCATGCCCACTTTCTCGACCGACTCCAGGGCGGAGCGATCAACTTCAGTTGCGGGATTGGACTTCATCCATATCGGCAAGTACCCAACCCGCAGACCTGTCACCGGTGCATTGGCATCGAAGTCAAGCTTGCGGGCTGTACTGGAGAGATCGCCAGGGTCAGGACCGGAAATAGCATGCAACACCAGCATGGCATCTTCCACGGTGCGGGTCATGGGACCCAGCTTGTCGAGCGACCAGCAAAGAGTCATGGCGCCGGTACGCGGCACACGGCCATAGGTGGGGCGCAATCCGGTGATCCCGCAGCGCATGCTGGGGGCGACGATGCTGCCGCCGGTCTCGCTGCCTACAGCGAAGCCGACCAACCCGGCCGCGGTGGCGGCGCCAGGACCGGCGCTTGACCCGGACGCTCCTTCCTGCGGAAGCCATGGATTCATGGTCTGTCCGCCGAACCATATATCATTGAGGGCCAACGCACCCAGACTCAATTTTGCGACAAGCACGGCACCGGCTTCGTGCAGGCGTTTGACCACGGTCGCATCCGCGGCAGGCACGCGATTCCTGAAGGGCTCGGCGCCGTAGGTGGTAGCAACGCCCGCGGTATCGAGGAGGTCCTTGGCGCCCCATGGCATACCGTGCAACGGCCCGCGATACTTGCCTGCGGCTATCTCCTGATCAGCCTTCATGGCCTGCGCGAGCGCCAGTTCACCCATCGGTGTGATCACACATCGCAAGTGGGGATCAAATCTTTTCAAGCGCGCGAGGTAGATTTTTGTCAGCCGCTCGGAGCTCAGTCGGCGCTTTTCGATCCAGCGCGCTAACTGAGTCACGGGTGCAAAGGCGATGTCCTCTTCGCTGGAAGGCAGCGGTCCCGGATCAGCTTTGCTCCAGATGAATTGATCTTGCCGGGGGCCAACCTTTTCACCGGGCAGTATCGGGTCCCAGCGTGAATAGGGGGCGAGCATGGGCTCGATTTCCACCTTGCGCGGCCCGCTGCGCCGCTCGTAGAGCGGCGCAATCGCGCTGCGCCAGTTACCTGCAGCCCCGGCGCTCTCGGCTGCAGTTAACTGCACCTGCATGAGCTTTTCTGCCTCAGCAAAGGTGGAAGGCCCCACTTCCGGTCCAACCGGCGGCGCCGTGCCGAACGCGGGCGGCGCCCCGGGTGGTGGCTCCGAAGCTTGCTGAGCGCGACTGAGGGAGCCGACAGCCGCCCCCCAAAGGCTGATTGATGCCTGCGCGATAAACTGCCTACGCGATTTCGACATTCATTTTCTCCTCCACACATTGTCCCTCATCGGATCACGGCATTGGCGGCGTTGGCGGCAAAACCAAGCGCAGTGGCGGCTCCCACAATGAACGCGGACGGATTATCGGCACCTATTTTACTCGGCTTGGCAAACGGGCTGTTGCAAAACGCTGAGGAGCGAATGCCTGTTCTGCGGGTGGGCGAGCGGCGGGGTTGGACAAGCAGGACGCCAGACAGAAACAGGGAGGATTACGGTTCGCCCATTAATGCGCAGGATCTGCTTTCGAACCTGGTGAAGGCTGCGAGAGTTGTGAGCCCGGACCGGGCGGCGTGGCGAAGATAACTTTGCCGCCCTGATGAATTGTGAGTCCCCCACGAGGGGAATGAGAGGGATTCGTAGTCGTACCCGACTTGGTTGCCCTCGACTTGGTCGCACCAGTAATTCTCTGATTGTCGACCCGACCGGTCGCGTGCCCAGTTACTTCCGAGGTCGCGGAACTCCGCTGGGGCCGCACACCCGGAAGGGGGATCTTATCGTGCCGTTCGGTCTTGGGCGGGACATTGGATCGATGCAGGAGCGAACTGTCGCGAATTTGAACAGTGGCCCTCTGCCAACCCAATCGCCAACCCACCATGGCGCCCAACAATACGGCCACGCCAATGACGAGCCCGCCCAGGATGGCGGTCCCGATGTTGCTTCTTTTGGATGCATTCTGCCGGCTGAGGATCCTAGGGTCAGATTTTGAGGCGGGGCTTTTGCTCTGGCTAACCACCTCTTTGAACCTGGGAAAAGGTTCCGATCCTTTCGGAGGCGCCTCATCAGCGACTCCCGAATCCCGCCCCTCGGGCTGGAGAATTCGACTACTCAGAACCTGCAGACGGTCCAGATCGCCCTGACCAAAAGCATTCGGTCGTGAAGAAAGAATCTCAAACACGCCCAGCAACTCGTTATCACGCACAAGCGGGAGAACCACAATTGACCTGACTCCCAAATGTCGGCAGGCTTCAGGATCAACGCGAGGGTCTGTCTCGGTGTCGCTACATTGCTGCAGTTGGCGAGTCTGGATGCAGGATCCCGATAGTCCCGCGTGAGGATCAAGGTATACGCCCAGGTCAGGAGCGTCAGCGCCAGTGGTTGCGCGGCAGACCATCTCATTTCCCCGGGCCAACGCTATCGCTGCACCGGTCGCACCCGTGGCGAGACAAGCATCTTCCAAGATCTGACCAAGGCGAAATTGCTCTACGATCTCATTTACGACCTCGTTCAGGACGACGTCGGGTGCTGCATCAGGCTTGGCGTCTGCACTGTGCTCGGCTGCATCGCTCACCTCAGGCGAGGTCTGCCCTGCGGCAAGCTCGGTCGCTGATAGCAGGTCGTTTAGGAATTTGGGATTCCCAAATGAATCTAGCTCATTCATCGTTGTCCTTTTCGCACTCCTGTGCGCGCAGAAAGACAAGGGTGCTAAAGTTATACTCGCTGGAAGAGGCAGGTTCCATGCCAAAGGAAGAAAAGCGAAGCTGTTGCAAAGCAAGCCTTTAGGGGCGATTGGGGTGGCTAAAGGAAGTCTCCTGAATGCAACTTTTTGCACTTGATATTATAAAGTGCCTGTTTATGGTTCCGTATTTGCATTTCTGAGCATTATCATGATCATGCTCTCCCATGAAGTGTTCCTGGGTGTTGCCCAACCTTGCTATCGGTTCGGATCCACGTGCTGACCAAGAGTTCCAAGAACTGAAGTTGCTGCAGATCACGGCTATTCTCAGTCTCCAGACCGACGAGGATCGTGGGGTTGGCGGGATCGAGGGCGAACTGGCCGCGGCACAAAGCAGGTTTGGCGATCTCCAGCGTCTCCATCGAGGACTTCAACCGCGCCGAACTTCGGGCCGGGTCTACCCGAAAGCGTGGCCGCACTCGAACGGTTGCTCAAACAGGGACACACCGTGTACGTTCATTGCACGGCAGGAGTGAACCGCTCCCCTACAGTGGTCGCGGCTTTTCTCCATATTGGTGCCTGGGATTGGAACTCTTGCAGGCCGTCACCCATTTACACGAATGTCGAGATTGCTCACCCGACGTGGAGGCCATCCACGGTGCCCGCGGGTGAGGCGCTGCTGGATCGCGATGAGTGCCTCTGTTCGGATCGGGTCCGATTTTGTGCCCGGATACGGCCTTCCCGCTTACGGCGACGGGATCACGGATTGCGATTCGTTCGAGTAAATACTCTCGGCTCCGGCCGCATCCACCGTTGTCGTGACGTAGTAGTAAGTGGCTCCCGACTTAACCGATGAATCTGTGTACTTGTTTGCCGTGACGTTGGAAGTAAGCAGGCTGTACGGTCCCCCGCCTACGGTTCCGCGGTAAACCTTGTAATAGGCCACGGTGGTGGATATCGACGCGTCCCAGCTTAATGAAACTAAGTGCGGGAGAAGAACTGTAATGGAGGCGTTGGCTGACTTCGTACTATCCGCCTGACTGGTCGCGGTGATCACATCGTTCTCCGCGGCTCGCGGAGCGGTAAACACGCCGGATTGTGAGATGGATCCGTTTCCCCGGGTCACGGCCCATGTAACGGTTTTGTTGGACAGACCAGAAACCAGGGCCGTGAACTGCAACTGGTTCGCTTCAAGCACGGAGGCGTTGCTGGGAGAGATCGTGACGGCAACTGCTTGCGGAACGCTGACAACGACAAGGGCCGAAGCCGATTTTGTGGTGTCGGCACCGCTTACAGCAGTGATCTTGTAAGTTGCGGCCGTAGCGGGTGCGGTGTACAGGCCATTCGCAGTAATTGTTCCGCCCGAGGCTGACCAGGTCACCGCCGTGTTGGTTGTGCCCGTGACGAGAGCTGAAAATTGCTGCGTCGCGCCGGTTTGCAGACTCGCGGCGGTGGGCGAAATTGAGACCTGGGTAGCGCTGGTTACAGGGGGTAGAGTCACGCTCACGACTGCTGGGTCGGAGGTTACGACTGCCCAGGTTGACCTTCTTCGGGAAGAGGCAGCCTTCGCGGTCACGGTGTAGGTGCCTCCGGACGATGGCGCAGTGTAGAGACCGGCGTCGTTGATTGTGCCACCCGACGCAGTCCACGTCACCACAGGATTGCTCAACCCGCTCACAACGGCCACGAATTGTTGCCGGCGCCCGGTTTGCAATGAAACGGTGTGAGGAGAGATCGACACGCTTACGCTCGGCTGAGTGTGGTGTTGCCGTCCGAAAGCAGACGTCGCAAGCAACATGAGTGAGATGCAGAAGCATGCTGTCTGGCGTCGGATCTTGGGAAAGGCGGACCGCGTATAAGCCAACATGGGGGAGGAGTGACCTTTCTGCCTTGCTGGGATTTTCAGACCACTCCTAATTAAACGCAAACTCGGCAGTTATACGTAGAGCACGAAAGTACACGGGAGGGACGCGATAGTGCATGTGAGTGCTCCGCCAGTAGTACACGGGGGCACGCCTTTATTTAGGCGCTCTGGGGTAAAGCGCTCGCAGGGGAGAACAAGACCGAAAAACGCTCCACCCCAACTCACAACTGCGTAAGGTCGGTTAGAAAACCAATCACAGTTTGTGAACGTCCAAGTGACCGCATGATTTACGGGCAGCAGTATCGTTCGTTCGGGTGTACGAAATTGCTGCGGTATGCGTGAAATATCTAATTGCTGCTCCGCACGATCGCGTCGACGTTCGCCGCCACCCGTTCTGATTCTCTACCGGGCCGAGCCGCGGAGCAAACGCTCGAAAATGCGACCGCAAAGTGATTAGCGCACGGCTTCCGCGTGGTGGGTTTTTGGTACTGGACTTGCTGGACCGCAAAGGTTGGGCGTGATTTCCTAAGTATCGCTCACAAAGGCCGGATGTCGTGTGCCTGGGTAATGTTGATCTGGTTCGACGCATTGTTCTCCGATTTTTTGAGCCACCAAACAACCAATATCACAACCCCCAGAGCAACCGAGAAGAACACAATCCCGCCATGGAGGTGGAGATTGCCATACAGAAAAGTCGGATCGACGTACACCGCGAGCGTGGAAAGTGTAAAAATTCGCAGACTGTTCTTCGCGACGGCAATTGGAAAGACCAAGAGGCCCAGCAGGACCTGCCTCCACCCCGGCTGTAGGAAAAGGTGCCCAAGTACCAGACTGACGATAAACAGGATGAGACTCGATCGAATGCCGCTGCACTCCTTTGCCACCTCGATATCGATTCCTGGAAGTGACAAGACGAAGTCCTTTCTCAGGACTGGTACATTCGCTGCTTTCAGCAACAAGTAGGTCATATCGGTAGAACTCTTTTGCAACAGCCAGACGGTCCACTCCAGCACGAAGTCTGGAATCGGAACCATGAGAAGCAAGAACAAAAGAGGGAAGATTGCAACTCGAAAGGCAGCGATGCCAAAACAGAAAACGAATGCCATCACGACCCAGCTTACGAAAAAAGCCATCCGCAGGGAAAGCGCGTCGTTCTGGCTGAGGAATGGGAGGAACCGGGTCACCCAGGCAAACGCCATCACGAGTAGAAGAAGGAAAAGGCCCGCCGGAAAGCAATACTCCACATTCCGGAACATTTTCGGGCGCTCGGAATAGAGAAGAGCCATGCTTACTGGCGGTATCAGAAGAATGTGCGAGTATTGATCGTTGTAAAACGCCGCTGCAAACACAACAACAAGAGACCGCCAGAAAATGACGCTCGAAATCAGGACAAGGAGGGCGAAGCACACGTTTCCACGTGCAACCCGACTGTTTCTAAGCCTAGTCATGCGATCGATCTGACGTCCTCTGCCTCGCGGCGCGCAGTTGCTTCTCCCCCCTATCCTACTTCATGGCAGGGGAGAGCCGCTCGTGTTGTCACTGGGCAACGCCCTGTCTCTGGCCAAACATGACATGGGCCTAGTGGGCCTTTGTTGCGAAGACTCCTATCTCGCAAAGGTGATCACGCTCAGCGGTCGTGACATCCGACATGGGCAGTCGTAGTCCTGACTCTACCGAGCCCACTGCCGGTAACAAGCGCTACTCAAGTCTTGGTCTCGCCCACTGCAGCCGGTCTGCAAACCCGCGCACGGCAGCCACTTCAGCTCTTGCCTCAGGCCGGAGTTACACAGCCGGACCAGGTCAGCCTCGGGTGGAACGATTACTGCGAACTGTATCCACTAGCGTCACGATCCCGCAGCCCACCGCCGACGGGCAGCGTGGTCGCGTCCCCATCCGGCGAGCAATCCCGCGTGCGTGCAGATGACCCGGGCTTACAAGACTGTAGGCTGGATGGGATTGGCACGATCGAATGCACGGACATCGATCCGGAGAGAACAGACCGCGATGCTGAAATACGTGGGCGGCAAGGAGCTGGCCGGAAAGCCGATGCGACTCGGCTGTTGACGACCGACGGCGATGCTGGTGCGGCCCGTGGCCTACACGAGCGGAGATGCCGGCATGAGGAAACCTTCTAAACTGATGCTGCAGCAGGGGATTCAAACGCCGCCCCGCTCCGAACGTCATCCCCGTTGAAAACGGAAGGTCACCGAACCGGAGACTCTGACTGGGTGGGGTTGGCTCATCGAGTTGGGGCCGGCCACAAGGGGCCAGAGGCCAGAAAATCGGACCAGGCGGTCGCGAGCGACCTTGCCGGGATCTCCCGGTAGGGTCAGGATATCCCAGAGAAATTCGGGCTACATCGATCGAGCCATGCGGAGACCGAAAATCTGCGCCCACGGTCCTTTCGTCCTGGAGAGTTTCTTCATCTTGTCGGAAATTGCGACCTAGGCTAACTTGGCGACTCGATGGACTTCCGGGGCAAGTGTCTGTGACCCCGGCGTCAAAGACCAAATCAACTTCTCCCCCAGTCCAGGAAATCCGCCCGGCCCCCACCAGGCGATTAGCTCAGGTCCGACGAGAGGTAGCAGGGTTTCCTGCTAGTTCTCAAGCCGCCGTAGAAAAACCGGAGGTCTTCTGACCTGCTTCGAGAAGGAAGCGCCACGGGTATTGCATCGAATATTTCGAGTGATCGATGGTGAGGAGGATACATTGTGAAAGGGCATACCAATCTTCGTCTGCTTGTAGTAGCTTTGCTGGCCGTTCTCTTCCTGGTCCGAATTCCTTTGGTTGAAGCGACGATTCAGGACTCCAGTGACAATTATCGGGTAAAGGACAAGTATCGAGTAAAGGACAAGGACAAGGACGGAAAGAAGAAAACGTCAGTGCCGGAAGGAAGTGCTGCTGCCGCTCTGGTCCTGGCCGCCAGTGCTTTGGGTTGTGGTCTGCTGGTTTCGCGACGCAAGCGGCGTGCTACGGGGGCCTAGAACCAGCATGTGAAGGCCGCTGCGGGAGGGAAGCGATTTCATCAGCCCCAATCTTGATCTGCCATATCCCGCCGAAACGGCAAAAGCGACGGCTGTCGAATTCCCGTGCTGCGCGGCCCAAACCGGCGTGACCGGGCGTACGATGCCGTCTGCCTTAGGGCTTGCAAAAAGAGGTCTAAGCTTGATGTGGTGCTAATCTGAATCGCGCGTTGTGGCATCACCTTTGGTAGTGACTTTCGCTTTTAGACTGGTTGACTCCCTCGAACGCCTATTGACTTAAACAAGGAGACAATTCCATGTCCGAGACACTCAAAGTGCCACAAATGAACCAAGGTAATGAACAGCAGAAATACTTCAGTTTCCAAATTAAGGGGTGGGTAAATTTCGACCCCATGGACAAAACGCTTGCCAAGGTTGCCGAAGGTATAGAACAAGGGAATGGATTTCTGACGCTGGTCGACGTACTGCGAGTCGAAGACGATGTGGCCTCTATTGACGATGAGGAAGTGAGGGGATGCTTTGAGAACCTGCTCGCTGCCAAGAGGCTCATACTGAACGTTAGTGAACTTCCGGAAAGGGTAAAAGAAGAGCTTCGCGCAGCACTGAGAACAGAAGAGGAAGTCGTCCCGAAGAAAATTGTGACGCTGGTGTCGGGTTCGTCCGTAAACGAGGACCAGGGAACCCGCGTCAAACGTTGGCCGTGAGTAGAGGATTGATCGAAATGCGAGAGGCCTGAACCGAATTCCGGCAGTTAGAGTAAGCGTTTTTACGTCTGGCGTCTCCCGAACGTGTGATCCGTGGCTCTCCGGCTCTACTGCCAACCGCTGAGTTGGTTTGCCAATGCGAGTCGCTACGGATTTTACCGATCGTGAGCAATTGCCGGGCAGCAGGATCTGAGAATGCTTCCGCAATCCGATGATCGGTTCGACCAGGAGCTGGCAGGCTGGTTATCGCTGCGCGGACGTGCCTGGTCTGGAACTACGGCCGAATTGCTCGCGTCGCTAGGAACCAGATCCGATGTTGGCACTAGCTTGTGGCCCCAGTCCCCCCGCGGCCTTTACGATCACCTGAAGTCCCATAGCCAAATATTGCGTTCGTTGGGTGTAGCCGTCTTGTTGCACCATGGTGTTCCACGGATGGTTTCGCTCCGGCCGTGCCAAAACGAAACACCTTGCAGGAAGCCACCGTCGGATGCGTCAGACATTGACCGTGCGTCTGATCCTTCGGCAAATCTCTCTTCGCTTGTTGGTAGCCGGAAAGCGAGTCCTGCCGATTCGGGCGCCGCGGGTCCGGCCGGACAGCAGCCGTTCAATGAGGACATTCCGCTCGCTAAGTCTGATTTGCCTGGGCAGCAGGCGAGCGGTAAGTATGTCGCCAGGGATAAATTCGAAGAGTTCGTCTTCGAAAACACGGGAGAAGCGCTCGTTGCCATCGGAGAAATGCGACAGCGGATTCGAGAGCAGGGTCTTGATCTAGCGTCGGCGGCAGATTTGGTGATCAGCCGCGCGCAGCAAATCACGCGATCGTGCGGGATCGCGGTGGGGTTTCTTCCGCAACAGACAATGGGCCAGCCGGTTCGGACAGGCGTTGGCGCTTCGATGAAGGGATTGCATTTCGATGCGAATCTCTTTCAGTCCAGCCTTATGGTAGGCCAAGCCGTGCAGTTACGAGACGCTCAGAAGCATCCGGTTTTGGGTGCCCGGTGTCAGCGAGAAGGTATCGGGTCGCTGATTATCGTGCCGATATTTCGTGATCGGGAAGTTGCAGGGGCGATGGAATTCATGTTCCGCGAAAAGCGTTTTTTTTCCGCCGGTGATGTGATGGATTTGGGTCTAATCGCGGGCGTCATTGGCGAAAGTTTGGGCAGCGTTAAGAGATCGAAGTGACGGGGGCGGGAGGACCCGGATGCTCGCCGGGCGGCACACACCATTAAAAACGTCGAGCTGCAGCCCGGATATTTATCGAACGAGATAGTGGGGTCGAGGTGACCGGCCGCCAAGGCTGGCCAGTGACGCGGCTGACGCTGAAACAGGGTCAGTAGAATGGCCTCTAACCCGGGATCGATGGTACCGGCTCACTCGCCTCTACCAAATTGGCCTCCCCGCCTACCCGGCTTTGGCGTGCTTCAGGAGAAGCCGGGATAAGACACCCGTGCGGGTGCGCTTTGGTAGCCGTTGCCTCGCGAAGCGGAGGGGCGACACAGCGCAGTTGACCCTAAGGGAAATTAGGGGTATAGTTGGACCCGGGTTTGGGCCAACCTGAAAGGTAAGCGTGAGCCCAACTACGAAGTCTAAAACCTCCCCACTTTAACAAGACCCCTCCCCCGCGCCTTTTTTGAAAAGACGCTGATTCGTGCAGGAGAATGTTTCGACGCACACCCGAGTCGGGTTGTGTCGGGCGCTAGGCCAGGGGGGCCTTTCCTCTATTATGAGCTTCCAACCAAAAGCAATCGCTCGACTTCTTCCTTCGGAGGGCCTCCTCATGATCCGCAGGGTTGAGGTGCAGGCAGATAAG
>Ga0193719_10000382_pt1 | contig 16416 bp, 6 predicted proteins | sample U2a2metaG_FD_160103 | JGI IMG/M metagenome (GOLD analysis project Ga0193719, IMG submission 160103) | Soil microbial communities from a riparian zone of the East river system, Colorado, United States - U2a2 | ecosystem: Environmental > Terrestrial > Soil > Riparian zone | place: USA: East River... | reverse complement strand
ACCAGTAGTCCAACGAGTACAGCTGCAGCACAGCGGTGCGCAACGGACGCAAACTGGTAAAACCGTCGGCAAAGAAGGTCGCCCAGACCAATCGCCAATGCCAAATAAATCAGAGCTAACATATCTCAAGCTGGATTGTTCAAAAACTGTTATCCGATACGAGAGGTCGCTGTTCGTTACAGATCAATGACGCTTACACGGGTCCCAGCGGTTAGGACGTAGAGCTTCCGGTTTGCAAAGGCCAAGGCTGACGGTCCTTCGAGTTTATCTGGAGGCTTGGGTGTCAAGCTTCCAATCCTGGTTCCATTCAAGTCGAACATTAGGACCGTATTCATGTTGGCGCTGGATGCATATAATCTACCCATCTTGGAATCTACGGCCAAGTCTTCAAAGCCATGTGGCTGGCCCCATTCGGGGACTTGCCATTTAGTCAGGAACCTCCCAGCTGAGTCAAAGACTTGGATTCGTCTGTTAATTGGATCGGCGACATAAACCTTATTCGTGGTAGGATCCACCGCGACCGAACTAAGGCCTCTGAACTGTCCGTCGCCACTTCCCTCGCTGCCCCAACTCGCAAGGACCTGACCATCGGGACCCAACTTCACGATTCGATTGTCACCAGAATCGACGACATATATCGAATCATCAGGGCCAATGGCAATCCTTCGCGGCCCATAAAATCCAGGTGCCCACTCAGCGATGAATTTCCCGTTCGGTCCGAGTTTCTGAACGCGGTGCTTGGAGCCTATCTCGGCGACGTAAATGTTGCCCATACGATCAACTGCTATTCCACTCGGCGCTTCAAATTGTCCTACAATCGTAACGAAAGTGCCGTTTGGCGAGAATTTCTGGATGCGACCGTTACCCGTATCGGCGACCAGAACGTTTCCGTTGGGATCAACGGCAATTCCAGTCGGCGAATCAAATTCGCCTTTTCCGGTTCCTCCGCCGCCCTTAAACATGGCAGTCACAGCTTCAGGCAGGGAGCCAAGCGAAGGAGCTGGTGCGCCGGGAGTTCCTTGAACAGGTGTAGTAGGCAATACGTTCACGCGCTCCTGGAACTGGCGAATGTTCTTGTTAGGGATATTTAAAACGTAAAACGTCCGGACTCTTCCGCCAAAGGAAAACGAGATGGATTCCTCGGTGGCAAGATCGCGTAGCGGCCGGAGGATTTCAACTATTCTCTCTGTAGTTGGACCGCTTTCCCAGATTAGCTTTAGATCTTTACTGCTGGGAACATAAGTCAGAATGGCCATTTTATTATCGCTCCACACATTCTGCTGCGTCATGACGAGCATCGGGCTGCCGCCACAAAAAGATAGCACCTTGGCATCGTCGTAATCGTGCAGGAATAAGTGAATAATTGAATAAGCCTCCCCTGGGCAAATCAACGTGTCGTACGGCGGATCAGGGATCCTTGGAATGCGGTTGAACTCGTCATGTTCCAGGCGAGGAGGACCGGGGTGCTGCTGGCCGGCTACCACATGTTTTAAGAACCGCGAAACCGCGACCTCCTCTTGGGCATAGTAGCGGATCGAAAACGGACTTTTTGTCTTGCCGTAAATATATCGCACCGACGGGCCCAAGCCGGTTATTAGTATTAATCCTGCCATTGCGCAGAGGAGGATCTGCACACTCACCCATCGCCTCAGCCTTAGAACGCCAGCAAACGTAAACGCCATTAAAATTACCCAAAATGGGATTCCCAGAAGCAGGCGGTTGTCGTAGGAGGTTGCGACAAAAGCGCCGATGACCGGAATTATCGCCAGCAGGACGATTTCAAAACGTTTCTGCCACAGCGCAATAACAAAGCCGGGCACTAAAAGCCAGTAATATGGCAGCGGGATAGGCAAGGTATCGGAAATAAAGAAGCGAGGACCTGGCACAGTGAAAAAGCAGTCACTAAGCTGTCTCGCATAGGGCGTGATACCACGTGGGAAGGGTGTTGCCCGCGCTGCCTGCCAGAACGTGCGAACGAAACTCGATTCGTAAAGGGTGTAGGCTTCGCGATTGAACCAGATGTAAAGGATGATTGGCGCGGCAGCCACTGCAAATCCATAGACGATTACGGCGAGCAAACTCCACGTGGCGCTTCGCGTCAAGCTCCTCCAATGGAATGCGACGTAGAGCGGTGCAAAGGCAACAAGCGCCAGCAGATATTGTTTACCGGATATCGAGCTTGCCAGGCAGAGTCCTGCGGCGATGCCGCCCAGGGAAAGGCAAACGGGAGAGGCAATTTTAAATCCTACGCGTAGGAAATAAAGTGAGACAACAGCTAAAGCCACCGCCATGGGATAGCGATAGCCGGCGAAAGTGTAAATGAACGCAAAAGGCAAAAAATTAAAGATCACCGCCGTGACGGAGGTCACAACGTACGACTCAAAGAATAGGTCAACTAGCAGAAGAGTGAACCCGTAGGTCGTGAGCCAAATAACAAAGAGCGCTGCCTGATACGCTAGGATGTTAAAGCCGAATAGCTTGAAAAACCCCCAGACATAGTAATGAAACAGGGTTTCGCGAGAAATCGGAGCGTGAAACCAGGCGGGCTGATATAGATGACCGATAACATAACTTTTAAGATACCAGAGGTCCCAGCCGGACTCATCGAAAAGAGCGTCTCCGTTCCAAGGCGCAGTGCGGAAATTCCAGAGGTGCGACACCACAAAGAACAGGATCCAAAATAGAAAGAATGCTGTTTTTGGCTTTGCCAAAGACTTGAAACGGCCAGCCAGCTCCCGGGGGCTTGCTGTAAAAGCAGCAAGTAAAAAGAGCATGCTGAGCAACCACCCGACCGGCTGCCATGGGTCTCCCCAACTCGCTTTACGATAATGCGCGATGCCGGCAAAAACACAAACCAGCAGGCCGACAAGCGACAAGCCAAGTAAGAGTAGCCGCCGCGCAGGCAGTCGCCGCAGATTGTGATGCACGTTCATGAATAATTTACGGGACAGAGTCCGGTAAAGTCCTTACCCGCTCCTGAAATTGCAGAATGTTGTTGCTCGCGATGTTTAGCACGTTGAACGTGTGTTTTCTGCCGCCGAACGAAAATGACGTGGACGCCTCGGTCGCGAGGTCACTGAGCGGCCGGAGCCGTTCAATTATCTTCTCTGTTTTTGGGTCGCTTTCCCAGATTAGCTTCAGATTCTTGCCGTGTGGAACATAGTCCAGAATGGCCTTTTTATTGTGACTCCACACATCCTCGAGACTCATCGCGAACATAGGACTGCCCCCGCAAAACGACAAAATCTTGGTGTCATCGTAATCGTGCAGAAATAGATGACTGATCGAATTTGCCTCCCTCGGACAGATCAATGCATCATAAGGAGCATCTGGAACGCCTTTAACTCGATTGAACTCATCCCGCTCCAGACGAGGAGGATTGGCAGGTTCTTTTCCGGCAACAACGTTTCGTAGGAACCGTAACACAGCGACGTCCGGTTGCGCATAGTAGCCGATCGTAAACGGATTCTTCGTCTTGCTGTAAATATATCGAATCGAAGGGCCCAACCCGGCTATCAGTAGTAACGCTGACATTGCGCAGAGAAGAATCTGCACGCCTAGCCACCGCCTAAGCCTCAAAAGACCAGCAAAGCTGAATCCCATCAGGATGATCCAGAACGGCAGTGCCAACAACAGCCGGTGCTCGACTGTAGACCCGCCCGAAATAAATACTCCTACGACAGGAAGCGTTGCCAGCATTACGACGTCATAACGGCTCTGGAGAAGAGCAAGAATAAGTCCGGGTAGCAAGAAAAGATAATATGGCAGCGGAATAAGCAAAAAATCCGGAAGGAAAAGCCGAGGACCGGGAACACTAAAGAAACAGTTCCGAAGTTGGGTCAGGTAATATCGCATATCATTGGGGTCGGGATGTCCCCGCATTGCGGCCAAAAAACGGTGAATGAAGGTGCCTTCGTAGTAGGTGTAGTGTTCGCGATTGAAAATGATGTAACAAATGATCGGCGTGGCAGCGACGACAAAGCCAAAACCAACAGTCAACACGGGAATCCACGGCCCGCTCACCTTTAAGCTTCTCCAGTGAAGGCCGGCGTAAACGATTGCACAAATTGCCAGCGCCAGGATGTATTGCTTGCCTATTGTGGAACTAGCCAGGCAAAGTCCTGCTGCAATTCCTCCAAGCGATAACACAAAATTCGAGCTTGTTGTAAAGCCGCGATGCAGAAAATACAGAGATGCGACACATAAAACCGCTGACAGCGGGTATCGGTAACCGACGAAAGTGTAAATGAACGCGAACGGGAGAAAGTTAAAAACCAGTGCGATAACCGAGGTGACGACGTAAGACTCAAACAAGAGATCAGCTAACAAAATAGTAAATGTAAAGACGGCACACCAAAGAAGAAGAAGAGCCGCCTCATAAGACAAAATGTTAAAGCCAAATAAGTGAAGAAATCCCCAAATGTAGTAATGAAACAGCGTCTCCCGCGAAATAAGGAATGGATAAGGGTGAAACCAGGCAGCCTGAAAAGGATGACCCATCACATAATTCTTCAAGTACACCAGATCGACCGCAGAGTCTTCAAAAAGACCATTGCCGTTCCAGGGCGCCGTGTTGAAATTCCAGAGGTGCCAAACCAAAAAGAACAGGACCCAGAATAAAAAGAATGCTGCTTTTGGATTTGCCAAAGACTTGAAACGGCCAGCCAGCTCCCGCGGGCTTGCTGTAAAAGCAGCAAGCAAAAAGAGCATGCTGAGCAGCCACCCGATCGGCTGCCATGGGTCTCCCCAACTCGCTTTACGATAATGCGCGATGCCGCTCACGACACAGATTACCAGACTAAGAACTGACAAGCCGAGTAACAGAATCCTCGGTGTAAGAAGTTGGGATTTTCCGTGAGATGACTGCATAAGCGCGAGAGACGGTTGAGCTGCTTTCCCGTTGTCGTTTGTTTGCTACTTCGCTCGGTAAAGCTGATACGCTCCGCTTTTCTGGATGTTCTCGCAGTTCTGGCAATCTGAGTTTGAACTGAGGACGATTGCGCCCGATAGAGGTTTCGCTCCATCCGGAAGACGAACAAACTCGGAGATAGGCCTGTCTTCCACAGTGGCGTACCAATACGCATCCATGTAAGCAGGCCCCCACCTGCCGTTCTCCAGATAAATTGGCCGCTCTGGCCGGGCGACTGCTGCGTCATAGAGCGGCTTGTACAGAGCGTCGAAGGCAAAGTAGCGCTTTGGTCCTTCACGCCAGAAAGTGATTTGGAAATCTATAAATTGTAAAAGTGTCGCCGCCAGCAGGATTCCAACAATGGCGAGTCGGATTGGGCGCCACAAGCCGTGGCTGACAATTGCGGCACGATCTGGTTCGCTCGCGTGCGCTTGCTCGCCTGTGCCGCGTGCGCTTTGCTTTGGTTCGTCGGGAGCAAGCAGCCATTCCAGCGCTGGGATTGTAAGGACTAGTAGGAAAACAGCGTAGCCCATCAGTCGCAGCTGGTGAAAGGGCCAGTCCGTGATAGCGCCTGGCACAATGGAAGCCGCCAGTCCGTACAGCACAAAACGCCACCAAGGCTCGCGCCAGCGGCGGGCAATGACCAACAGGAGCCCAGCCATTGCGAGAATGAAGGTCGCAAAAAGTATCGCTCCGCCGGAACCTTCGACGTGATGCTGCCAATGACCATCTCCCACCATAAGCAGAGGCGTCAAACTCTGATCCTGCAAGTAGCACCTGACAAACTCAACAAACTCAGATGGGATCTCCTTCCAAGGTGCGTCAGGCTTGATGTATGTAACCTCCCAGAGCCGTTTTGTTAGCACGCCAGGATGCGACCGATTGAACAGAATAAGTGGCATTAACGTGACGCCGTACGCGAACCAGATCTTCACTACACCGACGAGACGGCGCTTTGTAGTCGCTAAGAAGAGTAATCCGAGCGCGTACAAAAGCGCCAGAGCGCGCCCGCTGAAGTAACCATACGTCACTAACGCGAGACTACCGGCGACCATCGCAATGTCCTGCCAGCGCCACCTTTCCTCGGATTGAATGCGGTAGGCGGCAAGCAGGAACACGACAACTGTGAAAGCAGTTAAATGCGCATCGAAGACCAATCGGCCGATTTCGAAGAACCAAGGCGTCAATAGCGCACTTCCGGCAACGATTATGCCGATCGTACGCTGGCCAGAAATGCGCTTTGCCAACACGCCAAGCAGCAGACACGCCGCAAACATCCAGAAAGCAGCGAACGCTCGTGCCACGGCAACGCTCGGGTGAATGAACCGGAACACGATTGCCATCAAATAGATCGCGACGGGGTTCATATAAGTGGGATTACTGACTGCAAACTGGTGGAAGAGCACGGGAAACCGCGGGCCGAATTCGCCAGCCCCGGTTCGGGAGACGAGATAAGCGTTGTACGCGGTCGCTGACTCGTCAACGTTGAAACCTGGTGGATTCTGCGAAACGCCCCAGGTGTAGAGGCTGAAAAGGAGGACAATAGCAGCGACGCACAGCAGAATTCTGAGGCTTTTTTGAGCCATCGTCCGAACGTTTCGTCTTAAAAGCATATTGTCCATCGAAACCGAGCGTGTCCAAGCCGTTTCATAATGTCATTCTGAGCAAAGCGAAGAATCTCGGGTTGATTCTGAACCGACGCTCGCCAAGGAAAATGAATAGAGATGTTTCGCTTCGCTCAACATGACAGCGTTATTTGAAAGGCGAGTTCTAACGTTTCGCACAACATTTCCGTCACTGATAACGCGATTACCTGTTCTGCAAGTCGATCACAGATACTCGCGCAGCAGCGCTGTTCAGGACAAAAAGTTTGTCTTTTGCCAGCGCAAGTGCCGATGGACCGTTTAGTTTGTCTGGCGGGTTCGGCGTCAAGGTCCCGGTCCTGTTTCCCTGAAGATCAAAAACCAGAATGGTGCTCATGTGCGCGCTCGACGCATACAAACGGCTTCTCTGTGAATCTATGGCCAAATCTTCAAAGCCAACCGGCCGGCCCCATTCTGGGACTAACCATTTAGTTAGGAACTTCCCGTTTGAATCAAAGATCTGTATGCGGCTGTTTACCGGATCGGCAACGTAAACTCTCTTGGTCGTGGGATCGACCGCGACCGAACTAAGGCCTCTGAACTGTCCATCACCACTTCCCTCGCTGCCCCAACTCGCAAGCACCTGACCATCCGGACTGAGCTTAACGATTCGATTGCCACCCGAGTCGACGACATAAATCGAATTATCAGGGCCAATGGCAATCCTTCGTGGCCCATATAATTTAGGCGCCCACTCAGCGATGAATTTCCCGTCCGGTGCGAGTTTCTGAACGCGGTGCTTGGAGCCTATCTCCGCGACGTAAATGTTGCCCGCGCGATCAATTGCGAGCCCATTCGGGTCTGTAGTTGCTATGCTGGTAACGAACGTTCCGTTTGGCGAGAATTTCTGGATGCGCCCGTTGCCAGTATCAGCTACGAAGATGTTTCCGGCACGGTCAGTCGCAACGGCTCGTGGGCTGTCAAACTGACCTTTTCCATTCCCGTAGCCGCCTTCAAAGGCTGTGACGGGGGAGCCTGGAATTTTGTAAATCACTGACCGGCGAAACACGAGTCCATAAACTAACGAGTCTGTCTCATAGATAACTTCCATGCGCGAGCTCCTGTAAACAGCCCACAGATCGATAACTCCTGCGACGAGAATACAAGCTGTCACTGTGCCCGCTAGGATTCGGCCTAACATGGGGGGAGTCTTTAACGTCGACAACCACCACAAGCCGTAAGCTACAAACAGACAACACAGCACCACTACGACGCCTATAAAGAGGGGGGCGCTCCAGAGTGGCAGCGCAGCTAATAGCAACCCTGAGAAAACAAAACTTTTTACAGGTGTCAGTGCAGCGCGGGCGCTCGTGATGAATCGCGAGGCAAAATCTCGCTTGAGCTGATTCCAGTCATTATGTCGCTTTGATTCCCGCAAAGCCATATTTCCATAGGAGGTGGTCCCGGCCGCCAAACTTCTTTGGCGATAGCGATCAACCAAAAAGATTAATACAAGCAAAAATATCCCGACGGCGAAAAACAGGTGTCGCTGGTTCACAAAAGCCATGTGCTTCCAAAATCCCCAAGTCTCGTCGCGGTTCGGGTGCCCCGATGGGAGAAAATTAGTTAAATGCCGCAGGGAGCCATGGAAAAAGAAAAGCGTGGCTCCCAGCCTTCCTACAACACGGGAGTTAAAGAGCAGCTCGCCTAGTGCCATCACCAGTGCGAGCATGCTCGCGAGGACGAGCACGCTGAGGACATCTATACTCCAAGCTAGATTTAGTCCAAGAAATTCCAGATTGCCGGCCTGAAAAAAGAATAGAAACTGAGTTGGCTGGCTGGCGTAACGTGGGAACTCCGTCGGGAAGTTATGACCGAGAGCTACACTTTGAACAATGGCTAATTGTGGAGCGAAATCGCTAAGTTCCAGGCCGGAGAGGCGTATCCGGCCCTGCTTGTTGACATAGAGCGTTCCCATCAACAGAACACACGCCGCGGCAAACATCGCTCCCAGCGTGATCCAGTCCCACCTCGACGATCCCGGAGCACGCGGCACAATCATGTCCACCTTTCGAGCCTTTCTGGACAGCCAGAAGATCGCGTCAGCCGCAACTAGGAAAAACAGGAGGTCTGCAGACAGTAAAGGTTCAGCCGTATGCGCAAAACCCAGACCAGCCAGATACGTGAACCATGTGCTGAGCAAGACGCCAACCAGTATGGCTGCTGCCCAGCGATGAGGAGTAGATACGAACCGGTAAAAGCGCTGGCAGAGCAAATCACCAAGATAAATTGCCAGCGCCAGATAAATCAGAGCTAACATCGTTACTCGATGTGACGACTTGCTATTTGGCTATAGATCGATCTCACTTACGCGATTTCCGGCCATGTTTAGCACGTAGAGCTTCCGGTTTGCCAAAGCCAGACCTGACGGGCCTTCGAGGTTATCGGGTGGCTTTGGCATCAAACTGCCAAGCCTGGTTCCGTTCAAATCAAAAATAAGCACGCCGTTCAGGTGTGCGCTGGACGCGTATAGCCGGCCAGCCTGCCAATCGACAGCCAAATCTTCAAACCCCATCGGCTGTCCCCATTCGGGCACTGACCATTTGGTTAGAAATTTCCCGTTTGAATCAAATACCTGTATCCGCCTATTAAGTGTATCGGCGACATAGACTTTACGAGTGGTGGGATCGACCGCGACCGAACTGAGGCCTTTGAACTGTCCATCGCCAGCTCCCTCGCTGCCCCAACTCGCAAGGACCTGACCATCGGGGCTGAACTTCACGATTCGATTGCCACCCGAATCGACGACATAAATCGAATCATCAGGTCCAATAGCGATCTTTCGCGGCCCGTATAACCCAGGCGCCCACTTAGCGATGAAGGTCCCGTCAGGTCCGAGTTTCTGAATGCGGTGCTTGGAGCCTATCTCCGCGACGTAAATGTTGCCCGCGTGATCGATTGAGAGTCCATTCGGCGCTTCAAATTGTCCTATGCTGGTAACGAAAGTGCCGTTTGGCGAGAATTTTTCAATGCGCCCATTACCCGTGTCCGCTACCAGAATGTTGCCGCTGCCATCAACCGCAATTCCAGTCGGCGAATCAAATTTTCCCTTTCCGACGCCTTTACCGCCTTTAAACATATCAGCCACACGTTTAGGTACTGGCCCGGATGTGACTTGAACAGGAGTAGCAGGAAATTCGCTCACCCTTTCCTGAAACTCGCGAATATTCTTGTTAGCAATGTTCAATGCGTAAAACGTCCTTACTCTGCCGCGAAAGGAATATGAAATGGAGTCCTCTGTCCCGAGATCGCGGAGCGACTGGAATATATTGATTATTCTCTCGGTCTTCGGATGCCGTTCCCAGATCAGCTTCAGATCCTTGTTACTTTGAGCATAACTGGCGATGGCCCGTTTATTCGCGTTCCATACATCTTGCTCGCTCATGATAATGTCGAAGGGATAATCGGCGCAAAAAGACATGATTTTGCCGTCATCGTAATCATGCAAAAACAGGTGAATGATGGAATACGCGTCCCCCTCGCAGATGAAGCAGTCGTAAGCAGGATCGGGCATCCCTTTAATCCGATTGAACTCGTCGCGTTCCAGACGAGGAGGACCGGGGTGTTTTTCACCAGCAACAACATGTTTTAAGAAACGCGAGACAGCCACCTCCTCTTGTGCGTAGTAGCGAATGCCGAATGGATTATTGGTTTTGCTGTAAATGTAGCGAACAGATGGGACCAGGCCGTCCAGCAGTATCGACACTGCTACCGCGCCAAGGACAATTTGAATGCTTGGCCATGGCCGCAGCTTCAATATCCCGGCAAACGTGAAGCTCATCAGGATTACCCAGAATGGGATTGGCAGAAGGAGGCGGTTCTCTATGGCCCTGGCGATAAAAGCGCCGACAACCGGAGTTATGGCCAGCAATGGAATTTCAAAGCGCTTTTGCCAAAGGGCTAGAACAAACCCGGGTGCTAAAAGCCAGTAATATGGTAGCGGAATGGGCAAAGCATCGGGAATAAAGAAGCGCGGACCCGGCATAGTGAAAAAGCAGTCATAAAGCTGCTTGGTAAACGGTCGTATGCCATTCGGAAACGGGGCTGACTGCATTCCATGCCAGAAATCGCGAAGAAAGGCGGATTCGTACAAAGTGTAGGCTTGGCGATTGAAGACGATATAAAGCAGAATCGGCGCGGCAGCCGCCATAAAGCCATAAATAACCAAGGCAAGCGAGACCCATGTAACCCGTTCCTTTAACGTCCTCCAATAAAACGCACCGTACAGCGGAGCAGCAATCACAAGCGCGAGTAGATATTGTTTGCCGGATATGGAGCTGGCTAAACAAAGCCCTGCCGCAAGCCCGGCCAGCGAAAGGCAAAAACGAGAACTGGTTCTAAATCCCAGGTGCAGAAAATACAGAGAGACGACTGCTAATGTCGTCGCCATAGGGTAGCGGTACCCAGCGAAAGTATAAATGAACGCAAACGGAAGAAAATTCAGCGTTACCGCGGTGACAGAGGTGACGACGTAAGACTCGTAAAACAGATCAACTAAAAGAAGAGTGAATACATAGGTCGTCAACCAAAGGCAAAACAGCGCTGCTTGATACGCCAGGATGTTAAAGCCGAATAACTTGAGAAAACCCCAAACATAGTAATGAAACAGGGTCTCTCGCGAAATAACAATGTGAAACCAGGCCGGCTGATATGGATGACCGATAACGTAACTCTTTAGATACCAGAGGTCCCATCCGGACTCGTCAAAAAGAGCGTTTCCGTTCCAAGGCGCGGTGCGAAAATTCCAAAGGTGCGAAACTATAAAGAACAGGATCCAGAATACGAAGAACGCTGTTTTTGGCTTTAGCAAAAACTTCAAACCCGTCGTGAGACCTTCGCGACCGGGCAAAAAAGCCGCCAGCAAAAAGAGCATGCCAAGCAGCCAACCGATCGGGTGCCACGGGTCACCCCAAGCGGCTTTCCGGTAGTGCGCCGCGCCAGCCCAGGCGCAAATCGCCAGACTAACAATCGACAAGCCGAGTAGAATAATCCTCGGTGTGAGAAACTGCGATTTTCCCAAAGCTAACTTCATAGCCTTAATGTCATTCTGAGCGACGCGAAGAATCTCAGATCAATTGTGGAGCGATCACCCACTGGAACCAGATCAGAGGTGTTTCGCTTCGCTCAACATGACAGCGCCATTTGTGGGATGAGTTCTAGTCTGGCTACAGATCGATGACGGTTACGCGATTACCACCCATGTTCAGCACATAGAGTTTCCGATCTGCCAAAGCTAGAGCTGAAGGACCTTCGAGTTGATCCGGTGGCGGTGGCGTGACACTCCCAATCCTATTGCCATTCAAGTCAAAAATGAACACTGCATTTATGTTGGCGCTTGACGTGTATAACCGACCCGCCTTCGAATCGATCGCCAAGTCTTCAAAGCCTGCCGGCCGCCCCCATTCAGGCATTTCCCATTTAGTTAGAAACTTCCCGTTGGCATCGAATACCTGAATACGTTTGTTATGCGGATCAGCAACATAAACTTTATCGGTTGTCGCATCGACCGCCACCGCAGTGGGATCGTCGAACTGCCCGTCGCCATTCCCTTTGGTGCCCCAGACCGTCAGCAGCTTTCCATCGGGGTTGAACTTAACAATTCGCGTGCGGCCCTGATCAACCACGTAGATGGATTGGTCCGGTCCAATCGCGATGCGGCGCGGTCCATAAAATCCGGCGTCGGGACCTTTCCACTCGGCAATAGATGTCCCGTCAGCTGCCAGCTTTTGGACACGGTGATTCGAAGCGTCCGCTACATAGATATTGCCGGTGCGATCAACAGCGATCCCGTTGGGTCCTGCTAGTTGTCCCTGCCCGGTGCCCTTGCTTCCCAGGATGCTTAGAAAGCTGCCCGTAGGCGAGAACTTTTCGATGCGCCCATTATTTGTGTCGGCCACCAGAACATTTCCGTTGCCATCAACAGCAATGCCAGTCGGCAAATCAAATTCTCCTTTCCCCGTCCCCTTGCCGCCTTCAAACATGCTGCTGACACTCTCAGGGAGATTACTGAGCTTCGGCGGCGGTGTGTCGGGCACTTTGTAAATGATCATCCCGTTATAATTGCTCGCGTCGAACACCTTCGGAAAATAAGTGGTATATAGGTCTCGGTTCGGTCGCCTGATGAACTGGGCCTGGAAAATCGCATTATCGTATGCCACATAGCTAATGCCATTCTCTTTTAGCAGGTGGTACACTTTCCAAGGGTCCTTGCTCTCAAACAGCTCTGTGTAAACCCTATCGCGCTTAGCAGCATCGTAACCGGCTCCCCATGAATAATAGGGCCAGCCATAAAACACCCGGCGGCCAGCCATGAGAATAGGATGATTAACAAATCGATCTGTCAGGAAGATATCTCGCGGCGTCGTCTCTTTCTTGAGCCAGTCGATCAACGGGTCATTCCGATATGTCACTTCGCTCCAGCCTGTGTTGTGAATGGGAAAGAAATCGATGACGCCGCCGGGAATGATCAGCAAGAACAGAACGGCAGCTGCGAATTTCCCAGGGACCGTAGTCCCGGCCAGTGAGAGACGCCAGATACGCCAGAGACCAAAGGCGACGAACAGGTTCGCGACGATTACCCAGGTGTGCAGAAACTTCTGGTTAGCGAGCACCTCAATCGTGAACTGGAAACAAAAGGCAACTGCAACGAGACTTGAAACTGCCAGAAACAGGCGCCTTTGCAGGCTGTTCGCGAAAACCAGCGCCAGGGCGATTAACAACCACTTAAAGCCAAAGGTGAACCCAATATACTTCGCTACGTTCGCTGCCGTGGGCTGGTCAATGGTATAGCCCCAATGAAAAAGGCGCGGCATGGGTGTCCTCCCAGTTCCACCAGTCAGATACAGCATCTGCGGCAGCGCGATCAGGCCTGCGGTGACCGCGAGCGCAAGCATCTGCAGCCGCAGCGGGAACAGGATGAACCATACTCCTAACACAGCGGCTGCGCCGATATACACGGCACTGTTCCACATCGGCAGCAGACCAAGCAGGACGCCCGAAAAAATGAAGCCTGGCAAAGTATCGCGAAAGCGCTCCGCCGGAACGACAACTTCTTGCTTCGGTTCTGTTGCGGCCGAAGTAGAAGTAATGTCACTACTTGGTTCTGAAATGGTTTCGGGTCGAGTGGCATCCTCGGAAACGGTATCCGGTGCGATTTCCGGAGATGGGTTTGGCTGCGCTGCAACGGGCTCAGCGAAAGGCGGGGTTTTAGCCAACTCCGGTTCTGTTGCGGCCGAAGCCGAAGTGATGTCAGTACTTAGTTCTAAAACGTTTTCGGATCGAGTGGCATCCTCGAAACCGGTATCCGCTGTGATTTCGGGAGACGGGTTTGGCTGCGCCGCAACTGGCTCAGGAGAAGGCGGGGTTTTAGCCAATTTCGGTGGTCGCATCCGATAGCGGATGACCAAAAAAATCAGAACCAGCAGCAGTGTCCCGATCGCGCTGGCAAAATGCCGCTGGTTGAGATACGTGACTTGAGACCAAGTACCCCACGCGTCCCCGCGATAGGGAAAGATGCTTGGGAGAAAATCGTGCTGTTGTCTGATGGCTTGAATCGCAGCGCGGACTGAACCTTGTTTCTGAAGGTAGGGAACGTAATTGAGCGAGCCGAAGAAGAAAAACAAGAAAGAGCCGAGGCGCCCTACTGCGCGGGAATTGAAAACAACCTCCCCGAGTGTCATTGCCAATATGAGCATTGCCACCAACGTGACGATGCTCAGCAGGTTAAGACTCCACACCGGATTGAGCCCGAGGAATTCAAGATTGCCCGCCTGAAAGTAGAAGAGGAAGTGGTAACGGATGCGGTCTCCTGAGAAGTGCGGATACTCCGTGGGAAAGTTATGCCCGACGGCGAAGCTCTGCATGATTGCAGTGTTTGGCCCGAAATCGCTGTACTCGGCGTTGGAGATCTGCAGCTTGCCGCCGCTGGAATTGAAGGAAGCAAACATCATCCAGGATACGAGGACCACGTACCCGGCGATTAGTAACCAATCAGCTATGCTTGAGCCCTTGAACCGCGGCAGGTACGTCCCAGCGACAAAAGTTTTGTGACTCTCGCCCTGAGCGTCGTTTAAGACTTTGTGTTTGCGTCTGTTCCACCACAGCACGGCGATCGCTGCGATGGCGAACAAGAGATTAGCCCAGAGGAGCGGCTGCCGGGCGCGAGTGAAGAGCAGTCCGGCCAGATACGTAAACCATGTGCTGATTAATAGCCCTGAGAGTATTGCTGCTGCACACCGGTGTGCGACGGACGCGAACTGGTAAAATCGCCGGCAAAGAGAATCGCCCAGACAAATAGCCAATCCGAAATAAATCAAAGCAAGCATATCACTGCAGAGTCGATTGCTGACAGTTGATAGTTGATAGCCGAAACTGACTCAACCCTAAAAGCATCCATAGCGAAATTGGCACAGCCTCAAGGGCATGCGCAGGCGCGAATCCTAAGCACCCGATGTGTTCTGTCAAACACCGCTGGGAATGCGTTTGCCGCCGGGCCGCGCGCAACCAAATCACTGATCACCAATCACTATTTTCTTGCTACGGTTGGATTTCGTCGGTCCAAAGGAATTGCCACATAGCCAGTGCGTTGATCGCAACTGAGACGGCAAAAAGGAAAATCTCGCTGACGGTTATTTTGGCCGGGCCGTTGCCTGTCAGCAGGAGAAACATCCAGGGAAGGAGAATCATCGCGTAGCGATACGAAAACTGCCAGCTTCCGGGGTTGCCATGACACCAGAGGACAAGCGTTAAGAGGGCGATCGCCACCCATGCGACCACCTTGTATCTGCCGCCCTGGCGAAAAAGAAGGCAAAGGAAAGGACTGGCAAGAAAGATTGAGCAGCCGAACCCGTTTGGTTGGAGGTAAGGATAGGAGGAAATACTCTCGAAGCCTTGAAACAGCATCGTGTAGATATTCCACGGAATTGCCTGGATCGAGAACAGTCCGTGTTCGTACCAAGGTTCGTCGCGCACTTCTGGGATGTGAATGTAGCCAAAATCGAAGATGGAATGAAACCGTGCGAAGTTATAAGCGGCGGTCAGAAGCGCGAGCGTTACCGGCACACTGAGAAAGCGGATGAGCATTGGTCTGTTTTCCTGAAACTCCCCTTTGATTCCGCGAATGCGGGACCAACTGAATGCGTTTCCACTTGGCTGACGCCAGAGAAAGTGAAGGTAGAGAGGCAGGGTGATCAATAGCTCGGTTCGATTACCAAAAGCCAGAGCGAAAAATACTCCCGCTACGAAAGGAGACGGCCGGACCAGACAAAAATAAAGGGCTGCGGTTTCTCCAAGCAAAGCGAGACCGAGAGCGATTTGCCAGGCGCCGCCAAATCCGAGATTGCACCACGTCCAGGTTCCAAAAATTGGAAACAGGGCCAGCAAAATCCGACGAATTAATGATTTGCTTTTGTTGTTGGTGTAATCGGCCCCGAATGCCTTCGCGAGCTGAAAAAAGAAATAAACGCACAAGCCAGCAATGAGCGCCGCCAGGACATGTCCCGGAAAATCTTGGATCACGCTTGCTTTCTGCAGGACGGCAATCGGAAGCATGCTAAGCACTGCGCCCAGTGGAAAGGCTGAATAATATCTGTCTCCGTGCGGGATCATTTCGTTGAGCCAGTCGGGCGGCTTTTCCCGAAGTCCGAGGTCGCCGTGCAGCAAAGCCGAAGCAATCTCGCTTGTGTAGTCCAGATCGTGGAGCGTCGCATTGGTCGAGAAATAAAAGGCGAGCGCCGCGAACAGCGACAGCGCAGTTGCGATCCAAAATTGCCGGTTAGTATCACTCATTTCGTGAGTCATCGTGATGATTCTCACTTTCACTTGAATGCCGCCCCAGGAGTTTTTCCCAGGCAGCTCTGGTTTCCG
>Ga0193719_10000381_pt1 | contig 16423 bp, 10 predicted proteins | sample U2a2metaG_FD_160103 | JGI IMG/M metagenome (GOLD analysis project Ga0193719, IMG submission 160103) | Soil microbial communities from a riparian zone of the East river system, Colorado, United States - U2a2 | ecosystem: Environmental > Terrestrial > Soil > Riparian zone | place: USA: East... | reverse complement strand
GCATCTAAAGAAAAATCAATTCTCAAAGCAAACGAAAAATAGGTGGCCACCAAAATTCTAAATGTTTTCCACGCGTAATCAAGCTCTTGATAGCAATGGCACCAAACTTGCAACGACTGTAGTCCTAGTGTAATAGGAACGCCTTAGATAACACGTTAACGTAGTGAACAGCGAGCCAATAAAGGTCAACGCACCTTCAAAAGACGACCGTTTCTTAGGTCTGATATGTTCCTTGACCTTATGACCCTCCCCACTGGATCTCTATCGTATATGTCGCGTTGTACAGGAGTTCTGGGCAGGATCTAGGTCAGCTTTGCGAATTTGGGAGTATCCCGGAGGAAACACGGTGGTGTTCTGCCGGAAAAGTAAAATCCGTCGGCTAAAATTGAAGAGTCAATACGAGCGCATGCTTGAGAGGAAAAACGTACTTTAGTCTCCGCGGGATGTCGTTTATCACGATGTTGGTGAAGGTCGTCGATAATTTCGTCCATCGAGAGGAGTCTTGTCCTCTCGTCCTCGATCGCTCCTGGCGACGCTGTAGACCAGTCAATGTCCCAAATTTAGGACGTCCCTGTCGCGTCAGCCGAGGTAAAGAACCAGACCTGTAAATTGGTTATAATGCCTTGCATTTGTCATCGTCCGCGTTGGGTAAGCACACGTGACATTCCCTTTCGAACGTTGAAGTTGAGGGCCGAGGCTTCCACTTCAACCAATGTTGCTCGATATTTTTGCGTCGTATCTGTGCGTGGTATATGCTTATCTCCTCCTCAAATCTATAGGTAAGCTTCTTTTATTTTTTGTAACCCAGCACTGATGGTATTGCCAGATCATGGCTGTTCCATGTCATTATATGTATTACCAGCTGCCATTCCCTCCCCCATCGACGGCCTGTACTTCCCTGAAGCAGATAGAGGACCCTGTGTATTTCCATGTCTCTATCCTTCTACATTTTCTGTTCAAGCTGATCCATCCCCATCTACGTTTCAGTGCTTTTTTGCTGAGCAAACTACGTCCATGTCTACGTTTCCGAGCTTGTCTCGTGTTATACTGGCAGTGAAAGCCAATCAGCTTGCCTCTACGTCTGGGCTTCCTTGCTTCTCACAGGTTATGGTGGTGCAAACCATTTCATCCGCCTGTTGTGCAGGATGCAAATCTTCTCAGAGGGTTAGGCCTCTAGGCAGGAGTTTTCCACTTCTTGTGCCTTTCATCATGCCTTACTCAGTTGATGATGTGTATTTTTTAGTAAGAAGAATTGAATTATATTTGCAGAGATTTTGTTGTCGGCGCCACGACTTTTCAAACCGCCTGAAACTACTGCACAACCGTCGACCCTGCTATCGCTTGCACTCACTGGCTATCCTCTTGGACACTACCCCTCTAACTTTTTTGCACCGGCGGGTATCGCACTGGGCATCTCGTGTGCGTTCAGGCGGCCCCAAACCGTCAAAATTGCAAGTTGGTGCTCGTACTCGATTCATGGGAGGTGGCGCACCCGGGTCGCACACATTGAAGGGGAGTTTCCTGTCGTCATACTGCCCGAATGTTCGCGATATGGACGGACTCCATGACGCCGATTTTAGCTTTGTTCAATACGCGACCCTTGCTGAAGCATCTGTTTTATGCAACCAAGACAGCAGCATTATCCCCTTCGGTTTGCCCGTTCATTGTATATCAGAATGGTTGACCCGTGAGGAACTTCGCAATATGGCATCCCTGCACAACATTCGTTCTACTTCGAGGGATCGCAAACCTGCTCTCAAAGCCCTGTTAAAGAATCACAGCTGTGATGTCTGTGATCAGCATGTTTCCCTATTTCGTTCTCGCGATGTTCTGTTCGCCAACCGCGAACAAAATCGTTATTATAAGAAAAAAAGCCGTCTGAAAGCAGAGGCTTCAAAAGACGACAATTCCTTCGAACTGCGGCAGCCCACGTCCTCCTCGATCAACGACAAGACCACGGAGACGGGTGCAACACCGACACAAACCTATTCACCCCGGATTTTAAAGATGTCGTTTCTGAGGTCGTACCGCGTCGATGGCCATGGCCCAGAGGCATCTGACAACTCGGATTGGAAATTCTACAAATATGCTCTGCTTACCGAGGCGATGACTTTGTGCAAGCAAGACGGCAGCATAATCCCACTCCGCTTGCCTATTCGGCATTTTGCAAACTCCTTAACTCGGAAAGAACTTCGAAATATGGCGTCGTTACACGCGATTCGGTTTCGGTCAACAGATCGCAAACCAGCACTGGCAGCCCTGTTCACTGATCACAAGTGTCATGTTTGCGACCAGTACGTATGCCTTTTTGGACCTCATGATGCTGGGAAGTCCGGACTTGAATCAGATTCAGAGTGGAACAACAGGGCCCCTGAAATGCCCAAGTCAAATAGTGGGGCCCCTACTAAGTTTCCCCCTCGTCCTCCTTCCTCTCCCCAGATTGAACAGATCGTGAATGATTTCTGTGCTGACACTAGTCCCTCTGCCTTCGAAGAGTCGGGTTGTGCAGTCTGTGGCGAGCTGAAACTCCGTACCGATCTGACTCCCATCCAAGACATCGGATGTGATCTATCGTCTCTAATTTCCGATGGGGTGACAAGGAAAGAGCGCTTAGCATCCAAGGATCCAATAGAAGAGCTGGAAGGGCCCATTATTGACAGGTCGTGTAAGGGTGTCTGTCGCGCTTGTCTGACATCGCTCCAGAAGGGCAAAGCTCCAAAGCTTGCCCTTTCCAATGGCCTTTGGTTAGGCCCCGTACCAGATGCACTGAAAGGCCTTACATTTGCCGAAAGTATGATGATCGCCCGCATTCGCCACAATCGGGCGGTCGTTCGGGTCTCATCTGGTAGAGCCAAAATGGTGGCAAATGTTATCATGTTTTCAAATCCAACGCTTGCAGTCTATCGTATGCTACCTCCCAGCCGAGATGAGATGAAAGAGGTCCTTGCCTTCATATTCACAGGGAGTGCACAGCCTACGGAGGAGGATTTCAAGAGGACACCCTTTCTGGTTCGCCGAGAGAAGGTCAGCAGGGCGCTGGACTGGTTGAAACTAAATCATCGCGATTACAGGGATCTTGAGATATCTAGCGAGAACCTGGCTTCATATCCGCTATCTGGCGTTCCTGTTGTCGTCGATTACAAAAAGACTCATCTAGATGAATCAAACAAGCTACCAGCTGCGATGAGCAACCACGATATGGAAGAGGAGGAGGGAACAGAAGAAGGCATTTGCCCCTTCACTGTCCACGGCATAACTGGTGACGAATACACCAAGCTCTCTATGACGGCTTTAAAGGCCCGTGCTCTCAAGCATCTCCAGGATCAGGGAAAGGTGCTGGGCATCGGTCAAGACGACAACCCTCAATCTATGTATGATAATCCACAGGCGTACCCTCAGATGTTCCCGTGGCTATTTCCATACGGTTATGGCGGCATAGGACAAGCACGGCTTAAGAGGAAGATATCAGAAGCAGAACATAAGAGACATTTGCTCATGTACCACGATAAGCGCTTCCAGACTGACTTGTATTTTCCTATTGTTGCCTTCAATCACGAGCAGCTGAAAGCGGGGATTACTGGCAGTCACCTGCTCGCTAAAAGGCAAAAATTTGATGAAATATCACAGAGATTGGTGTCCCTGGATCAAACTGTTTTGTCGGGATTGGTTGCACGCTTGACCGATGGAGAGCACGTCCGTCCAGAGACAGAGGCAGAGAAAGCGTGTTTCGCTGTCTTAGAAGATTTGGATCACGTCGGCGGGCATGTCAAAGGGTCTCTTACAAGCAAAAAGTATATGCGCAACGAGCTCTGGTCCCTAATCTCGTTTCTTGGGGCACCCTCCTGGTTTATTACTCTTTCACCTGCAGATAACCGACATCCAATATGTCTGTACTTTGCAGATACAGGAGAGAAATTCAGTCCCGAATTGAGATCTTCTGCAGAACGAAATCGACTCGTAGCGAGCAACCCAGTTGCGGCAGCCCGATTTTTTGACGTGATGGTTCGCTCTTTCATAAAAAACGTCCTTGGCGTAGATCACGAACACCCTGGTCTTTATGGGAAAACGTCAGGTTACTATGGTACTGTTGAGCAGCAGGGTCGACTCACTCTGCATCTTCATTTGCTATTGTGGATTTCAGGTTCCCTTTCTCCACAAGAAGTCCGCGACAGACTTGTGTCCAAGGATTCTCTTTTTCAACAGGAATTGGTCCAATACCTTGAGAGCGTGCATCGAGGCGAGTTCCTCACTGGCTCGATAGACTCCGTTCGTGCATCTGTTCCAGTGCAGAACGAATCCCGTGGCGGTATTCACGCAGTGTTGCAAGAGCAACTGGCGGCCCCTACTGTCCCAACTGCGTTGGACTACAAGGATCCAACGCAGACTCTTCCAAAGCCTGCCCCTCTCTGTAAGTGCTCGTCCACTTGCAGTCCGTCGTGCAAATGCAGTGGTGACTGGTGGAAGAGCTATCATAAAACCGTCGACGACCTGCTTTTGAAATCAAATATTCATCGCTGCACAACATCTTCAGCTGCTCGACAGACGCGAACGACCGACAACGATATAATACCAGTAACATCAAAAAATTCGAAACCTGTTACACAGGGACCAAAAGGATGTCTCGATCATAATGGGATATGTCGTGCACGCTTCCCCCGCGAGGTTCACGAAAAAACCAAGGTGGATAAAGCAGATGGCCACATAGTTCTGAAAAAGTTGGAGGCGTATATGAACACTTACACTCCATGTCTGACCTATCTCATGCGTTGTAATACAGACGTCACTAGCCTTTCGTCTGGCACATCAATAAAGGCTATCGTTTCTTATATATCAGACTACGTCACAAAGCCTGCATTAAAAACCCATCAGATCTTCTCGTCAATGTATGATGTATTCGAACGAAATAAAGTACAGCTCGGAACAGATGTCAAGACGGAGGGTGACGCCGGTCGTCGCTTGATACTGAAAATCGTCAACTCGCTCAATGCCAAGATGGAAATTGGCTCTCCTATGGCTTCAATGTATCTCCTCGGCAATCCAGACCATTATACCGGCCATCAGTTTGTATGTTTTTGGTGGAAATCTTATGTTACTTATATGCAAAAAAGTAATCATGAACAACAGACCTGCGCAGCTAACGACGACGTGGAGGCGAGCCCTGAAGAAAGCAATTACGAACGTGTCAGGATTGGACAAGAGGACGGTGTCTATATCGCAACGACCAATGTTGATGATTACAAATATCGCCCAGAAGTTTATGCGAACGTGTCGCTGTATGAATGGACACAAACATCACATAAACGCAGGGCCAGCAAGAAAGAGCTGGAGAAGCTTGGAAATTCTCTGTCAGCCGGGAGTACCAGAAGCACCTACCATCTGTTTAAAGAGGGCCATCCAACGCGTGCTACCCATGTAGTGAAATGCGACTTGGATCGTTTAAAATATGTTGTCCCCAACATCGTCGGCGGTGCCCTTCCTCGACCCGATTCTGGTAATCGCGAATATTATTGCTGTACCATGCTGACCCTTTTTTTGCCGTGGCGTGATGCCTTGAGCGTTAAGCAGCCGTCTGAGTCCTGGGAGTCCATATTTACTGCACACAAATTTTCAGCAAGAGAAAAGCAGCTGATGCGCAACTTCAATCTCCGGTACGAATGTCTAGATGCTCGCGATGATTTTCATGCACAGTCGAAAAAGAAAGCTCACACCAGAACGCCCTGGTATAACTGCGGTGGATCGGATGACGAAAGCGAGAACGACTTTGTCACAATACCCCCAACCGGCCAGATCGAACATGGTGTTCATGGAAAGTCGTACACATCTTCCCTTGCAATGATGGATTCTATGTCATCTGTCCTTACCAAGGCAGGATGGTTGGATCGATGCTCAACCATTGTGGCCAACTCGTATGAGAGACTGCACCCAGAATACATTCCAGGTTCAAGCTGGTCCGGCATAGTTAAGAATCGGTGTATTTCAATATTTAAGGAAAGATTTGCGAGTTACATACCGCCGGTCGAAGACGAGAGTCTATCCTGGGGAGGATCAAAGCATGGCGACCCAGTGAGACTGCTCACTGCCGAATATTTCAGAAGAGATTTCAAAGCAGAAAATATGGAAATGAACAGACTTATAGACGACACGGTGGCTAGCTTCTCTCTTAACACCGAACAAGAAAGAGCATTCCGAATAATCGCCAATCACGTTTCTGCCCCCGCAACAGAACAGTTGAAGATGTACCTTGGAGGAATGGGTGGCACCGGAAAGAGCCAGGTCATTAAGGCTCTTATCTATTTCTTTGGGCAGAGGAAGGAGAATCATAGATTCGCAGTTCTTGCTCCAACAGGAACTGCAGCAGCTCTGCTGAATGGCTCCACGTATCACAAAGCTCTCGGTATATACAGAAAGAGCGATGCGGGTCAAGACTTTTCACGAAGCGATTCTACCGTTCTCAACGAGGTGCGTTCCCGGTTTCAAGGGGTGCAGTACATTTTCATTGACGAGGTGTCGATGATTGCTTGTCACGAGCTGTATTCTATCAGTGCCAGGCTTGCACAGATAACGGGTATGCACGATGCTCCCTTTGGAGGTATGAATGTCGTTCTAGCGGGTGATTTTGCACAGTTATCGCCTGTGTTTGGGTCACCGTTGTACGATGGAAATGTGGAGAAATATGTAAATTCCAGAATGTCGGTACGCAACCAGGAGACAGTTATTGGCAAGGTTCTATGGCACCAGATCACTACAGCGGTGATCCTGACACAAAATATGCGACAGAAGACACAAACTGAGGCCGATGGGAATCTAAGGACTGCCCTAGAAAATATGCGATATGCAGCATGCACTTCGGAGGATATTGCCTTTCTTAGAACTTTAATTGCAGGTCGAGGGGAGCGATCCCCCAGACTGAGCGATCCTCGCTTCCGGAATGTGTCTATTATAACTGCACGAAATAATCAGAGAGACAGAATAAACGAGGAAGGGTCCCGTAGGTTTGCAGCAGATCATGGTCTAGAACTCGCACACTTCTACTCCTTGGACGAACTGGCCGGTGGTAATAACCCCAAGGGCCAACAACGCAAATGGAAGAAAGGACGAAGCAAAGGGCAACCAGGGCGAGAACCTACTCTCAGTGGTCTGACTAGAGCAGATCAAGATGCTCTTTGGGAATGTTACCCACACATGAGCGACCACGTGCCAGCGAAGCTGTCGTTGTGCGTGGGTATGCCTGTGATGATTCGCAATAATGAGGCAACAGAGCTGTGTGTTACTAAAGGACAGGAGGCCGTGGTAGTTGGATGGGACGCATGTGATGGTCCGTATGGTCGTCAGATATTGGAGACATTATTTGTGAAGCTTGTAAATCCTCCCAAGAGCGTGCAGTTGGCAGACCTTCCGACGGACGTGATTCCCTTGACGAAACTGACTTCCAGCATACAGTGCAAAGCCAAGAGTGATCAATTGCTGCAAATCAAGCGGCAGCAGATCCCCGTCCTGCTAAATTTTGCTATGACAGACTATGCGTCCCAGGGTAAAACGAGAGCAACCAATGTTGTCGACCTTGGATACTGTCGCGATCACCAGTCGTATTATACCGCGCTTTCTAGGAGTTCCAGTGCAGCCGGTACTGCTTTGATCCAGGATTTCCCTGAACGTAAAATTACTGGCGGGATTTCAGGATGGCTGCGTCAAGAATTCCGGGAGCTCAACGTTCTCAATGAAGTCACTCGGCTACAATATGAAAGGTGCCTTCCGAGTGGTATCTTTGGTCCCCTTCGAAACCCTGTGGTTCGGGCCTACTACGTATGGATAAAGACTCTGCGAGACGACAGGACATGGCATTCTTCGCTTCAATACAAAGCTGGAGAGCAAAAGATAAAGGCCGTAGAATCCGACGCTACATGGGATGTCGACATGTTTAATGCGCTACGGGAAGCAACCAGAAAAAATGGAACGTGCGTACCATTAAAACGCGAAGCTGCTGAAGGAGTCGAAGCGCCGAGGCCAGCGGTAAAGATCGCCAGAATGGAGACCTTGTCCGATTCATCTGGCCCTCGTGGCCTTATATGGGACTGTCAGGACTATAGCTGTGCCTATGATAGTCTGTTTACAGTATTGTATAATATCTGGGCCGATGCACCAACGCTATGGTCTGCTCGCTTCGACAATATCAGTGAGTACTTGTCGATTTTGTCCGCAGGATTTCATCTTGTAAGAAACGAATCGATCACGATTGAAGTAGCTCGAGATACCACCCGACTGAAATTAAACCGAGTTGACCCTACAGAATATCCAATGGGCACGGCTTTCACATGTCTGGCTGCATTAACTCAAAGAATGATGGTCAGAGCGGGACACCGCGACTCTGGAGTGAACTTTCTCACCTGTAGGACTTGTGGATACAAAGGCGATACGCTGTTGCACATTGGCGAATATTTAACGTTGAAAGACACAGGACCGTTCCAAGACGGCAGGCATAAGATGGGGGAAATATTCGACTGTCTTGGATGGAATTTGTCAGCGCAGCAAAGAGAAAGTCAAGTTCCCTGTCCAAGATGTTCCGGTTCAATTTCTGAAGGGCGTCAGCGTTTGGTCTTGGAGGTATCCATCAACAGATTGCCGTATCTCATGTGCATAATGCTCAACGAGGACTGTTTCTATATAAGCGCTAAACTGACCTACCAACAATCTCAATTTGACGTGGTCTTCCATCTCAGAGGAATCGTATATGGGGATGGTAACCATTTTGTCGCCAGATTGATCACGAAAGATGGGCGAATATGGTATCACGATGGGATGACAACTCAATCGATCTGCATTTTGGAAGGAAAGATGGGCCAGATACCAGACAGAGAATGGCTTATGACCACGTCGAGAGGCTATAGCCGTCGAAAAGCGATCCTGGCTGTCTATGGTCGGGATTGAACGACGGACTCTATGCGCTGATGTGGGTGACGTCATACACCCCTGAGTTAGAGAGTGACGTCACCTGCTGCCCAAACTGAGAGGGACGTAACCTCCTACCAATTTCGTGGCGGAGTTGTCAGTGAATGTGTGGGTTTCCCTCCGACGTCGAGGGAGGTGTAGATGGATCGTACAGCTGGTGTGAAGTATTGTGCTGTAGTTAGAATGCAAGATTGGACGAAAGAGGAAAACTACCATGAAATGACAAATAACTCGCGATGCGAGGATCGCTTGCCACGCACGATCGTCTCCCTCGGTTCTGGTGTCCGTTTCGTTCGTTAAGCCTACTTTCAACATCTGTGATAAATATAGCAGACGCAATTTCGATGACAACGACATGCGGCCACCTGAATCCTTGTCGAACGTCTTGCTGTCCAGGAACGTGGCATAAGAGCAGAGCTCGGAATCGTGACTGCAGGAAGAATTATCTTCCAGATGGCCTAAAGACGCCACAGAACAAGAGAAGACGAAGGTAAGACTTTGGCAGTTCTTTCTGCGTTGCGTTTGTCCGGTAACAACAAACTTGTTTTGTATGGCGAACATGTTCCAAGCTTCTAGAATATGATGCAGTATAGTACAAGATGTAAGACGTTTCCTGTCCGTACGCGACTTATCGTTGCGACAATTGATTGTTCAGGGATGTAGGGGGAAAAAATCACAGGGTCAAACCACGTCACCGCGTCTACGCAGGAAGGCCTCACAGTCACTTCTGGGACCGACACTTGTTGTTCATAGTCACCACGCAGTTACGCAGGTTGACGTTGTCGATATGTCCCATTCCGATGAAGTCTTCAAGGATCAGTATATGAAACGATATCGCAACAATAGATCGCCCACCTCCGCCGTCCCTCTCAGCTGCTCCGATTTCCGCCAACGCGAGATAGAGGCCATCGATCTGACTGTTCCTGCGTTCCTTGGTGTCAACTTCGATTTAGCAAGAAGATGGCGACTTACATTCGATCGAGCCTCGAGTTGAGCTCTCGAATAGACGCCTGCAGCCTCACCTGGTTGGCAACGATCAAGACGCCCGTTGCGGCGATGAAGACACCAATCGATACCACTGTTGCACTTGTAAACCAACGAGACTGGGACACGAAGGGCTACATACAACGTGAATTGCTGCTCGACATCGAAAGGACGGACGCCAGTGAAGCTCGACGCTTGAGACTACCGTTGCTTATAGAGCGGCCCGATTTAGGCGCCCGACTTAGCTAATCTGAGGAAGCACGCAGGGTGACGTCGGTATCGACTCGTTCCGACGGTGATGTGTTGGTCGAAAGACCTTCGACAACCGGTCCATGAGTAGAGGCATGTCAAACTAACCCAAGTATGTCTGTCGTGTAATGCGCTATGTGGGACCATTACAGGGCATAGCATGTATGAGTCCCTTAGGTGGTATTTCTGTGGGTATGAGCATGCTGGGCTACGAAAGCCCTTAGGCTTTTGGCCAAATATTACAGTATCGACGTACAACTTTCTGAGTATGCTACATAGACCCGAAAAAAGAGTGCTATGGATTGTCTTTGGAGGCGGTGGAGTGAGTACTAAATAGAGTTACCTGGTAATAGTGTCCTATTCGACGCCGCAGAAGCATCGGGGGATGTGCACGTCTGTGCTGATAGCTACGAGGACAGGCCGAAACAGCTCAAATGGGCAACCGCTGGACGATGATAGGGCTGGGCGAGGAGCCGTAGTAGGGCTCGCGCCTTGACGCCCGGAGCTGATACCATGAACACCAATCGGGAGGCTAACAGAAATGCTATCGAGAACCTATCACTTATCGAGGTTCGTGTGCTGTTGCGTTCTCACTCTGGCGTCAGGGTCATGGTCGAATGTCAGAAGGGCGACGATTATCACGAGTATAATCGTTGGGTGTTCGACGTTATCACAGACTCCATCGAGCATCGTCCGACCTTAGCCGAAGCTAGAAAAAAACCTCAAGGTCGTGGTCAGCGCGATGGACTGTGTTCCAGAGCTTGATGGCGTAGTGAAAAGCCTCTACGGTGCTGGAGACGACCATCACCGCGGACTTGACTTTACTGTCGAGCGGATGCAAGTCGACGTTGCGTTCTGCTGCCGCGAGCAGAACAAAATGAAGCTCACGGATATCTCCAATGTTCTGATCGTTGGGGAGGGGTCGACTTCCCGAGATGATTCCTCGCTAGCTCTCCCTCGTCATGAATTCACAACCGAGACCGTCCGCGCCAGCGTTTGATTTATGATGCAGTATCGTACACAGCAGTACAGAGTATTGGACAAATTTCCTGCCGGCCAGGCCACCGAATAGTGGCATACTGTACAATACATGGGCGAAGTCAGCTTGGGTTGCTGATTCTGTGTATGCAGGGCTTACCGTCACCCCCGTGGACGTCCGTTGTTGTTCATCCTCATATCACAATAACCGACGTGTACGTTTTGAATTCGACCCATTCCGATGAAGTCTTGAACAGTCAGTATGCGAAACAAGGTTACATCCACCGTTTTCATACCTCTGGCCTGCGCGGCTGCTCTGATTCCCTCCAACCCGCGATCGATGCCATCCGCGCGATTGTTCCTAGATGACTTGACGTCAGTATCGACCTTGCCAAACAATGGAGACTGACGCCCGATCGGCCTTGACGTGCAGCTCCCTCAACGAAGCCAATATCCGTGCCTGGTTAACGACGCTTAACGCGAGGAGAACGACGCCAATAGACAGTACTGTCCAGCGTTTAGAGAAGAACGAGAACGTGGCAGTGGCAACTCACCACATAGCTCTAGCATGGCCATTGAGAGGGGGTGCTTGTCTTGAGCTCGACGTGGACGTTCGACAAAAGAGCGGACCGATTTAGGCGCCAAGCTTGACTAAGCGGCACTGCCACATAAATTAACGAGGGCGTGACGTCAGTGTCTGTACGCTCTGAAAGTGACGTCGTGGTAGCGCTCTCACAGTTCATTCACAGTGCACTCGTGCGTCCAACTATTACGGCTCGTCGCCCGCCTTGTCGCTTGTTATTTTGTTTCCGGCTCCGGCGCTTCATTATCAAGTGCGTTCAAATGCCTAGGTGGTCGGTATGTTTTGTCCTTCGAGGACTTCGTAATTCGAGTTCTATTAGGTCTGAATTACCAGCCGTCTAACCATCTGTATACTGTTTAGCTACCAAATGTTCGACTTCGACTGGTGTTCCCTGTATATAAACCCATACGTATACAGTATAAACCGTCTACAACGGTTAGCCAGATGGAACGGCTGGAGCCCTAGTATGGTGTCGCAAGGTTCGCGTTTAGAGTTGTTCGCATCGTCCAAGTATATTGTTCATAACCTTTTACGTGTCGCCGTCTAACACTTCAAGTTGGACCTCATACCCACCATTCGTGTAGGAATTGAGTCGTGATTCAAAATTTAGAGACGCTGCATGTCTTCTCGCTGAGTTCATTTGGCAGAAAAGATCGACTCACAGGACATTTATGGTATGCGCACGGCCTGTGCCCTATCGTCCGCGGGCACACCAGACCTCCACTCAACCGCAACTCGATGTCATCGATAGCGACTCTGGGTATTTCTTACAGGAGTAGAGTTCTTTTCTCTTGTTGCCTCCCTCGAGTCGGATCAGTCCAAAGAAATATCAGGGCGTAGTTTTCAGATATATATATATATATATGTAAAAGGCAGCTACAGAACCAGTTCCAGGAGCCATCTAAGAGGTATATACGAAGGCCTGTCATGTGGAACGGTTCGACTATCGGCGAGGGCATTAAGTGAATGTTTGGAGAACCCGAGTAATCGCTGGCGGGATCGGCGCATCCTGGCTCAATGTTGTGATCGCACAATGAGCTTACGTGCGTCCCGATTAGTGAGAGGGCCTCACGACCTACTGATCGTAGAATTCTGTAGTACTGTAAAATCTGTCCAGACCTTTGCTGAAGGATGGAGACCGACATTCTATCGAGTCCAGAGTTTGGTTCCTCTATCGGGACTGTGGTTCCTGCACAGGTGGCAGTCGCTATAACACCCGCTACGACGATGAAGAATGCTGTCGAAAATACTGTAGTGTCGTCAGACGGGCCTGATAGCGACGCGTGCTGCTTACTACGCGACTCGATTCCTGGACTTGTGCTGGGCTTACTTTCGGCGTTTGCAGGTTTGCTTGGACCACAGGCGCTCGTGTTGTATTCGATAGAAGAATCGATAAAAAAAACGGCTTACCCATCATTCTAAATCTCGCCCGTCGTCTTATGGGTTTTAACTTTAAGCCCTTTTGTTTTATGGTGGTCGGACTTAGATTCCATTTGTGATAGGCATTTGCAGGCGTTGGTTGGGGTCCAAATTTTAAGGACCTGAACGGAAGGCTTGGCAGGAAGAGGTGGTATGTGAATTGCCGATTTCCACGTTTGGCAGTTGTGATATCACTGCTGACGTCATGGCCGTCCGCTTTTGGAACTGCCTAGTGCCAAGACAATATTTTCGACGGGATGGTTCTTAATAGTTCCGCATCTCGTAAGTCGAAGGTTCTTCTTTGTCGTGAACCTCCAACTACAACTCGTGCAATGGCCAGTTCACGCACAACAAGCTTTGATTCCGCTGCTTCCTCTCTGCAGCTCCTCACCTCTGTAGCTGTCGATCAAACCGGGGTGGACTGGTGGTCCCAGTGTCGTCCCCATTTGGTAAGTCAGAGAGCAGACGCGAAGGCCGGATTGACGATCTTGAGCACCAGGAAACCATTGTTGGCGTCCTCAACGGCTCCTCTGATGTTGAGTCTGTCCCTTCTATTGGCGACTACCTTCCCTTACTGGCCCGTCTCCTCCCTCTCGTTCAGCGTTTCCTGCATGGAGACGAAACGGCTTCCTCAGAGCGTCTTCTCGACTGGATGAACCATCACGCGTCTTCTCAGCATACGACGCGTCCTACCGACAACAGCAACCTAGAAACGACTGATACGCGATCCAAATCGCGCAGCTCCAGTCCAGAAATCCCCCTAGCAGCCGCGAGGAGGGTTCTCGTACCTCCTACTGAGAGCTTCGCAGTCAGCAGCAGCGACGATTCCGAGTCCGACCAGGTTGACCAGCTCGCAAGTGACAGCCCAGATGAGGGCAACATGGGGCCTCCTTCTGCACCGTCAAATGTTGTTCGGATCAGCCGTGTTAGCGGAGTCTCGACTTCGCCAACGGAAGTCGCTGCTAATCGGAAAGCAGTCATACCTGCTGATGGGAATATGAAGGCATCCAAGGGCAAGAAGGCAAGGAAACCGAAGACTACAAAAGCAGACACCCTCTATGATTCGGACGTCCACAAGCATTGGGATGTTCCCGTGAGTCAGAATCGCCTTTTGTCGTCGTCGTTCTTAGCATCATGATTTTAGTGCACCAGCTGTTCAAGCCGCAAAAAGACATGCTTTGGGAGGCTATACGCTGGGAGCAAAGGGACCGACAAGTTACATGTGGCTTCCACGTCCCGATGCGTCCGCTGCCAGGTGGACCACAGAATCTGCAGAGGTGGCGAGCTTGTACATAAGGTTGTCCCGATCAACGCTGGTGGATCTTTGGGTGAGGGGGAGCGTGCTCCTGCAAAGGAACCGACACCTCTCGTCCCAGCAAAGCGCAAGGCCCCCATAGGGAACAATTCCACTCGAGCTGAGTCATCCACTGTGCGTCTTGGACAGCCCCCAACCCTTCCTGCCGTGCCAGGCGAATCTCCCTCCGCCCACTTCAACCTCCGCGATTGCCTTGAGGATTTTGCTGTCAAACTTTCCCAGGCGAGCCGCTCTTTCAATCAGCTGGAAGAGGAGCTCGACCTCATCCGTCGTACCATTGCCTGATTACCTGCTGTCGCATTGCAAGAGAGCGGGGGAAGGAAGAGCAGGGGAGCAGGCACGGACTTACACGAACATAGACGCTGCGAGCCCATTCGATAGCCCAATGTGTATAATAGTACGGGCTACCTTATCCAACAATGTGACATAATCTTTAAGCAAGCACACGTTTTTAAGAAAAAAGACGGTTCAAACACGAGGAGGAGAGGAAGATAAAATACAATTCGGGACGTGAAAGTGTTCTCCGTACTTAAACGATCACTCTTTGGCCAATCGCAGGTCATTGGTTGTACCTTGGTCACCGCATCTGACAATGACCGTCTCACCGCTATTTGAATTCAGCCATCATACATCGCAGGCCGACTGCCATGTTACTGCCTTGTCACAGCCGATTTTTGCGCCAAATCTGGACATCCAATGCCGAAAATGTGTAGCCTGGCCGATTTACAACGGCATGATCGCATCATTCGGCAGAACACATGACTGATAGCGCCCTCCCCGCCTCCTCGCCTCAAGAAAAGGGGTCTTTGCATTGGGACCCCTCCAGCATTAAAAAATGTGTACGTGTTGCATTTATAATCTCTAAGATAATTCAAATGCCCCAAAGATCGACTATTAAGAGGGGGCCCTGGATTTGCTTCCCCTTTGCTGCCCCGAGCCTCTCCCTGTATATTACATAATCATAAGAATATATAAGGCACAGGACACGCACCACCAACGTCACGTGCTTGATTGATCGTCCTAGAATGGAAATTTTCGAGCAATCTGACACGATAAGCATGATTGTCCTTCATACAGACCTCATTCGCAAAATCAGTTTCCAACAAATTATATATATATATAATTTTCATGTGCCTACCACAATCTCCATTGTAAAAGGTGTTGTTTTGGGAGAGTTATTCAATGTGTCTGACTCCATGTCAATTTCTCAAATACCTCTCTCAAAACAACACATTTTAAAATGGAGATTTTGGTAGGCATATGCACATTATATATATATATAATTTGTTGGAAACCCATTTTGCAAATAAGGTCTGTATTAAGACCGATTGTGCTTATCATGTCAGATTGCTCGAAAATTTCCATTCTAGGACGATCAATCAAACACGTGACGTTGGTGGATTATCTAACTCAGAGGGGACTCGTATTGCCGTGCGAAGCAACGGCCTTCAACCTCAAGTATAACTGGAATGTAATCTCTTTCTCTTCAGTTGTGAGTTCCGGTTCTTTTTCGAGCTCTTTGAGGATGGCTGAATATGTTCCAGCTCTAGTCCTTCTTCTGTGTCGATAGTCATTGACAAAGGACTCGAGGACGAGTCTTCTAGCGGCATTTGCAACAGAGATTTGCGACGGGACATTCGGGACAGCAGACTGGGAGTTCGATTGCTGAGTCTGGCTAACAGAGTCCGGGTTTGCCTGGGAGTTCTCTTCGATTTCGCCTGGTTCTCTCTCACTCGCGATGTCGAGGTCATTCGCTTCAGCAGTGATATGTTCGAACTCGTCTGTTGGTTGTCTGGAGGTGGATTGTCCATTTCTATTCATTTGAACGAAGTGATAGCGTAGCAGTAAAGGAGAAATTAGCTACGAAGTAGCTAGAGACAATGAAGAATAAATTGCCCAAAAGACCTACTTATATAAGTCTGACAAGTCTTAGGCATGACTTACTGATG
>Ga0193719_10000379_pt1 | contig 16434 bp, 13 predicted proteins | sample U2a2metaG_FD_160103 | JGI IMG/M metagenome (GOLD analysis project Ga0193719, IMG submission 160103) | Soil microbial communities from a riparian zone of the East river system, Colorado, United States - U2a2 | ecosystem: Environmental > Terrestrial > Soil > Riparian zone | place: USA: East... | reverse complement strand
AGTCTGACTCCATGCGACGGACCATTCCATCGATGCTGAAATCGCCAGTATCCTTGTATCGCTTGTTGGAGCGGATGTCCTCGGGCGCATCGGCGAGCGTATCGAACGAAGCGTCGAGGGGGTAGACCTTCTCGAACTGGAGAAGCTGTCCGCTGGATAACTTCCGCGACTCGTCCATCTTGCCGCGTTCCAGCAGGTTCGTAAAGATGTTGAGGGCGGGAGGCCAGGTCCCTACGGACACCGCAGCCCCTGCCTCGGCGAGAGATTTGGCGATCGCGAACCCGAATCCGGCGTCATCCGCGACCCCGGCAACCAGCGCACGCTTGCCGGTGAGATCGATTTTCAGCATTGGCGTGATATCGCGATTCGAAGGATGATTTACAAGGGGTAAGAGACTTGCATTCGGGAACCGGGTCGAGCCTTTCACCAACATTTCAACAGGGGACGAACTTGTTCTCAAAGATGTTCCGTATAGCGCTGGTATCCCTGACCTTCGCAGTCACCGTGCAAGCGCAGGTTCAGGACACGATAAATAAGAAAACGCCGCTTTTTGTTGGCAAAGACGCGCTGCTCCTGGGCGTATTCCTGATTGGGACCGCAGCGGTGGCGCCGCTCGACATGAAAATCGCCGGCAGGCTCCAGTATCAGGGGACCCAGGAGAACACGTTCCTCGGGAAGGCCGCCACGGGCTTTCGCCTGCTTGGTGATCCGGGATCCTTTGTCGTCGGCACGGCCGTGTATCTGATTGGTCGCGCCGGCGAGAACCGACGCGTCGAATCCGTCGGATTGCATAGCGTCGAGTCGATTCTGCTCGCCGATGTCCTCGGCGGTGGAATAAAGATGCTTGCCGGAAGACAGCGTCCGTTTTACGACATCAGAAACCCGTATAACTTCCAGCTTTGGAGAGGCTTCTCAGGCGACCAGTACCGCTCGTTTCCGTCGGGGCACACGATCACTGCCTTTGCATTCGCATCCACGGTTACTCGCGAATCTCAATTCTGGTGGCCCCACTCGGCCTTCCTTGTGGGAACCGTGTTTTACGGGGGCGCATCACTGGTGGGCCTATCGCGCATCTACAACAACCAGCATTGGGCCAGCGACGTGCTGGCGGGCGCGGCGCTCGGTACGCTCGTTGGACTCAAAGTGGTGAAATACACGCACTCCCATCCCGGGAATCACATCGATCGCGAGCTCATAAAAGGAAAGCGATCATCGCAAATTCAAGTCAATCCAGTCCTGTTTTCGATTCAGTTCTGATGCAATGCGTCGGTCTCACTTCGAGTAGTGCTTGCCGCCGCTGAATGGGATTTTCATTCTGGCGGAGCTGCCACCCGAAATCGCGGAACAGCTGCGCGCGATCAACGAACGCTACGATCCAAAGCTGTCGCGGTATAAACCGCCACACATAACCCTTACCGGATCTTCGGGCGCGGGTCCGATGCCTCCCTCGGTGAGCGTCGAAGAGATGCGGGCGAAGCTCGAGCCGATCACCAGGGATACGGAGCCGTTCACCCTCTCATTCCAGCCTCCACAGAAATTCATGCAGAGGGACATCATCGTGCTGCCAATCGATTCCCACGGGCCACTGAGGGTTCTCCACGACGGGATCGTTACGAGCGGACTCCCGTTCACGCGCGCGCGGTACACTTTTAGCCCACATGCTACTTTGAGCCTGTACCAATCGCTCGATGCGAAGTCGATCCGTGAGCTCCTCAGTATCCGATTGCCGGAGCCGTTCGTGATAAACGCGATTCAAGTCTATCATACGCGGGATCCACAACCTTCACGAAAGCTCCTAGAGCTTCCCCTGACCGGTGGATCCAAGAAAGGTTGAGATAGCGTGGCGCACGCTCTGGATGCGTCTGCTCGGATGGATGCTTCCCGGGGCGAAGGAGACGGCGCTGCCGCCAGCGACGAACCCCGACTACCGGGTGCTGTTCATACGCTACGAGCGCATCGGCGACATGATCATGGCAACGTCGCTCATTCGTAACATTGCCACCGCCCTGCCGGGTGGAAAAGTGGATGTTATCGCGACGCCGACTACCGCATCCGTGCTCGATGGGAATCCATATGTCGGTAGAGTGCTGTTGCTCGAGCGCAATTCCCTTCGCAGCTACAGTAACCTGATGAAGAAGCTCAGGCGCGATCGTTATACGGTGATGGTGGATGGCAGGATCAACAATCCACCAATCTTTACCTCCACCCCACTTCTCATGTACGCGGGCAGGGCGCGCTTTCGTGTCGGGGCCGGTGGTGACAGGAAGCCGCGGATCTACAATGTGAGCGTGCCGGAATGGAATCGGGTCGATCATTACATGGAGGGCTCCAAGCAGCTCGCCATCCCATTTGGCGTCGACCCCCAATCGGTCGATTGGCAGCCGGAGATATTCCTGGCGGACGAAGAAATTGCCCGGGCGGCGGAACAGTGGGAGAAAGCGCGGGAACTGGTGACGCCACCAGCGGAGGCTGGAACCGGTAGCGCGGGATCTGCGACAGGCGCCAACAAACGCTTGCTCGTCAACCTCTCGGCCTCGGAAGCCAAGAGACGCTGGCCTGACGGCAAATTCATCGCTACCCTGCAGGCCGCACGCGCACTCGCACCGAACATGCCGATTATCGTCATCGGTCTCCCATCCGAATGGGAGAGTGTGAACGAAGTGGCGACCGCGGTGCACGGACTACCGGTGCAGACACCGCAGCTGCGCGATGCGTTTGCACTGGTGGGAACTTCCGATTTGGTCTTCACACCCGACACCAGCATCTCGCATGCGGCATCGGCATTCCGAAAGCCGTCACTCGTACTCCTCAAACGCGAGCACAAGCCGTACGCACCATGGAACACGCCCGGCGAGATCATCGCCTGGGGCGAGGATGAAATTCATCTGCTGCCTTATGAGCGCGTATCCGAGGCCCTTAACAGGTTGTTGGCGAATTTCGGCGGTTAACCGAGGTTGCTACTGATCGTCTAACAGTGGGTATAGCTGTGTGAATTCGGGTGCCCACTCACCATTAGGCGGCGGTACAACATGCTTCGGACTCTAAAGCTGCGGTTGATGGCCCTCGCGATGCTGGTATCTGCGATACCAGGGTGTCTCTACGCTCAGCATTCGCATTCAGACACGACATCTGCCGCATCGCATTCGACGCACGGCTCGACCGACATGGCGGGGATGGACATGAGCTCCGCGAGCGACGACTGGAAGATGACCGCCATGGCGAAGCACATGGCGTACTCGAGTCCTCGCCCGCTTACAGCCGCTGATTCAGTCCGGGCGGCTCATGTGATCAACGAACTGCGGCAGGCGATCGCGAAGTATCAGGATGTGAGCGTTGCCGAAGCAGACGGCTACAAGATGTTCGCGCCCCAGATCAAGAATCAGCCGCAGTACCATTTCACGAAGAAGTGGAACGCGATTCGGAATCAGTGGGGGTTCGATCCCGCGCGTCCAACCTCGCTTCTATATAAGAAAGACGCCCAGGGGCAGTTCCGCCTGATTGGCGCGATGTACACGGCGTCGAAGCGCACTTCCGAGGAAGATCTCAATGAGCGCGTTCCCCTCAGCGTCGGACGCTGGCACCGGCACGTGAACTGGTGCATTCCCGTTCGGAAGGCGAAAGAGCGTTGGTACGAGACCAAAGACGGACGCCCGATCTTTGGCCCGATGGGCGTAGCGACCAGGGAAGAGTGCGATGCCGCGGATGGCCGCTTCATTCCGCAGGCATTCGGGTGGATGCTGCACGCCAACACCTTCGCCGGGAACGACCTCAAGTCCATCTGGCACGACGACCACATGGACCATGATCACGCGATGCTCGGCGAGGCGAAATAAGAGCTGCGGACCGAGGGCCAACTGCTATTGCGGATCGCAGACTAACTGCGGATTGGGAAACTAACTGCGAGATTGAGGACTTATTGCGAACTGCGGACTATTGCGGGCGCATAGTTGGTTCGCAGTTCGAAGTTAGTCCCCTAACCCGCAGTTAGTCTGCGATCCGCAATAGCAGTTGGTTCGTAGTCCTCAGTATTGCCAGCTGCGGTAAATTGTTCGGATGCCCCCACAATTCATTTATGTAATGAAGGATCTCCGCAAGGTTGTCCCGCCATCGCGGGAGATTCTGCGCGGGATCTGGTTGTCTTTCTATCCTGGCGCCAAGATCGGTGTCCTCGGAGCCAACGGCGCCGGCAAATCTTCGCTGCTCCGCATCATGGCGGGAGTGGATCATGACTTTCAGGGCGAAGCATGGCCGCACGAAGGCACCCGCATCGGATATCTGTCGCAGGAGCCGCAGCTCGATTCTTCCAAGAACGTAAAGGAGAACGTCGACGTCGCGGTGAAGCCGACGCTCGACCTCCTCAAGAAGTTCGAGGAGATATCCAACAAGTTCGCTGAGCCGATGTCGGACGAGCAGATGACGAAGCTGCTCGATCAGCAGGCCAAGGTGCAGGAGAAAATCGATGCGGTAAACGCGTGGGAGCTGGACCGGAAAATCGAGATCGCGATGGATGCGTTGCGTCTTCCCCCCGCCGATGCCGATGTGAACAAGCTCTCCGGCGGAGAAAAGCGACGCGTCGCGTTGTGCAGGACGCTGCTCGAGGAGCCGGATATGCTGCTCCTCGACGAGCCGACGAACCATCTCGACGCTGAATCGGTGGCGTGGCTGGAGCGATATCTGGCCGAGTTTCCGGGAACCGTCGTGGCGGTAACACACGATCGATATTTCCTCGACAATGTCGCGGGGTGGATCCTCGAGCTCGATCGGGGAGCTGGAATCCCGTACGAGGGAAACTACAGCTCGTGGCTCGATCAAAAGCGCACCCGACTGGCAACGGAAGAGAAGCAGGCGTCGGCGCGGCAGAGATCATTGGAGCGCGAGCTCGAGTGGGTACGCATGTCTCCACGCGCTCGGCAGACCAAGAGCAAAGCGCGCATTCAGAAGTACGAGGAGCTGGCGACCGCGGCCGAAGGCGAGAAAGTAATGCAGAACGAGATTGTGATTCCGCCACCGGCTCGCCTTGGGAACGATGTCGTGATCGCCAAAGGTCTGAAGAAAGCCTATGGCGATAAGGTATTGTTCGACGATCTCTCGTTCTCGCTTCCTCGCGGAGGAATCGTTGGAATCATCGGGGCGAACGGCGCGGGCAAGACTACGCTGTTCAGGATGATTGCCGGGAAGGAGAAAGCCGACGGTGGTTCGCTAACGATCGGAGACACGGTGCAGCTCGCCTACCTGGACCAGACGCGCGAATTCAACGACGCGAACACGGTCTACAAGGAAGTGAGCGAGGGCAACGACATTATCCAGGTCGGAAAGCGCGAGATGCAGGCGCGGGCGTATCTCGCGCAGTTCAACTTCAAGGGCCCGGATCAGCAGAAGATTGTGAAGGATCTATCCGGAGGAGAGCGCAACCGACTTCATCTGGCGAAGCTGCTGAAGTCGGGCGGCAACCTGTTGCTGCTCGACGAGCCCACGAACGATCTCGACGTCGACACGTTGCGTGCGCTCGAGGAGGCGTTGGTCGATTTCCCGGGGTGCGCGGTTGTCATCTCCCACGATCGCTGGTTTCTCGATCGAATCGCAACGCATATCCTTGCGTTCGAGGGAAATTCGGAGACAGTATGGTTCGAGGGGAATTACCAGGCGTACATCGAGGACCTGAAGAGGCGGAAGGGTGCTGATGCCGACCAGCCACACCGAATTGCCTACAAGAGGTTGGTCCGCGCGTAGGTGTTTGATCGTACTGACCGCGGTATCATGCTATACGCAATCGCTGCCGGAAGAGGACGCGCCGCCCAGTAAGCAGCCGGAAGCGTCACGCGGGGTACCCGCTCAGGACGTGTCCACGCGCCGACCCTTTCGTGACCGCAATGCAATAGACGCGGACATTGCGGGTGGGCCGGTACCAGGTTACGGGGGAGTGATGATCGAGGGCGGGTGCACCTTCGTCGTCCTACTGACCGACACGCTCAAACAGAAGTCCGCAGCGCAAGTCTACTTCCTGTCGGAGCTCGAAAGGCGGCGACCGAACGCGCGTAGCAACTGCGGTGGGTCGTATCGGCTCGCGTTCCGGCAAGTGAAGTACGACTTCGCGCAACTTTACAGCTGGTACGTCGGCCCCTTCCGCTCCCTCTGGCGCGAACGAGGTTTGGTATCGACCGACATCGACGAAGTGCGGAATCAACTCGCGGTCGGCGTCGAAGACAGTGCAGCGTACCGAAGAATGCTCCGCCTCGTGGAAACGCTCAACCTCCCAAAGGATGTTGTTCGAATCGATGTGACTGGCCACGTCTGTGTTGGAACCGGCGGTCCTTCGGTGATGGTCGAGGTGCGAGGCCTGGATGGCCGGCCCGGCGCTATCGGAACGACAATCGTGATCCAGGATGGCGTGTTCAGAGATTCAGTTGACGGGTCGCACGCGCTTAGCGAGCTACACGTCGGTGCTGGAGCGCGACGACCGGGGCGGTACGAGGTGCGCCTTTCCAAGCCCGGGTATGAGCCTGTCGTTCTCCATGACGTCATGGCGCCAGGCGACGAACAGTGTCATTACGCGGAGCCGACGGACGTCAGGAAGGTCAGGCTCGAACGTGCATCGAATTTCGAGGAGCTCCCAGCGCCCTCGTGGAGTATCACCGCGCGACGAGAGGGGAACGTGCTCCTCGCAGCCAAGCGTGTGATCGTGCGGGCCACCGCCACGCGCCGCAACGACCCTCGACAAAGAGCTCAGCTCGAAAGAGCGCGCGAATACCCAACACTCATCTTCGAGAAGGGACAAATTCGCGATGGCCCAGTTGCGCACTACGATCCGCGTATCCTGGTCGAGACAGCACCGCGAGATACGCTTCATCTGTACTCTCTCGGGTTTCAGGGACGCCGGGTTTTTTTCGTACAGACAGGCGATGCACCCACACTCATTGAGTCACCGACAGAAGCCGGTCTCTACGTCGTTGAGCACAACGACCGACTTTGGCTGCTCGCTGACTCCGGTGTATCACGGCTAACAGCAGACACCGTCAGGGGTATTGCGCGCGACACACTCCGCCTGAAAACGAATGAGACGGGGCCGCATCTGTTCTGGGCGGCGTCTCCCGTTTGGAGCCCTGACGGCTCCACGATCGCCTACGTGACCAATCGCACATGGATGCTCGCACGCGGAAGCAGCCAGGAAGTATGGCTCGCCGAGCTACGTCCGCACCGCGAGCGGCCGCTGCAATCGGAACGCGGCAAGGTCTTCTCACCGGTGGGATGGCTGGGCTCGCAGGTTGTGTACACCGCACGCGAAGCCGGAATCTTTGCTGTGGATGTTCACACTCGCGCTCCTCGAAAGATCGCCACCGGCTCAGTGGTGGCATTCTCGCCGCTGGGTTCGCGTCTGTTATACATGACCCGGCTCGGCAAGACGACCGTTCGCGGACACGTTCTCGCCGAGCGGGGCATCGTAACGGTTCCCGACCCACCATCAGGACAGCGTTTCGAGTACGGGGGGAGATTTTCCCCAAGTGGAAATCGCCTCGTACTCGGTACCACCTTCGCTCGTGATAGCGGGATCACACGCGCGATATACGTGTTTGATCTCGGCGCGAATCAGCTGACAGCTCTCGCGCAGTGGAGCTACAGAGAAAGTGGGCGGCATCCACTTGGACTTCCTGACTGGCTGGACGAGTCTACTCTGCTTCTCACTCAGTTCGACCGTACCACTGGGCTAGAGTCGTCAAGGATCATGCGGCTGCGAGGATTACTCCCGTAGCGTGGCCATGCGTTTGACTTAGGCGATCAGCCTCACGCCTTGACTATCACCACTCGTATTGATCGTAGACGGCGGCGATTACCGTGGGCGGCTTCTGCTTAGGATCGAAGACTAGAGTGAGATTCCAGGATTGCACGCAACTGACCGTTCCGTACCTGAGCATGGTACCGACGTGCGGCAGTTGCGTGAGCTCTTCGGAACTCGATGGTAACGGGGTCTGTCTACCGCACACGAGGTGATGGCCAACTCGTGTCGTCAACTCCGCCGGGCGTTTGGGCGGGGCGAATGTGTAGGCGAACCGCAGTCCCGGCGAGCAGACTTTCCAATTCGATGGCTTCCGAAGCATCTCTCGTGTGACCTTCCTTCGCGTACCCCTTCTTCGCGACCCAGGTAAAGAGTGACCGTGTCAGCAAGCTGCATACGGTCGAAATCGACCTCGCCGCGAAGAAATTGAACGACTGCTGTCGCCGCCTCGACGAGCTCACTTGGTCGATGAACTCCGAGTGGGACGGTCTCCGGAGAAGAAGGCGGAGCCGGCCTCGAAACTGCGAGGCTAACGCTATCAGGAGAAGATGATCCCGGCAGCCCGGATGCTCTCGGACTCGCACGATCGCAAGATGCGATTAGAACCCAGCACGCCAGTACCAGCGCCAACGTGACAGGTCGTCGACTCACACTGTATCCTCCGAGAACGCCTTGCAATGATGCCGCAGAGGCAACAGCATACGTAACCCCGTTAGCGGAGTCATATGCGGCCACTTGGTTGGATCGGCGTGCTTCTCGTCGTTGCCGGCGTCATCGTCGTCGCGATGCGCGGAATACCATATACGAAAAGCCATAACGAAGTCGAAGTCGGGCCTCTCAAGGTCACTACGCAGGAACGCGGTATGGTGACGCCTGTTTTCGGCATCGCCGCCATCGTGATTGGCGGAGTGCTGATGTTTGCTGGCAAAAAGCGATCGGCGTAGCTAGTTGCCCCGCGCGGCGGCCTTGCGGCCGGCGGGGCAACCATCAACAGGCCAACGACACCCGGCTTAATCGCCGGTGTTGCTCTTCAGGAGCCGCTGGCGGTAAGCCTCGCTCGCGTAAATCGCGACTTCGACACGACGATTCTGCTGTCGCCCGGCATCGGTCTCGTTGGTCGTGATCGGCTCTGACTCTCCCTTGCCCGTCGCCGCGAGGCGCGTTCTCACCACACCCTGCCCCGCAAGGTACGTGGCCGCTGAATTTGAGCGGCGCTCGGAAAGACGCTGATTGTAGGAGACATCGCCCACATTGTCGGTATGCCCGACGATGAGCAGTTGTGAGTCGGGATACTTTTGCAGACTCTTCGCTAGCTCGCCCAGATTCGTTCCCGCCGCCGGAAGAATCTGATCCGAGTCGAATGCGAAGAGGAGGCCTGAAGCGAAGGTCACCGCGATCCCCTCGCCAACGCGCGCGACTGTTGCGCCCGGGATGTTCTGGCTCAGCTCCTTCGCCTGCTGATCCATCTGGTGTCCGATGATGGCGCCAGCCGTACCGCCGACTACGGCGCCGATGATTGCCCCTCTCGCCGTCGAACCGGTCTGGTTGCCGATCACCCCACCCACGGCACCACCAGCTGCCGCGCCGATTACCGCTCCCTCCTCCTTCTTGTTCATGCTCGCGCACGCGCTTGCTCCCACGGAAACGACCACGATGAGTGCAGTCAGTGCGTGCAGCCGCTGTGTAATTGACATCTTCATGTATAGACCTCGCTGAAAGGGACGCGAGTGACAGTTCAATTCGGGTGCCACGTCGCTGCACCCCTCGATCGAACAACAATTTGGCGCCAGTATAGTTGGTTGCTCTCGCTGTCGCTGTCGTGTGGAAACTCGCGAGGGGATAGATTCTAGCCGCATGTTCCTCACGTTATTGCTTGCGACCGCAGTGCTTCAGGATTCAAGCCTCGTGTACGGCGGGCGCGCCAACCGCACGCACGTCGATGTTCCAAGAATCGATACAGTCGCCAATATCGATGGCACCCTCGACGAGCCGGTATGGCGCCGAGCCGCTCGGCTCACTGGTTTTTCGCAGTACCAGCCAGTGGATGGACGCCCTGCCGACGAGCCCACCGAAGTCCTGGTGTGGTACTCGGCCGATGCGATCTACTTCGGGATTCGCGCTCGAGAGATACACGGCAACGTCGTGCGCGCGACGCACGCAAACCGCGACAACATCGATAGTGAGGATCAGATCCAGATCCTCCTCGATACCGACAACGCGCGTCAGATCGCGTTCCTCTTCGGCGTCAATCCGTACGGTGTTCAGCAGGATGGAACGCGGAGCGCACAATTCGCGGGTGGTGCAGGCGGTCCTTCCGCAACGGGAGGGGGGTTTCGAAACATCAATCCGCTGGAGGGAAGCGTTGATCTCAATCCGGATTACTTCTTCGAGTCCAAGGGTCGCCTCGTGGAGGGCGGGTATGAGGTCGAGGTGCGGATTCCGTTCAAGAGCCTTCGCTATCAAGATGCGAGAGTGCAAAGTTGGGGGTTGCACATCCTCCGGCGGGTGCAGCACTCAGGGTTTCAGGACACCTGGGCGCCGGCGATTCGCGCCAACGCAAACTTCCTCGCACAGTCGGGAACGCTGGATGGATTGCACGATCTGAAGCGTGGACTCGTGCTCGAAGCGACCCCCACTGCCACGGCACACGCCGATCGCTCACCAACAATCGGCAATGGGAACTATCAGCGGAAAGCCGATCTTGGCGGGGATGTACGGTGGGGAATCAGGCAAAATCTCACGCTCAACGGGACGATCAACCCTGATTTCTCCCAGGTCGAAGCCGATGTGGGGCAGGTGCTGCTCAACGAGCGATTCGCGCTGTTCTATCCGGAGAAGCGGCCGTTCTTCCTCGACGGGCTCGAGCTGTTCGATTCTCCCAACCAGTTGATTTACACTCGACAGATCGTCGCACCGTTGGGTGGGCTCAAGCTCGCCGGAAAACTCGGTGGTACCAACATCGCGTCGATGATCGTGGCTGACGATCGACAGTACTCCTGGGCAGACAATCACTCCCCATTATTCGGGGTCTCGCGGATTCGATACGATTACGGATCGAGCAACACACTTGGTGCAGTACTCACGACCCGCGAGGATGGCGCGAACTTTTCGCGTGTCGCGGCAGGTGATTTCCGTTTTTATCACTCGAAGCTTTACTTTGCGCAGTTCCAGGCAGCCGAATCGTGGACGGATAGCCTGCGCAACAGTCAGAAAGGATCGCTTCTTCAAGCGGACTGGGATCGAACCGGCCGCGCCTGGGGCTTTCACTACGCTCTGAGGTCGCTTGACCCGGGTTTCAAGGCCGTCGCCGGTTTCGTGAATCGCACCGGGATCATAGAGGCGAGAGCGTTCAACCGGCTCAGTTTTTACGGAAGTCAGGGCGCGCTGGTGCAGACCTACGGCTCGTTCTTCGGCTGGGATCGAATCTGGAATAATGCAGGCGCGGGCCACGGCCTGGCCGAGAGTACCGAGTCAATAACGCCGAGCGCCACGATTCGAGGTGGATGGAACCTGAGCGGTGCCGTCACTCACAGTTATTTCGCCTTTGATCCGTCTCTGTACTCTGGGTTGACGGTTGAGCAATCGGTGGGGCCGGTAGTCGATACCGCGTCGTTCGTCGTGCCACCGCCGGAGAAGACTGAATGGGGCGGATCGTTCAGGGTGGCGACGCCCACGTACCGAATCTTCAGCGGCGCGGCGAGCATCACCGAGAGTCAGGTGCCGATTTTCCGCGAAGCCGCACCAGGCAACAGCTCACGTATCGATGCCGCGCTCGACGTCAGGCCAACTACGGCAATTCGAAGCTCCATCCAGTTCTCACGCCTGACGATCGCTCGCAAATCGGACGGCTCGCGCTTCTCGTCTGAAACGATTCCGCGCATCAAGGTTGAATACCAGGTGAGCCCGCCGATTTTTCTGCGACTTGTAGGTCAGTATGCGGCGCGATCGAGGTCCGCGCTGCGAGATCGGAACGGCAATCCAATCCTCGTAGGTGGCGTGCTCGATACCGGCGAGGTCACGAACGAATTCTCAGCCGACTGGTTGTTCAGCTACCGTCCGGTGCCGGGGACGCTCGTGTACCTCGGATACGGCTCGACGCTCGAGGAACCGCGCGAATTCAGGTTCCAGAATCTGCGGCGAACACGGGATGGGTTCTTCGGGAAAATCAGCTATCTGTTTCGTTTGTAACCGGGATCAAGCAAGGCGCCGGGCTTTCGGCGCGACATCGCTGGCCTAGGTACCTTTCAAACTCAGCAATCACTCACTTCGTCTATCAGGGCACCTTTCTGCCGTTCTCTTCATTAAAGCTCCACCCCAGCCTCCATAAGGGTCTCAAAGAGCTGGGCTTCCAGCGACCAACTCCAATTCAAGCAGAGGCAATCCCCGCCGCACTAGAAGGGCGCGACGTTATCGCCTGTGCGATGACCGGAAGCGGGAAGACCGCCGCGTTTGTTCTGCCGATTCTCAGCCATCTAATCAGCAAGCCGCGTGGGAAAACCCGCGCGCTCATCGTGACACCCACGCGAGAGCTGGCCGTGCAGATTCTCACCGCCCTCGATTCGATGGCGGTTCACACGCCCATTACCGCAGCTGCGATCTATGGCGGCGTGGGCATGGCGCCGCAGGAGCACGCAATGCGGGCGGGGGTTGATGTCCTGGTTGCTACGCCGGGGCGGTTGCTCGACCATCTCAATGCGCCTTACGCCAGTCTCAAGAACATCGAATTCCTAGTGCTCGATGAGGCCGACCGGATGCTGGATATGGGATTCCTTCCTGACATCAAGCGCATTCTCAAGCTGGTGCCGGCGAAGCGTCAAACGCTCCTCTTCAGCGCGACGATGCCACCGCCGATCGCCGCGCTCACGAGGGAGATGCTGCACAATCCGCTGATGATCGATCTCGGCCGGCGCTCGCTGCCGGCGGTCGGAATCACGCAGGCCGTCTACCCGGTGAAGCAGGATCTCAAGAAGGATCTGCTGCTTGCCTTGCTCGATCGTGGCGAAATGGAACAGGCTTTGGTTTTCACGCGCACCAAGCACCGCGCGAACCGTTTGGCCGAGCAGCTGGTGAAGCGCGGCATCAAGGCGGAGCGGATTCATGGAAACCGCTCGCAGAGTCAGCGGACCGCCGCGCTGGCGGGATTCAAGAACGGTCATTACAAAGTTCTCGTCGCGACTGACATAGCAGCTCGTGGAATCGACATCGAGGCACTCGGTCACGTCGTCAACTTCGATGTGCCGCAGGCGCCCGACGACTACATCCACCGCGTAGGTCGCACCGCGCGGGCAGGTGAGGTCGGCGACGCGTTCACTTTTGTCGCGCCCGACGAGCAGAACGATCTCCGCGCCATCGAGAAGGCGATCGGGAAGCGATTGCCGCAGATAACCATTCCCGACTTCGATTACAATGCCCGGCCGGAGGGTCGTCTCGAGATCCCGATCGGCGAGCGGATCGCCGCAATCCGCGGCAGGAAGGCGGACGAGCGGGCACGATCGAAGGCAAAAGCGGGCCGCTCGGGTGGCTCGAACCGCTCGAATGGCTCCGGCCCCTCACGGGATTCAGGTGGTTCGGGTCGCTCCGCAGGTTCTGGTGGTTCAGGTAGGGCAGGTCGTCCAGGCGGCTCGGGTGATTCGCGTCGAAGTGGCGGCCCTTATCGAAGTCGTCGCGGACGGTAGGGCGCTAAGGCTGCCTTCCGCCCCTCGTTAGAGATTGACGGTCTTCATCCCTCCTTCGGCGTAACGTTCGCCGGCGGCGATTCCCTTTGGCGCCGCCGCATCGATCCGCCTGAGATCAGACTCCGACAGCACAACGTTGAGTGCAGCGACATTCTCTTCAACTCGCTCGGGATGTCTGGTGCCCGGGATCGGCACGATATCGTCTCCCTGGGCGAGCACCCACGCCAAGGCGAGTTGCGCGGGCGTGCACTTGTGCTCCTTTGCGATTTCCTCGACCCTCGCGACCAGCTCGAGATTGTGCTTGAAGTTCTCCCCCTGAAAGCGTGGGTTCTGTCGCCTAAAATCATCCTGCGCCAGGTCATCGATTTTCTTGATCTGTCCAGTGAGAAATCCGCGGCCGAGCGGGCTGTATGCTACGAAGCCAACGTCCAGAAGGCGTAATGCATCGAGCAGTCCTTCCTCCGGATCGCGCGTCCACAGTGAATATTCGGTTTGGACCGCGCTGATCGGGTGGACCTTTTGCGCTCTCCGAATCGTCTTGACCGACGCTTCGGACAGTCCGAGGTAGCGCACCTTTCCCTCACGAACGAGCTCGGCCATGGCGCCGACCGTATCCTCTATCGGCGTGCTCTTGTCCACGCGATGCTGATAGTACAGGTCGATTGTGTCGACGCCCAGTCTCTTGAGCGATCCTTCACACGCCTGGCGGACGTACTCGGGACGACCATTGATGCCGCGCTTGGTGGGATCTTTCGGATCGCGCACGTTGCCGAACTTGGTCGCTATGATGACGCGGTCGCGCTTTCCCTTGATCGCCTTGCCCACAAGCTCTTCGTTCGTAAATGGCCCGTACATGTCAGCGGTGTCGAGCATGTTGATGCCGAGCTCGAGCGCGCGATGGATGGTCGCGATGGATTCCTTCTCGTTGCTCGGCCCGTAGAACTCCGACATGCCCATGCAGCCGAGGCCGATGGGAAATGTCTCGAGACCCTGGGAGCCGAGGCGGCGTGTCTTCGGAGTGGCGGGACTCATTTGAATTCCTGAAAGTTGTCGTAAGTAATTAAGGATCACCGCAACAGATACGCCGAAAGGCCTCGAATGCAAGCTCGTATCGCGGGCAAGCTCCCCAGCCGGAAGGAATCTCAAGGACCCGCGGCCGAACTAGGCTAGCGACCGCGCGGAACCGGCATCAATTACCATCACTCTTAAGCCCATGCCGATTTCTCTCGCCGCCCGCAACGTCTCGCATCGCTTTGGAAACGTCGTCGCACTCGACGATGTAAGCATCGACGTTCCCGCGGGGCGCGCAACCGCGCTCGTCGGCGAAAGCGGCTCCGGAAAGACCACGCTCCTTCGCTGTTTCAACCGGCTCGTCGAGCCCGAGCGCGGTCAGGTGATGGTCGGCGACGAGGATGTTCGAGCACTGTCGCCGGTGTTGCTGCGTCGCGGAATCGGATACGTGCAGCAGCACGGTGGGCTCCTTCCGCACTGGCGAGTGCTGCGCAACGTCGCACTCGTGCCGACGCTTCAACGCATGCCAGATTCAGCCGACGCCGCTCGGCGCGCGCTCGAGCTCGTTGGACTTCCATCGACTCAATTCGGGTCTCGTTTTCCCCACGAGCTCTCCGGTGGCCAGCGACAGCGCGTCGCACTGGCGCGGAGCATCGCCGCCCGGCCCGGCGTGATTCTGCTCGATGAGCCGTTCGGAGCGCTCGACGCGATCTCGCGAGCGGAACTTCAGGAGAGCTTCGACAATCTGCGCCACGATCTCACTGTCACTACGCTCCTCGTGACGCACGATCTGGCCGAGGCAGGACGACTGGCGGAAGAAGTGGTCGTGATGCGGAAGGGAAGAATCGAGCAGCGGGGGAGTATGCGAGACCTGATTCGTGCGCCGGCCACGGACTACGTCGCGCGACTGATAGAGCGAGCGCGAGCGGGACTCGAGGCTCTGCGCGCATGAGATTAAGGTCACGAATCGGCGTTTTAGTGATCGCGGCGATAATCGCCGTCGGAGCAAGTCCAGCTTCGCTCGATGCCCAACGACAGAATCGGCCGGTAGTGGTGGCCTCGAAGCCATTCGGCGAATCGTATCTCCTGGCTGAGATGTTCTCGCAGCTGTTGGAGTCACGCGGGTTCAGCGTCGATCGCAAACCCGGACTCGGCGCCACGGAGATTGCGTTCGGTGCGCTCCGAACCGACGCCATTGATGTCTATCCCGAGTACACCGGCACCGGGCTCGTCGCGATCCTGCAGGACACACTGCCCGATTCGCTCATCGCCGATCCGCGGGCAGTGTTCGCGCACGTCGCGCGTCGCTTTGCCGAGCTTTACCACGTGCGCTGGCTCCCGCCACTCGGCTTTCAGAATACCTACGCGATCGCTGTGACGCGGCCGACAGCAATCCGCTACCACCTTCGCACTCTGAGCGACCTCGCGCGCGAAAGTCCGCATCTGACCGCCGGATTCACCGCCGATTTCATCGGGCGAAGCGACGGACTGGTCGGCCTGTCCCGGGTCTACGGATTGAGACCACGCGCTGTGAGACCTCTCGCGCCGGCGGTGAAATACCAGGCGCTCGCATCAGGTGCGGTGGATGTCATCGACGGCTACTCGACGGATGGGCTCCTTGCCCGCTACGATCTGGTCACTCTCATCGACGACAAGCACTTCTTTCCTCCGTATGAAGCGGCCGGACTCGTGTCAGGTCGCCTCGACAGCCAGATCCCCGGTGCAATCGCGGCGCTCACGCTTTTGAGCGGGCGGCTGGATGAGACGACAATGCGGCAGCTCAATCGTCGCGTGGAAGTGGATGGCGAAGATGTCCGACGAGTGGCGAGCGATGAGTTGATCGCGCTCGGGCTCGTCGGGGGCGGCGGCGAACACGGCGCACGAGGGGCACCATCGGCTCAGCACTCGGGATTCTGGCGGTATTTGTGGGATCGCCGTGCAACATTGGCCGCGCTCGCGGTTCGGCATCTCGAGCTC
>Ga0193719_10000377_pt1 | contig 16477 bp, 13 predicted proteins | sample U2a2metaG_FD_160103 | JGI IMG/M metagenome (GOLD analysis project Ga0193719, IMG submission 160103) | Soil microbial communities from a riparian zone of the East river system, Colorado, United States - U2a2 | ecosystem: Environmental > Terrestrial > Soil > Riparian zone | place: USA: East... | reverse complement strand
GCGTGTCGCCCAGGCGCGTGCACAGCTCGCCGACATCGATGCGCAGTTAGCGGAAATGCAGGTTACTGCGCCGGCCGATTCCATTCTGGAGGTGCTCAGCGTGAAAGTGGGCGACGTGCTGCCCGCGAATCGCGAAGCCGCAACACTGATATTGACGGGGCATCTCTGGGTGCGCGTTTACGTTCCGGAATCGTGGTTGGGTTTGATCAAACTCGGCGAGCACGTTCGTGTCCGTGTCGATTCGTTTCCGGGGAAAGATTTCGACGGCGTTGTCGAGCAGATAAATCGGCAGGCGGAGTTTACTCCGCGCAACGTGCAAACTGTGGCCGACCGAATCAAACAGGTGTTCGGGGTGAAGATTCGATTGCCGAGCGACGACGATCACTTGCGCGCCGGAATGGCCGCCGATGTTTATTTTCCCAATGTGAAATGAGGAATCAAACAAAGGAATCAACGAAGGGGGAAACAGGAGAAGGTGGAACGTGTTGTCCCCAGCGCGTTGTCACTGGTCCGAGCCATCGGCTTGGGGACAAGCCGATCCACCTTACCGTTTTCGTGATTTCACTTTGAGCTTATGCCAGAGCCGATGATTGAAGTTGAAGGTCTGACGAAGCGCTTCGGCACATTCACAGCTGTCGATCATGTTTCATTTTCCGTCGGGAAGGGGTCGATCTTCGGGTTTCTCGGCCCCAACGGCTCCGGGAAAACAACCGTGATTCGGATGCTATGCGGAATTCTGGAGCCGACCGAGGGCACGGCGCGAATCGGCGGCCACGACGTCGTGCGAGATATCGAACCGATCAAAGAAATGATCGGCTACATGTCGCAAAAATTTTCGCTCTACGATGAGCTGACGGTGAACGAGAACCTCATTTTTGCAGGAAAACTTTATGGCTTGAGCGGTCACGAATTGAACCAGCGGCGCGACGAGATGATCGCCACGACGCATCTGGAGCCGTACATCAACAGACGCGCTTCAAATCTTTCCGGCGGCTGGCGACAACGACTTGCCATGGCCTGCTCGCTGATGCACAGGCCGACCGTTCTGTTTCTTGATGAGCCGACCGCAGGCATCGATCCGGTCGCGCGACGCGAACTTTGGGACTTGCTCTTCGAATTCGCCGGGAAAGGCATGACGCTTTTCGTGACGACCCATTACATGGACGAAGCGGAGCGCTGCGATCATGTGGGTTACATTTACATGTCGAAGTTGATCGTGTGCGGTGAGCCGGACGATTTAAAAAAACTGCCTGACGTAAATCCGCCTGGAACGCGCCGGCTCGATGTGACTTGCGATCACGTCACCACAGCGCTGCGTGCGATGCACGAGATGCACGGAGTGCGCAGCGCCACGGTGTTTGGCCAATCGATGCATTTGCTGGTCGATGACAGCGTTAAGCGCGCTCAGATCGACGAACAACTGCGCAAAGTCGGCGTGGGCCATTCCGAAATTCACGAAATGGGTCCTTCACTTGAAGACGTATTTGTCGAGCTTTCGGCCAAGCACGCTGCTGAAAAACAAAAGGCCGCATGAAGAAACACAAACTTTTTCGCGGGCTCGGCGCAATTCTGTTTAAAGAATTCATCGTCGTCGCGCGCGATCCCTTGACGCTTTTCTTCTTTTTCTTTCCGCCACTGATCGAGATGGTCGCGTTCGGCTATGCGCTGGATAACGACATCAAACACATGGCGATGCTTATTCTGAATGAGGATCGCACCGTTCAGAGCCGTCAGTTGATCGATCGCTTCGTGAACACAGAGACCTTTCGCGTGGTGGGCGAGGTGCACAGCCTGGAGGAGCTTAAGAGCGAAATGCGGAGAGGTCGCGCCTACGCCGCGTTGGACATCCCGCCGAACTTTACTCGTGACCTTAATGCGGGTCACTCCGCACAGGTACAATTGCTTGTCGACGGATCCAACTCTACGACGGCGTTGCAAGCCCTTAACACCGGACTCGGCGTGGCGTTGACCCAGTCAGTGGAATCGCTTCTGCGCGAAACCGGCCGGCAAGGAGTGCCGATCGATGTTCGACCACAGATGCTTTACAACCCGGCGATGCGCGCACCGAACTTTTATGTGCCGGGCGTGATCGGGGTTGTCTTGCAAATCGGCACGACAGTCGCTGCCGCCATGGCGCTTGTGCGCGAACGGGAACGCGGCACGCTCGAGCAACTACTCGTTAGTCCATTGAGCCGCAGTGGTCTCATGCTCGGCAAGCTCGTTCCGTACTTGTGTATCGGAATGGCAATGGCCGTGATCCTTTTTCTCATCATGCGCTTTGTGTTCTTCGTCCCCATCGAGGGCAGCGTAGTGGCGATGATGTTTTCCACTTTAGTTTACGTCTTCGCCTTGCTCAGTCTTGGCCTGGTGGTCGGAACCAAGGCCGAAAACCAAATGCAAGCGCTTCAGATGTCGATGGTGTTTTTGTTGCCGAGCGTTTTCTTTTCCGGTTTCATTTTTCCACGCGAAACCATGCCGTGGATTTTTTATGCGCTCGGTGCGCTCTTCCCAACGACATATTTCATCGCACTCATGCGCGCGATCATTTTGCGCGGAGCAAATTTCCTCGAATACTGGCCGAACCTTGCCATTCTTATTGTGATGTCGGCCTTGCTCTTCGCTTTCTGCGCAGCGCGATTCCGGACCAAGATCGCGTGATTTTGAGACAATCAGGTAGGGCGCGACCGCGGGGCACGCCGATCGGACGGACCGCTCGGCGATCCGTCCCTTGTAAGATACGTTCCAGAAGTATCTCGTAATGTTGTAGCCGCCTCGCTGTGTCGAGGCGCTCCGGTGCGATCGTCCCTGTAAGCACGGCGACACAGCGCCGTGGCTGAAGCACTGCAGATTTATGAGACGGGTTGTAGGATTTCCGGTGTTAAAACGCATTTTTTTCGGCACCCTGGGCATTACCATCGCGGTTGCTGCTATTTTGGCGTTACTCTGGTGGCTTGGAGTGAAGATGCCCGGCGAAAATATTTCGAAGGCAGTGCCGCTGTCGCCTGATGAAATTACATTGCGTGAAGAGCTTCGTGCCGATGTGCAAAAGCTCGCCGGAGAAATCGGCGAACGGAATATGTGGCATTATCCACAACTGAATGCGGCCGCCGATTTCATTGAGAATTCTTTTTCACGCGCAGGCCTTCATCCGCGACGGGACAGCTATGAGCTGCGCGGCCAAATCTGCCACAATATCGAGACGGAAGTTCCGGGGGGTCGTCCTGAGATTATTCTGATCGGTGCACATTACGATTCAGTGTTGGGTTCGCCGGGCGCGAATGATAATGGGAGCGGAGTCGCTGCGCTTCTGGCGTTAGCACGGCGTTTTGCTGGGAAAGCCAGTCACCACACCTTGCGATTCGTCGCGTTCGTGAACGAAGAGCCGCCTTATTTTTTATCGGGCGAAATGGGAAGCCTCGTTTACGCCGGCCGATGTAAAGCGCGGGGCGACAAAATCTCTGCCATGATCAGTCTCGAAACGATCGGCTATTTTTCGGACGCCCCGGATTCGCAGGTCTATCCGTCGCGGGTGCTCGGCGCTTTCTATCCAAAGGTTGGTAACTTCATCGGATTCGTCAGCAACGTTCATTCACGGACGCTGCTGCGTCGCGCCATCGCTCTCTTTCGCAAACATGCAAAGATCCCATCCGAAGGCGCGTCGCTTCCCTGGTTTATTCCCGGCGTGAGTTGGTCAGATCAATGGTCATTCTGGAAGCACGGCTATCCCGGCATCATGATCACGGACACTGCGCCCTTCCGTTATCCGTATTATCATTCCGCCAACGACACGCCCGACAAACTCGATTACGACCGGTTTACGTTGGTGGTTAGCGGCATGGAGAAAGTCATCGAAGGCCTGGATAAACTGTAGCCGGGGTCGGTGACCCCGGCAGTCAGAGCGCCGCTGCCAGGCGCTCCAGCGCATAACCGATCACTCCGCTGGCTGGCAGAGTGAAAACCCACGCCCAGATGATTCGCTCGACAACAGTCCATCGCACGCCGCTGAAACGTTTCACTGCGCCGACGCCCATGATGGACGTTGTGATCACGTGCGTCGTTGAGAGAGGAATCCCATAATAACTGGCGGCTTGAATAATCACTGCAGCAGTTGTCTCGGCGGCGAAGCCATTCACGGGTTGCAATTTCACCATGCGATGGCCGAGGGTGCGAATGATGCGCCAGCCGCCGGCGGCAGTTCCCACCGCCATCGTCAGCGCGCACAGAGTGATGACCCAGGCTGGTAGGATAAAGGTCGGAGTTTTCAGAAAAGCCAAGACGCCTGGCAAATGATCAAAGCTGCCAGCCTTGGTGCCAGTAAAAAGTGCAAGGGCGATGATACCCATTGTCTTTTGCGCGTCATTCGAGCCATGGCTGTGCGCCATCCATGCTGCGCTGAAGATTTGCAGCTTGCCAAACAGGGTGTTCACAAAATGCGGCGTGAAGCGATGAAGCGTTAGGAAAAGCAAAAACATCAGTAGCCCGCCAAAAATAAATCCGGCGAGCGGCGACGTGATCATGGGCACAACGACTTTCGGCCACATGCCAGCGTTCCACTTTATGACCGACCAATCGCCGCGCGCCGTTGCAAGCGCGGCGCCGCATAGTCCACCGATAAGAGCGTGACTCGAGCTCGAAGGCAAACCGAACCACCACGTGGTGATGTTCCACGCAAACGCGGCGATGATCGCGGCGAGAACCGTAGACATTGTGACCACATTGGTGTCCACAAGACCTTTGCCGATTGTCGATGCCACCGCGCCGCCGAGGAGGGCTCCTGTGAGATTAAAAAACGCCGCCATCGCGATGGCCTGGCGCGGCGTCAGAACTTTGGTCGAGACTACCGTCGCAATGGCATTGGCGGCGTCGTGAAAGCCGTTGCTGTATTCGAAAATGATTGCTGCGACTACGACGGTGAGGAACGTAAGCATCGCCGTCGCGAGCAGCCGGCTACGAATACTTCAGTGCGACCTCAAGGATGATGTTGCCCGCGTCCCGGCAACGATCTATCACCTTTTCTATTAGCCCGAACAGATCGCGCAGAAAAATCACCTGCTTCGTTTTGTAATCGCCCTGATACAGATCTCGCAACAGATCGAGTTCGAGTTTGTCGGCCTCGCCCTCAATCGACTGCAGTTTTGCATTCATCTCGCGCGCGGTCGCCGCGTCGGTGCCCTTGCGTAATTGTTTTACCATGGCCACCACTGTTTCCGCTGCTTGATCGAGAAGCTCGACCTGCTTGCGGAAATCGCGCCCGTGCAAATCTTCCGGACAGATCAAGACGCGTTCGCCGATTTTCTCGACTGTCTTCGGTATCTTATACAATGCGCCGGTCAGCGCCTGAATGTCTTCGCGCTCGAAAGGTGTGATGAAGACTTTGCAAAGTTGTTCGGTCAGTTCTTGCGTGATTTCCTTGTCTTTGCGGCGGCTAAGAACGAATTGTTCCAGGCTCTGTGGAGATTCGTGTTGCTCAAGCCGTTCCAATAGAGCGATCAAATGATGTACGCTCGCGTCTGCCTCTTCGGCGCTCTTCTCCAGCAAATCGTAGAACTTTTCGTCGCGCCCAAAGATTTTCTGGATCGACAACATGAGTTTCCTCTTTTGTAGCCGAGCGCATTGACCTCGGCAATCCCGAAGCTTGCGACGCGCTGGCTCCAAAAGCTTTTGCGCTAGAGCAGCGTGCCGCGAAGAATAAACAGCGCCACGTTGAAATAAATTACCAATCCCGTCACATCGACTAGTGTCGCGACGAATGGCGCGGATGACGCCGCTGGATCGAGGCCGCATCGACGCAGCAAGAATGGAAGCATCGCACCGCTGATAGTTCCCCAAAGCACTACTCCCACCAACGCGGCGCCAACGGTAAGAGCGACCAGCCAATGATACTGACCGTAGTCGAATATGTGTAAATACTGCCACAGGCTGATGCGGAAGAAACCGATGGTTCCCAGAATCAGGCCGAGAGAAAGTCCCGAGAGTAATTCCTTTCGGACAACGCGAAACCAGTCCCGCAGACGCAATTCGCCGAGAGCCATCGCGCGGATCACGAGCGTGGTGGCCTGCGAACCGGAGTTGCCTCCACTCGAAATGATCAACGGCAAAAACATCGCTAAAATCGCCGCCCTTTCGATCTCGCTATTGTATCCCTGCATCGCGGTGGCGGTCAGCATTTCACCCAGAAATAGAACGATCAGCCAGGTGGCCCGTTTCTTCACCATCCGCAGAAACGGGATGGTCGTGTACGGCTCATCGAGCGCCTCCATACCGCCGAGTTTTTGGATGTCCTCGGTCGCTTCCTCTTCGGCCACATCGAGCATGTCGTCGCCGGTCACGATTCCGACCAGCACGCCGCTTGAATCGACTACCGGCAGCGCGGCGCGGTCGTACCTGCGGAAAACATTCAACGCTTCTTCCCTTGAATCGTTCACTTTGAGCGCCACGAAACTTTCATCGCGAATCTCGCTTACCTTTGCCGTAAGCGGCCGGAGCAGAAACTCGCGCATCCGCACGTCATCAATCAGTTTCCCGCGGTCATCGACGACATAAACAAAGTTCAACGTCTCGCTGTCGCGGCCATACTCGCGCACGTAGTCGAGCACATGTTGCACTGTCCAATCCTCCTTCACCTGGATGAAGTCCGGCGTCATCAAACGGCCAACGCTGTCTTCCGGATAACCGAGCAGTGCCGTTGCGACGTGGCGTTCTTCCGGTGTGAGCAAACGGATCAGCTGACGCGCCGCGACGCTCGGCAATTCCTCCAGAAGCGCCGTGCGATCGTCCGGCGACATCTCGTTCAGAATCGCTACAACCTGCTCGTGTGCCATCGCGCGTAACAATTTCTGCTGTTCCTCGATCCCGATGTACTCGAAGACGTCTGCGGCGAGCGCCGCCGGCAGAACGCGAAAGATGATCACCTGCTCGTCGTCGGGAAGATCGAGAATCACGTCCGCGACGTCCGCTGGCGGCCACTCACGAAACAATTCGCGCAGCCCGCCGAAATTACGGGCGTCGATCATGCTCTTGATTTCTGGTGCGAGAATGTTACCGACCACGTCGCGTTTCTAACATTCGCGCTCGCCTAAAGCAACGGCGAGCGACGGTTAAAAAGTTGAAAAAGTTAACAGTTAAAAAGGCGCAGGCTAAACGTTGTAACCTTGTTACTTTGTAACTCTTTTAACCCTTCTTCTCCGCTTGGCATTTGTCGGAAACGTTCCAAAATGAAGGTGATGCCTGCCGTTGCTACAGGTCCAATGATCCGGCGCGAAATCGGCGACGATTACGTTTGCCTGCTTGTCTTCGATCGCCCTGAATCCGGCGCGAACATCTTCGATGCAGCTACGCTCGACGAGTTGAATGAACATCTCGATTTTGTTGAGAATGATGCCTCGTTGCGTGGCCTGATCATCGTGTCGGCGAAAAAATCCATTTTCGTGGCAGGGGCCGACTTAAAGACCCTGCTCCAACAAGCCCAAAGCGGCGACATGCGGGCATTCATTGCCCACGGGCAACGGGTTTTGAATCGGCTGGCAGAATTGAAAATTCCGACTGTCGCCGCAATTCACGGCGCATCCGCTGGTGGCGGCTACGAAGTGACACTGGCGTGCGACTATCGGATGGCTTCGGATGATCCGGCGACGCGGATCGGACTTCCCGAGACAACACTGGGACTTATTCCCGCCTGGGGCGGTTGTACCCGTCTGCCGCGGTTGATTGGGGTCGAGAAAGCGTCGGAAGTGATTGCAAACGGGAAACTTTATTCGGCACAGGAAGCCCGCAAGCTGGGCTTGGTCGATGGGGTCGCTCCACGCGATAAACTTCTCGAGCTGGCTCGGAAAAAGTTGGGCGACGGAAAACGTAAATTGGAGGGGCGAGCTCCCGCGAGCCTGGCGGCGCCGGAACTCCGCCCTCCAAAACAACGAGGAAATGCCGCACCAGAACGTGCCTGGGAAATCGTCAACAAGACGCTGTCGATTTCTCCAGACCAATCGCTGCGGATGGAGCTGGATGCGATTGTCGATCTTGGCAAATCGGAGTCGACCCAAAACTTGATTCGCAATTTCTTCCTGGCCGAAAAATACAAGAAAGGAACTTCGAAGGCGGCGCCAGGAAAGGTGGTGCACGCCGCAGTGATCGGCGCAGGCGTAATGGGCTCAGGCATCGCGCAATGGTTTAGCTCGCGCGGCGTGACGGTTATTCTACGCGACATCGCGCGTGAGCAGGTCGATCGCGGCCTCGCGAACATTGAGAAAACCTACGCAGATGCCGTAAAGCGCGGTTTGATGACTGAGGAAAAAGCAAAAGCAGGCCGCGCGCGGATTGTCGCCTCCACTGCGCCGATGGAATTGCGGGACGTGCAATTCATCATCGAGGCTGCCTCCGAAAAATTTGAGGTAAAGAAAGAAATCTTCCGTGAGCTGGGGATGCAGGCCGGTCCGAAAACGATAGTTGCCACGAATACGTCGGCCCTTCCGGTCGGCAGGCTCGCTGACACGACCGTTTCGCCCGAGCACGTGATCGGTCTTCATTTTTTCAATCCGGTTAGCCGAATGAAACTGGTGGAAGTAGTCGTTGCGAAGCAGACCTCGGGTGAAACTCGCGAGCGGAGCCTGGCCCTTGTGCGACAAGTTGGAAAACTGCCGGTGACCGTGCACGACAGCCCGGGTTTTCTGGTCAACCGCGTTTTGTTTCCATATTTGCTTGATGCTGCGGAGCTTTTCGAACGTGGCGCGGATGCGGCCAGGATAGACAATGCGCTTGTGGAATGGGGCATGCCCATGGGGCCGCTGCGATTGATCGATGAAATCGGCGTCGATATTACCATTGATATCGGTAACACGCTGGAAAAGGCGTACGGTCGGCGCGATCACGTTTCCGCCGTTCTGCTTTGGCTGCGCGATGGTAAGATGCTTGGCCGCAAAACAGGCGCTGGTTTTTACAAGTATGAAGGTAAAGCGCAGACGTCTAACGAATCGCTCGCCCAGTGGCGGCGCGCTCCCGTTGTAGCCGGGGGCGGTGACCCCGGCAGTAACGAGGGTAGCGCGACAACCCAGCCGGGGTCACCGCCGCCGGCTACAGCTGATGATCTTCCAAAACGTCTTGTTTTCCTGATGGTCAACGAAGCCGCGCGCTGCCTGGAGGAGAACGTTGTCGATTCACCGGAGGACGCGGACTACGGAATGATTTTGGGGACCGGTTTCGCGCCGTTCCGGGGCGGACCGTTGCGGTTCGCGGAACATTTTGGACTAAAAAAAGTCGTCGATGAACTGGAACGGCTGGCGCAGAGCGAGGAGAAATTTTTGCCCTGTGAGATATTGAAGAAGCACGCCCGGGATGGAACGACATTTTATAAGGAATGAAATCCCCACTCGAAGCGCCCGAAAAACAAATCGCCGAGGAAACCAGCGCAAAAATCGAAAAGCCCGCGGCCGCCGTTATCGATACGTCGAAGATGGCGAAAGGCCAGCGGGAAGCGCTCGAGCTGGCGGAGGCGGCACGCGACCCGCTTGAGGACCGCGGCAGTTTCGCCAGCAACCTTTTTGTCGGCCGCTACGATTTCAATCGGATTTATCCGTATCCTGCGCAGAGCGCTGAAGATTGCGCAGCAGGCGAAGAATTTTTGCAGAAGCTGGAAAGTTATCTGCGCGAACATGTCGATCCGGATGAGATCGATCGAACCGGCGAAATTCCACCGGAAAATTTCAAGGGACTGGCGGAAATCGGTGCGTTTGGAATCAAGGTGCCGAAGAAATATGGCGGACTCGGTTTGTCGCAATCCAATTACGGACGGGCCGCAGTTTTGCTTGGGAGTTGGGATGGAAACGTTGCAGCGCTTGTTTCCGCGCATCAGTCGATCGGAGTCGCGCAACCGCTGCTCCTGTTCGGCACAGAAGAGCAGAAACAAAAGTATCTGCCACGGGTCGCGGGCGGAGAAATCTCTGCGTTCGCATTGACGGAAACACACGCTGGCTCAGACCCGGCGACGATGAGCCTCCGCGCCGAGCCCAGCCCTGATGGCAGTGAATTCGTTCTAAATGGCGAAAAGCTTTGGTGCACCAACGGTGTGAAAGCCGGCGTGCTGGTAGTGATGGCGCGCACGCCGTCAAAGATGGTAGGCGGGAGGGAGCGCAAGCAAATCACGGCATTCATTGTCGATGTCGATACACCTGGGCTCGAGATCATTTATCGCTGCCGGTTTATGGGGCTGCGCGCGCTTTACAACGCAGTCGTGAAGTTCACCGACGTGCGAGTGCCGCGCGAAAACATCATCTCCAAGGAAGGCGCCGGATTAAAAGTTGCGCTCACGACGTTGAACACGGGGCGCCTCACATTGCCTGCAGCGTGCGTGGGCGTTTCCAAACGGCTGCTCGAGATCTCGCGCAAGTGGGCAGGCGAACGCATCCAATGGGGCGTGCCGATCGGCAAACATGCCGCGATTGCCGGGAAGATCGCCGAAATGGCCGGCAACGTTTTCGCCATGGAAGCGATGACCTTCCTCGCATCGTCGCTGCTCGATCGTAAAGCTGGCGATCTGCGCATCGAAACCGCCATGTGCAAAATGTGGGCAACCGAGGCGACTTGGAGAATTGCCGATGACGCGATGCAAGTGCGCGGCGGTCGCGGCTACGAAACTGCGCAATCGCTCGCTGGAAGAGGCGAGCCGCCGATTGCAGTAGAGAGATTTCTTCGAGATTGCCGCGTCAATACAATTTTCGAAGGCTCGAGCGAAATCATGCGGTTGTTCATCGCGCGCGAAGCGCTCGATCCGCATTTGAAAGTTGGTGGAGCGATTTTCAACACGCAATTGCCAATGTCCGAACGCGCGAAGGCTGTTTTCAGTTCTGGAAAATTTTATGCCGGCTGGTATCCACGCCAGTGGTTACAGAACGGCGCGGGCAAGGTCGACAATTTGCACGCGACATTACAAGGGCATGTCGATTACGCCGCGCGCACTAGCAAGCGACTCGCGCGGGGTCTGTTTCACGCCATGGCGCGGTTTGGTCCGAAACTGGACCGCGAACAACTTCTCCTTTCCAGATTTGTCGGAATCGCGACGGAATTGTTTGCTATCAGCGCGACGTGTTCGTATGCGCAATGGTTGCTCGGCCAGGGAAAACCCGCGGATGAGATTGTCACGGTTGCAGACTATTTCTGCCGATCCGCGCGGATGAGAATCGATCATCATTTTGCTGGAACAACGCGTAACGTGGATAAGCGCGGCTACGTTCTTGTGCAAGATTTGCTCGCTGGTAAACACGAACTCCTGCGCGAAGGCATCATCTAGGGTAGGGACGGCCACCGCCAGGCCGTCCGCTAAAATTTTTCTGTTTGGATTTTTTTCGGCGCGCCCAGCGGTCGCGCCCTGCCATTGACCACATGTGCGCCACAGATTACGATCCACAATGAGTATGCCGCCCGTGCTCACGGAGGTGACTTCATCTCGAAGCCGCACCACAAAGAGCGAAGAACAAAAAGCAATAGCGCCGTCGAAAGTGCTCGAAATAATCGAGCAACACGTCCTGCTCGATGGCTTCAAGGTCGTGGTCGATCTCGACAAAAGTCGAGGTCCCTACTTACACAACGCCGTCACTAACAAGCGGCTCATTGATCTCTACGGATTCTTTGGCTCGATGCCGATCGGATTCAATCATCCGCACTTTGAGGATCCGGCAGTGCAGCGCGATCTTCTTCGCGCGGCAAAAGTCAAAATCGCCAACTCGGACGTTTACTCAGAGGGCTACGCCGAATTTGTCGATACCTTTGAGCGTGTAGTCGGTTTGCCGCCGCTGGAGCGTTATCTTTTTATCGAGGGCGGCGCGCTGGCGATCGAGAACTGTTTGAAGGCGGCAATGGATTGGAAGGTGCGCAAAAACATGGCCGCGGGCAAAGGCGAACGCGGCACACAGGTTTTACATTTCCGCCGGGCTTTTCACGGGCGCAGCGGTTACACGATGAGCCTCACGAACACCGATCCGCGCAAGACCGATTTGTTCGCGAAATTCGATTGGCCCCGCGTTTCGTGTCCTCACATCGATTTTTCGCTGGCGGAATCGGAGCGCGAAGCCGATGTAATTGCGCGCGAACAGAAGGCCGAGCGCGAAATCCGCGACTTCATTGAGCAGCGCAATATCGACATCTGCGCCATCATTATTGAGCCGATCCAGGGCGAAGGCGGAGATAATCATTTCCGTGGCGAATGGCTGCAGAAATTGCGAACGATTTGCGATGAAAGCGACATCCTCCTCATCTTTGACGAGGTGCAATGCGGAATGGGGGCCACGGGCCGCAACTGGTGTTGCGAACATTTCAACGTGGTGCCTGATCTGCTGGCGTTCGGCAAGAAAGCGCAAGTGTGCGGAGTGATGGCTGGGCCGCGTATCGATGAAGTAAAAGAGAATGCGTTTCGTTTATCCAGCCGATTGAATTCGACTTGGGGCGGAAATTTCACTGATATGGTGCGCTCGACTCATTTTCTCCGCATCATCGAAGAGGAGCATCTGGTTGAGAACGCCGGGAAGGTGGGCGCATACTTTTTGGATCAACTGCGCGATCTGCAGCAGGAAGATCCGCGGATTTCCGCCGCGCGCGGACGCGGACTATTTCTAGCTTTCGATCTTCCGGACGCAAAAACGCGTGAGGAATTCTGGAAAGGCCTTTTCGATCTCGGCGTTCTGACGCTTCGATCAGGCGAGAATTCAATTCGGTTTCGCCCGCCGCTCGATATCACAGCGGAAGTGATCGATGAGGCGATGGATGCGATCCGGAAATATTGTCGGCAACGGAAATGAGCTCCGACAAAACGACAGCGTTCGCTGGAGCCGCGGTCGCTGACCGCGGGAAGAGCCGCAGCCAACGGCAGGGGCTACAACAATCTTTCACGATGCAACCTGTTCTGGAAAAGCTTGGTCTCACTGACGTAAACAATGGCGTCTTCGATGGCGAATGGCGCGGCGGCGGTGCAAAGATCGACAAGATTTCGCCGATTGATGGACGCCGAATCGCCAGTGTGCGTACTGCATCGGACGACGATTACAACAAGGCGATTGCACGTGCGCATGAAGCGTTCTTGAAATGGCGTACCACTCCGGGTCCAGTGCGCGGCGACACTGTTCGTCGTCTTGGCAACGCATTGCGTGAACTGAAACACGAGCTTGGCCAGCTCGTCACTCTCGAGACTGGCAAAATCATCGCTGAGGGCGAAGGCGAAGTGCAGGAAATGATCGACATCTGCGATTTCGCCGTTGGCCAGTCGCGCATGCTCTACGGCCTGACAATTCAATCGGAACGAGCGAGTCACCGGCTCATGGAGCAATGGCACCCATTGGGCGTCATCGCGGTGATCAGTGCGTTTAATTTTCCGGTCGCTGTCTGGTCATGGAACGCCGCGCTCGCTGCAGTTTGTGGCGACGCAACGGTTTGGAAACCTTCGGAAAAAACGCCGCTCACCGCCATTGCTGTGACAAAAATTTGCGAGCGCGTTTGCCGCGAAACGGGAGTCGATCCAGCGATTTTTACTCTGCTGATGGGCGACCGAAAAACGGTTGGCCAAAAACTGTCCGATGACCAACGGATTCCATTGGTTTCGGCTACTGGATCGGTGGCCATGGGTCTTAACGTCGCAAAAACAGTTCATGGCCGCCTGGGCCGATCAATCATGGAACTTGGGGGCAACAACGCGCTCATCGTCGCGCCGACCGCCGACATCGATATGGCGACGCAATCGATCTTTTTTGGCGCTGTAGGCACGGCGGGACAACGTTGCACCTCCACAAGACGCGTAATTATGCACGAGTCGGTTGCGTCGAAAGTTCGCAAAAAACTGCTTGCCGCTTACAAGAGTCTGCCAATTGGAAATCCCCTCGATCGTAAGACCGTGATGGGACCGCTCATCGACAAGAACGCGGTCGATCTTGTTCAGCATTCGATCCAGCGACTGAAAGATGAAGGCGGCGAGGTCCTTTACGGCGGGGAGCGACTCACCGTTCCCGGCGGTTGTTACATGAAACCGTGCCTTGCGATGGCCAAACCGGATTTTGAAATCGTGAAGCACGAAACCTTCGGTCCGCTGCTTTACTTGATGACATATCGCGATTTCGACGAAGCGATCGCGATCCAGAACGACGTGCCACAGGGGTTGACCTCATCGATCTTTACGAACGACGTGCGCGAAGCCGAAAAATTCGTTAGCTCAGTCGGCAGCGATTGCGGCATCGCGAATGTGAATACCGGAACCAGCGGCGCGGAAATCGGCGGCGCCTTCGGCGGCGAGAAGAACACCGGTGGCGGGCGCGAGAGCGGCAGCGATTGCTGGAAGAGCTACATGCGGCGCCAGACGAACACGATCAATTTTTCCAGCGAACTGCCGCTGGCGCAGGGAATTCAATTCGGCGCAGGCGAGGGGAGCGGGACCGTCTAGTTCCCGCGCGTAGGCTGAGCCTTGTAGCCACTCTTGTAGCCACGGCCCTGTGGGCCGTTTCCGGATGCCGTTCGTGGTACCGGCCGCAGGCCGGTGGCTACAGCAGATCATGCGCGATCGATGTAAACGATCTCTCCTTGGTAAGGCCAGTCCGCTACCGATTTCACCAATCCAGAGCGCACAGGATTCTCGCGAACGTAATTCCACTTTTGCGAGTAGCTCTCATTGCTTCGCAAAAGATGATCAAAAAATCCTTCCGCCCATACCTGTCCTTTTGCTCGGGACAACATGCCGGCCTTCGCCAGCGCTTGTTTTAGCGCCCCGACCCATGAGCCTAATCTGAAATTATCGTCTCCGCGGACGAATAGATGAACGTGATCAGGCATAATCACATAGCGACCTACTGCGACGTTGAAGGTGTCCTTGGCGCGCTTGGCAAAAAGAACGAATGCAGTATGGACCTCATCCTTTGCTAAAAATCGCTGTCGTTCGTATGTGCAGAACGTGACGAAATAAAGCGGACCTGTTGCGAAGATCCGATCTAGGCGCGGTGGTCGTCGTCCGAAATTACCCTTCATGGGAAATCGTACAGCACTTTAAATAAAACTGTAGCCGCTGTAGCCAAGGCCCTGCGGGCCGTTTCGTTGAAAAGTAGCGCGGGGTGGGACCCGCCATAGGCCGGTGGCTACAGCTAGCGTGCGATCGTTAGCTCCAAAAGTTCATCAACTTTCTTCGCGCTGTCGATGTTCATGATGCACTTCCGCAATTTCCCGCATAGATCCTTGCCGATCACATCGGCGCCGAGCGCGGTGAATTTGCCCGGCGCACACATTCATCCCGACCGCGATCGCAGCGTGACACAACTCCAAGCGCGACATCTGGCGTTTTCTCAACTCGCGCCAATCCGTGGGTACCCAGTGGCTCCCAATCCGGACGGCGAAACTCTTCGCGCGAGATGCCGCACACCCCAGCTCCATAGCATCTCAAACACCGGGCCTAGCGTTAGACCGTAGGGCGTAATGCCGTATAACACCTGACCTCGCGGCCCTGTCGGCGCGGAACGTGCCACGATGCCGTCTGCTTCTAATTGTCGAAGATGCTGGCGGAGGACCTTCGCAGTAACTCCTGGCATTGTGCGATGAAGTTCGCCGAATCCCTGAGTGCGCTCGGTAAGTCGACGGCAAACCATCGGTTTCCAGCGACCTTCGATCACTTGCATCGCGGCATAGACGGGGCAACGATCACGCTCCCTATAGCTTTCGACTCGACTATTCATAGCTCATGCTAAGCCCCCAGACAGGGTACTTTAAAGTGCTGAATTGATGCCTGCGTCCGCTCCGAATAGACTGTCATTATGAAGAAAAATATGCCATCGCCTCGTGTCTTTCGCGTGATCCTTCCGGTATCGAATATCAACAGCGCCGCAGCCTTCTACACAGCTGTGTTGGAACAGGCAGGGGTGCGCATTTCTCCCGGCCGGCATTACTTCGGATGTGGCGGCGTCATTCTTGCATGCTTCGATCCGCGAGCGGACGGCGATTCTTGGGACGCGACGCCAAACCCTGACCACATATACCTGGCAGTGTCTGACCTCGATATGTTCTACCAACGCGTGAGCGAGTGTCCGGATGGCCTGATTCGGCAACCGATCCAAACCCAGCCCTGGGGTGAGCGCAGTTTTTATTGCACTGATCCTTTTGGCAACAAGCTGTGCTTCGTCGAGGAACAAACCCTATTTACGGCTGGACTGATTTGACCGCGACTTGCCGAGTTGAGATCAATAGTATTTCATGTCGCTGTTAGGCTCGAACGGATCAGCGAGCCGTCGTTAGCTCAAAGAGCTCCCCAAGGTTCTCGGCAGTTTCAATATTCATGATGCACTTCCGCAATTTCTCGCATTGGTCCTTGCCAATGACGTCACCGCCAAGCGCGGTGAATTTCACGGCGATTTCTTCCTCGGTCATCGGATCGCGCGGATCGCCTTTCGGCACATCGACACGAGTCGAGTGTGATTTGCCGTCGTTGGTTGTGATGGTCACGCGGCTCGGCTGGAACTTAGGGAAGAGC
>Ga0193719_10000376_pt1 | contig 16478 bp, 13 predicted proteins | sample U2a2metaG_FD_160103 | JGI IMG/M metagenome (GOLD analysis project Ga0193719, IMG submission 160103) | Soil microbial communities from a riparian zone of the East river system, Colorado, United States - U2a2 | ecosystem: Environmental > Terrestrial > Soil > Riparian zone | place: USA: East... | reverse complement strand
GCTCGCGAAAGCCGGTGCAGAACCCGGAAACGGAAGCTCTCGACAAACTTGCTGGCGATTTTTGGATGTGGCGCGCCAAGTATGCGCCATTTACAGGCGATGACGTAAATCGGATCGAACGCCCGGACGGAACTCGCGATTGGTCGGCAGCTGCCATCGACAAGCAGCGCAAAGATCTTGCTAAGTTCGCAGCGCGCTGGAAGAAGATCGATTTTAAGGGTTGGCCTGTTCCGAAACAGATCGATTACAAATTGATCGGCTCGGCGTTGTCGCGCGTGCAGTGGGAATTGGACGTCAATCCGCGCTGGAAACGCGATCCCACCTTTTACATCGCACAGACGCTCACACCGGTGGTCGAAGCGCTTACTGGGCCGGGGCCGTATGATGCCGCGCGCAGCCAGGAAATTCTCACACGCATCGACAATATTCCGGCGATTTTGCAGCAGGGCGAAGCTAATCTCACGAATCCGCCCGCGCCGTTTGCCACCGTTGCGATCCAAACGCTGGAAAACATTCGGCCGCGTCTGCACCAAATGGCGACGGCCTTGCTAACATCGACAACTCTTAAAGAACAGGAGTTAAACGGCGCGACCGATCGCGCGGCTGAGGCGCTCGAAAAATTTCGACAGCAGCTTCAGGAAAAGTTGCCTTCGCTGCCAAAAGAAACGGCGCTTGGTCGCGACGCCTACGTCTTTTTTCTCAACAATGTCGTGTTAATACCCTATTCGCCGGAGGAACTTTTGGCCATGGGTCGCCAGGAATGGGATCGGGCGGTCGCCTTCGAAGCATTTGAAAAGGAACGCAACCGCAACATGCCGCCGCTAAAGTTGGCATCGAACACCGACAGTTGGATAAAAGACGCAGCCGCAAAGGAGTTGCAGATCCGTGAGTTTCTCGAGAAGCGCGGCATTCTCACCGTTCCGAACTGGGTTCAACACTACACGTTGCGACCAATGCCGCCGTATTTGCACGCGCTCGAAGGATTCGGTGAAACGGACGACTTCACTTCGCCGTCGCGCCTGAAAGACAATTGTATCCGTTATGTCGACCCGCCATCAGGGAACCTCGGCTACTTCTGGCGCGCGACCGCGGAAGATCCGCGGCCGATCACCGTTCACGAAGGGATTCCAGGCCATTATTTTCAGCTTTGCCTTTCCTGGAAACATGAAGACCCGATCCGGCGGCATTACTACGACTCGGGCGCGAACGAAGGGATCGGCTTTTACGCAGAAGAAATGATGTTGCAGGCCGGGCTCTTCGACGACAGCCCGCACACGCGCGAGATCATTTACAATTTCATGCGCCTGCGCGCGCTCCGCGTGGAAGTGGACGTGAAACTCGCACTTGGTGACTTCACCCTCGATCAGGCCGCGAAATACTTGGAGGAAAAAGTTCCGATGGATTCACAGACCGCGCACCAGGAAGCGATCGCTTTCTCCACCGGGCCCGGCCAAGCGATCACTTATCAGATCGGCAAACTCCAGATCCTGAAGTTTCTCGCCGAAGCACGCATGCAGCAGAGCGACAAATTCAATCTCCGCGCCTTCCACGATTTCGTCTGGAAAAACGGCAACGTGCCAATCGCGTTGCAGCGCTGGGAATATCTGTCCGTTTTAGACGAAGCGCCCAAATAGTACCGCCTTGTCATTCCGAGCGAAGTCGAGGAATCTCTCGCTGTTCGGAAATCGATGACGAAAGAACAGATTCTCGACGAGATAAGAAGGATTGCGGCTGCAAATAATGGCGTGCTGCCCGGCGCTCAACGATTCAGGACAGAAACTGGAATTTCAGAATCTGCGTGGTCAGGAAAATATTGGGCCCGATGGGGCGACGCTCTTCGCGAGGCTGGATTCTCGCCAAACGTTTGGCAGTTACCACACAGTGACGATGTATTCGTCCAAAGTTATATCCGCTTGATCTGCGGGCTCGGGCACTTTCCGGCAGTTCGTGAACTCAGTTTGAAGCGTCGGGAAGATTTAAGCTTTCCTAGTTCCGGAGCATTTGCGCGTTTTGGATCCAAAACAACAGCGGCTAGGCGCATTATCGAATTCTGTCGGCAAAATAACGGGTACGAAGATGTGATAAGCATTTGTGAACCCGTCGCCGTGGAGAGCTCGCCACGAACTGACAAGACCTCGACGCCGCAAGTAGTCGAAGGTTTTGTGTATTTAATCAAGTCCGGCCGTCATTACAAAATTGGCCGAAGTAATTCTGCTGGTCGGCGAGAATATGAGTTAGCCATTCAGTTGCCCGATAAAGCAACTATAAAGTACACGAGATCCGAACAGACGACCCGGCAGGGATCGAATCTTACTGGCACAACCGATTTGCGGCGAAGCGCCGCGGGGAGAATGGTTTGACCTAGATGCATCGGACGTGAACGCATTTAAGCGAAGAAAGTTCATGTAGGTCGGGTAATGCGCGAAGTGAAAGTTAGTTTCGGCGAGACGCCGAAACCAGCCTGCGAAACGCGCGCCCTGCCCAATCCGTGAGATCCGCGTAATCCGCGGTAAAAATCTAATCGACGATTTCGAGGCCCATTTGGCGGGCCGTGCCGGCGATGATACGAAAGGCGGCTTCGTCGTTGCGCGCATTTAAGTCTTTGGATTTCGTTTTCACGATGTCCATGACTTGCTTGCGCGTGACTTTGCCGACCTTGGTCTTGTTCGGTTCTTTGGAGCCGGCGGCGATGTTGGCGGCCTTTTTCAACAAGACCGCGGCAGGCGGACTTTTGGTGATGAAGGTAAAAGATTTGTCTTTGAAGACAGTGATGACGACCGGCAAGATATCGCCGGCTTGCTTCTGGGTGGCGGTATTAAATTCTTTGCAGAACGCCATGATGTTAACGCCGCGTGGTCCAAGCGCGGTGCCGACAGGCGGCGCCGGGTTCGCCTGACCGGCGGGAATCTGCAATTTGATTTGAGCTACGACTTCTTTGGCCATCTGAAATGTTGAGAGTTGTTAGTGAGGGTTGAGTGATTGCCGATCTTAGCCGCGTTCCACTTGCCAATATTCCAATTCCACTGGCGTGGCGCGGCCGAAGATGGTGACTGATACGCGGAGTTTGCCGCGCTCGGGATCGATTTCTTCGACGATGCCGTTTTGATTTTGGAACGGGCCATCGGCGACTTTCACGGTCTCGCCGACTTCAAAACTGACTTTCGGTTTCACTTTCTCTTCGCGCTCCTTCATTTGCGCGAGCATGCTGTCCACTTCCGATTGACGCATCGGGATCGGCTTATCTTTCGTCCCGGCAAAACCGATCACGCCGGGGGTGTCGCGAATGAAATACCAAGTCCGCCCGACCAGTTGATTGTTTTCGTCGAGCAAATGCATGTTGACGATCAGGTAGCCCGGGAAAAACTTGCGAGTCGTCTCGCTCTTTTTTCCCTTCTTAATTTCCGAGACGCGCTCCGTCGGGACGAGCACTTCGTAAATCAAGTCACTCATCTCCTCGGTCTTGACGCGCTTCATGATGTTCTCGCGCACCTTGTTTTCCTGGCCGGAAAGGACGTGCACGACGAACCATTGATCTTTGCCTGCGAGTGTTTGCGCCATAAATCAGTGTAATCGGGTGAAGAAGTGGACAAAGTTCACGAGAACAAAATCGAAAAGTGCGACGTAACCGCCGAGCAACAACATTGCGATGATGACGACCATGGTTGAGTCAGTGAGTTCCTTGTAACGGCGAATTCCTTTTTCTTTGGGCTCCCATGGCCAGGAAGCTTTCTGCAACTCGACCTTCACTTCGCTGAAGAAGTTTTTTACTTTTGTGAACATGGGAATCGTTGAAGGGTCGTATTGTTAAATCAAACATCCAAAGACCACGCCAGGAGGGACTCGAACCCCCAACCGACGGTTTTGGAGACCGCTACTCTACCAATTGAGCTACTGGCGTAATTTCACTCCTGCGATTACGACGAGAGTTTAGTCCAAAATTTCGCTGACGCGACCCGCGCCGACGGTTTTGCCGCCTTCACGAATGGCGAAGCGAATCGTCTTTTCCATCGCGATTGGTGTGATCAGCTCCACCTCGATCGAGATGTTATCACCTGGCATGACCATTTCCACGCCTTCGGGCAGCTTGACCGTGCCGGTCACGTCCGTGGTCCGGAAATAAAACTGCGGCCGGTAATTCGTGAAGAACGGCGTGTGACGGCCGCCCTCCTCCTTGCTCAGCACGTAAACTTCCGCCTTGAATTTCTTATGCGGCGTAATTGACCCGGGCTTGGCGATGACCTGGCCGCGCTCGACCTCTTCCTTCTTCAGGCCGCGCAACAAAACGCCCACGTTATCGCCCGCGCGTGCTTCATCTAAAAGCTTGCGGAACATTTCGATGTCGGTGGCGGTCGTCTTAGCGGTAGGACGAATGCCGACGAGCTCGACTTCCCCCATTTTCTTGAGGATACCGCGCTCGACACGACCGGTCGCGACCGTGCCGCGTCCTTCAATGTTGAACACGTCTTCGATCGGCATCAGAAACGGCTGATCAACCGGTCGCTCCGGAACCGGGATGTAATCGTCAATGGCCGCTACCAAAGCCAGCACCTGCTTTTCTGCTTCGGCATCGCCATCGAGCGCCTTGAGTGCGCTACCTTTAACGATCGGGATTTTATCTCCCGGAAATTCGTACTGCGTTAGAAGATCGCGTACCTCCATCTCGACGAGATCAAGAAGCTCTGGGTCATCCACCATGTCGACCTTATTCAAGAAGACGACAATCGAGGGGACCCCGACTTGGCGCGCAAGCAGGATGTGCTCGCGAGTCTGCGGCATCGGCCCATCCGCGGCTGAAACGACCAGGATGGCACCATCCATCTGGGCCGCACCGGTGATCATGTTCTTCACGTAATCGGCGTGGCCGGGGCAATCGACATGGGCGTAGTGTCGCTTGTCGCTTTGATATTCCACGTGCGCTGTATTGATCGTGATTCCGCGCTCCTTCTCCTCGGGCGCATTGTCGATCGAAGCGTAAGCACGGATTTCGGCCATGCCCTTTTTCGCCAGCACGCTCGTAATTGCGGCTGTGAGGGTCGTTTTGCCATGGTCCACGTGCCCGATCGTGCCGACGTTCACGTGCGGCTTGTCTCGTTTAAATGCTTCCTTAGCCATTTCAATTCTCCTGGTTAACTAAACTGTTCTCTTTTCCTTCACTTTCACTGCCGGTCCCGAGCTCACTCTGGAGCCCATGACCGGGATTGAACCGGTGACCTCGTCCTTACCAAGGACGTGCTCTACCAACTGAGCTACATGGGCCGCTCTTCGTCATGTCGATGCTCGCCGCGTTCTCCGTGGCGGAGCCGAGCGACGAACCGGTTTCACCTTCCGCCAGAGAGATAAAAGTCCCAAAGCCGCGTCAAATTTGCAATTTGAACGACCATGGGACCGCTTCGTTCCAGCAAAAGCGTCCGAAAGCTAACCGCGCGCGTTAGTGTGTCAAAGAAATTCGTTCGCGCTGGCCGCTACCGAATTCTTCCGCTTGTCTCTTCTATTTTCCCTCGCGTGACTAAGCGCCAGATTATCGCAATAATAATGAGCACCGCGATCGCGATGCCAATGTTCAGCGGAGTGATCAAACCCGGTTTTTCCGGTGTCGGTGAAGGCGTAGCAGTCGGAGGCGGCGCATTCTTCGCCGCCAGCATCCCCTGTGCGTATTGCAAGCGCTGGAAAGTATCGTTGTCTTGGGGGTTTAACTTTTGCGCGGCCTGGTAATCGGCAATCGCTTTCTCATACTGCATCATGGCAGTGTATGTGGCGCCTCGTTTTACCAGAGCCTCAGCGTCGGCCGGATTTTTCTCGATCAGTGTCGTGTAGTCTGCAACGGCCGCGTCATAATTTTTCAAATTCCGATTTGCCCAGGCACGTCGATCGTAATTTCGCAGATCGTCGGGCTTTTTTTGGATCACCGTTGTGAAATCCGCGACCGCTTTGTCCCACTGGTTGAGTCCAATCTCGGCATAGCCACGGAACATGTAGGCAGTAACGTCGTCCGGCTTCAGCTCCAGCGCCTTCCCGGCGTCGGCGAAGGCTTGTTGATAATCTTTTTGCAGGAGCGAAGCTTGAGCCCGCCCGATATAGGCGCGTTCGTCCTTCGGCGCCAGCTCGATGGCCTTGGAGAAATCGGCGGCTGCTTCTGGCCCTTTTTCCAACGCGATATAGGCAAAGCCGCGATTCTGGTAAAACGCCGGCTGTTTGCTATTTGCTTCGATTGCTTTCGCAAACTCCGCGACCGCCTGTTCGTACTGCTTGGCTTCAAAAAATTGGTTACCCTTTGTGTACTCGCTCATTCCCGATTCGCCTTTCTCCTTGGCCAGCACAAGACCGGCCATGCCGAGAAATCCGGCGGCGGCTGCAAATATCGTGATTCGATTCGTGATCATAATAGTTCTTCTCCTCCGAGCTTACTTTTTGAGCGATTTATCGTTTGTAAGCGAGCAAATTAATGGGCCAAAAGAAGCAACGCGATGAAGCAACTGGATTCCACCCAAGCGATTGTCGGCCGACGTGGCAGCGCCAATCTCTCGGAAGGATACGCCGCAGTCTTTGCCACCATCGTCATCTGGTCCACGCCGTCGCTCTTTCAGTATTATCTGAATCGTTATTACGATCCCTGGGCACAGAATTTTTATCGATATTGCGTCGCCTGTCTCGCAATCGTGCCGTTGGTGATTTATCGAATTCGAAGTGGCGAGCAGCGGCTCAATTGGCGCGCTGTGATCTTATGTTTCTTTCCCTGTCTGCCTAATGTAGTCCACCAAATCACCCAGGTAATGGCCTTGTTCTATATGGGTCCTGGCGTTTACGCGATTTTCACCCGCGCTTCCGTAATCTTCACCGCACTGCTCGCGCTCGCATTTTTCCCTGAGGAACGCCACGTAATCCGTCAATGGCAGTTTCAATTGGGCACGCTGCTTGGGTTAGTCGGCGCTTTTGGTGTCGTCTGGTTTCAGCCAGGATGGCAATCAGGCCACATCGCGCTTCCCGGACTGTTCATTGCTTTTACGGCCACATTCTGTTGGGCGCTCTATGGAATCCTGGTAAAACGTCCCTCCGCCCAACTTGGCTCGATTCGTAGCTTCGGTCTGATCAGTCTTATTACCTCAGCCCTGTTACTCCCGCTCACCTGTGTGTTTGGCAAAATTGGCACTCCCCTTCACGCGGGATGGCACGTTAATCTCATTCTTATCATCTCGGCCGTTACCTGCATTACCCTCGCACATGTCTTGTACTATGTGGCCATCCACAAAATCGGTGTTGCGCTCGCGCAAACGCTCCAACTCGTTTGTCCCGCCGGCGCGCTAGCACTCTCGGCCTGGATTTTTGGCGAACGTCTCACTCACGCGCAACTTTGGAGCGCCGCCATTTTGCTCTTTGGCGCATTCCTGGCCATGAGAGTCAGGCCGGCTGCAGTAATCGAATCGGCGGAAAATCTATAGCGACTTTTTCAGCTTCACTCCGTTTCTAGCATGTGGCATCGATACGATTTGCCGAAATAGAATGAATCTGAAAGCCTATCTCAGGTCTCGACAAACGGAGATCGACCGTGCGCTCGATCTTTATTTGCCGAAGGCAAACAGCAAACCAGCAACGCTTCACAAGGCGATGCGCTACAGCCTTTTTGCCGGGGGCAAACGATTGCGACCGATCCTTTGTCTCGCAGCCGCCGAAACTTGCCGCGGCAGCATCAGAAATGGGCTTCCCCTCGCTTGCGCGCTCGAATGCATCCACACTTACTCGCTCGTCCACGATGATCTTCCGAGCATGGACGACGACGACTTCCGGCGGGGACGTCCCACCTGCCACAAAGTTTTTGGCGACGGTGTCGCAGTACTCGCGGGCGACGCGCTATTAACCATTGCATTTGAAATTGTTTCGAAGGCGAAACCAGCCCGGCGCTACGACATGGCAATATTGTTGCGCGAGATCGCAATTGCGGCAGGAAGTCAAAAATTAATCGCCGGTCAAGTGGCGGACCTCGAAGCCGAAGGCAGGAAAGCCAGTCGCGAACAGTTGCGCTACATCCATGAAAATAAGACGGCTGCGATCCTCACCACATCGGTTCGGCTTGGCGCGATGAGCGCAAACGCGGATTCAAAAAAACTGAGGGCAATCACAAATTTTGGACGCGGACTTGGACTCGCCTTTCAGATCATCGACGACATTCTCGACGTGACGCAAACCTCGGAAATGTTGGGAAAAAGCGCCGGTAAAGATATCGCAGCAAAGAAAGCGACTTATCCGGCCGTGATTGGTCTGAAAAAATCACGTGCCGAAGCCAGACGGCTAACGCGCAAGGCACACGATGCATTGTCGATCTTTGGCAGCAGCGAAGCCGAAGCGCTGCACGCTCTCGCAAATTATCTTCTCGAACGCGAGTATTGATTGCAGAGACGGCGCGTCGCTGCGCAGCAACCTTATGTCAGCGCGAGATTCGGATCGATCTCCTCTGTCACCTTGGATTCGAATCCGGCTTGCAATCGCAACAACGCGGCAAATGCAATCATCGCCGCGTTATCCGTGCACAACCAAGCCTCAGCGCTTTTGAATTTATATCCTCGGCGCGCGCACGCGTCGCGCAATTGTCGCCGCAGTTCGCCGTTGCAGCTCACGCCCCCGCTCACCGTCACAAGACCGACATTGTAATTCTGCGCTACCGCGATGGTTTTGCGCACCAAGACATCCACAATCGCCTGCTGGAATGACGCACAAAGATCTTCAACGTAATCGCCTTCCAATTTGGGCAACAAATATCGGACCGCTGTTTTTAATCCGCTGAAACTGAAATTTTCCGAATCGAGCATGCTACGCGGGAGATTGAACCGCTTCGGATCGCCGTTATGCGCACGTTTTTCAATTTCCGGGCCACCGGGGTATCCGAACCCGAGCATCTTGGCCACTTTATCGAATGCTTCACCGGCAGCATCATCGACCGTGCGCCCGATCAACTGGTAATCCGCCAGCCCATCCACTCGAAGCAACATCGTGTGTCCGCCGCTCACAATGAGTGAAATGTTCGGGTTCACTTCACTGTCTCCGAAAAATGGCGAAAGCAAGTGACCTTCGAGGTGATTGATCGCGAGGTAAGGTTTTTTGAAACCGGTCGCAAGACCTTTGGCAATCGAGGCGCCGATCATCAACGAACTTGCGAGGCCGGGTCCGCTTGTTGCTGCGAAAGCGTCCACATTTTTTATGTCGATCTTGGCATTGCGTGTGGCGCTCTCGAGCAAGCGGGGCGCATGGACGAGGTGATTGCGCGAAGCAATCTCGGGCACAATTCCACCATATTTTTGATGCTCGGCGATTTGCGAGGCGACTTCGCTCGCGAGCAGCTCCGAGCCGGAGTGGCCGTTACCGCCGCGCAAGATCGCGACGGCTGTCTCATCGCACGAGGTTTCGAGCGCGAGGATCGTTTTCATCTGAATGGAAAGACGCGCGCCGGCGCGTCCCATTTTCGGACGACGCAGAGGTCGTCCTCCAAATCATTTCTTTACCGCTTCACTCTTCGACGCATTTTGCTGCGCGTAAATCATGACACCCTTCAGCGCGTCGATCGCCCGCAACGTCTGTGGATCTTTCGCCTTGATGATGTCTTTCTCTTCGTCCGGTTTCACGTTGTCGGCATTGCGCAACGAGAAGAGTGCGCGCTCCTGCTCTGCTGTCATCGGAACGCGAATATTCGGCGTCACGCCATTTCCCTGAATGACCTGCTTGCTCGGCGTGTAGTATTTTGCCGTGGTAAAGCGCACCGCCGAACCGTCTGGCAACTGCATGACATTCTGCACGGAACCCTTCCCGAAGGTCGTTTCGCCAACGAGGATAGCGCGATGCAAATCCTTCAGCGCTCCGGAAACGATCTCAGCACCACTCGCGCTGCCTCCGTTAATCAGGAGCGCCACGGGAAAAGGCGGGCGCTCTTTTCTCGCCCCAGAGGTTGAGTAATCGTGCTGCTGGGAAGCAACCCGACCCTGAGTTGAGACGACTTTTGTATTGGGCGGCAAAAATTGAGCACAGACGTCCACCGCACTGTTCAAAAGCCCGCCTGGATTATTCCGAAGATCGAGAATGAGCGCCTGCATCCCTTGCTTTTGCAATTCGTCGAGAGCTTTCGATAATTCCTCGGCCGTCGGCTCGTTGAACTGAATCAGCCGGATGTAGGCGATCTGGAATGGGCCGGTCAGCTCCGCGTCGAGCAACCTCGCTCCTTTGACGCTTTGCACTTTGATCTCCGTGCGTTCCAGCGTGTAGTCTTTGATTTCCTTTGTCGAAGGACGCAGCAGGGTAAGAGTTACGTTCCGCCCTGCTGGTCCACGCAAAATATTGATGGCATCCTGGAGGTCCATTCTTTCCGTTGAATTACCGTTGATTTTTAAAATCTGGTCGCCCGAAAGAATGCCGGCCTTGGCCGCGGGCGTGTCCTCCATCGCAGTGACGACCGTAGGCAAGCCGTTTTTCATCCAAACCTCGATCCCGAGGCCGTTGAAGCGGCTGCGCGTGTCGTCTTGCATGTCGCGGAAATCACTTGGGTCCATGAATTGGCTGTGGGGATCGAGCGACGAAAGCATGCCTTTGAGCGCTGCCGTGATCAGATCGTGATAGCTCGTTTTGTTCCCATCTACATAATCCTGTCGAATCAATTGGATAGCTTTTGCGAAAATGGAAATCTGTGAGTAACCATTGTCGTCCTCGTTCTTTGCTGCCTGCTCATCCTGGGCGCGGACGCAAGACAGCGCACCGAAAACCAGCAGACAAGCCAACAAAGGCGCGGCGATGGAACGTTTCATATTTCGAGCAAGAATCAGCAACCCGACTGGACAATCGCTCATCCGGAAATTTTTGGCAACGCGCAAAGGTTGTCTAACTTTGCGCGAGCGGAACCCGCTTTTGTGATGAAGTTGCCTTCGGCCATTTTTTTGTCGGTCGCGCTCTGTTTGCCATGGGCGAGCAGTTTTGCCGCGCAAACTGCCGACGTCGAATACGAGGCTGTGGCCGAGGAATACATCAAAGGTTATTTCGCGGCTCGCCCACTTCAGGGAACCGCTCTTGGGCTTCACGAATACGACGGCAAGATCACTGATTACAGCCGACTCGCACTTGATGCCGAGCTTTCCCGGTTGCGGCGGTTTGACGATCGATTGACGAAGTTCGACCCGAGCAAATTAAGTCCTCGCCAATCCCTCGATCTCAGAATTCTGCAAGCAGCGGTCAAAAATGACCTTTTTCAAATGCAGGAGATGTCCATCTTCGAGCGCAATCCCATGGTTTACGCGCGCGCCGCCGATATGAATGTGTACGTGCAAAGGAATTTTGCGCCGCTCGAAGATCGCGTTCGCAGCCTTGTCGCAATCGAATCCCAAATCCCCAATATCCTCATCGCAGCAAGAACGAACCTGAATGAGATCCTTCCCAAGCCGTACGTGGAACTTGCCATTCAGATCGCGCGAGGTTCCTCAGATTTTCTGAAAAAAAACCTGGTTGCCGCGACAGCCGGACTAAAGGACGAGCAAATTCGCGCCGCCTTTCAGGATGCCAACCGCAGAGCAGCCAACGCGCTTGCCGAATATGCGGCCTGGCTGGAACGCGAGAAACTCCCGAAGTCGTCGCAGGATTTCGCTCTCGGCGAAGAGAAATACAGACGCCTGCTGGCACAGACCGAACTTGTCGATCTTCCGCCTGCGAAAATTCTTGAGATTGGGATGGGCCAACTAAAAGTGGAGCAGGAAGCGTTTGCCGATGCCGCAAGGAAAATCGATCCAAACAAATCGGCCATTGAAGTTTTCAAGCAAATCCAAAATGAGCATCCAAAGCCGGAAAACCTCATTCCGGACGTAGCCAAAGATCTGGACAAGATTCGGAAATACGTCTCGAGCCATAACTTGGTGACGATTCCGTCGGATGTTCGGGCCCAGGTCAAAGAAACGCCGCAGTATCTGCGCGCCACTTCGTTTGCATCAATGGATACGCCTGGCCCGTTCGAGAAACGCGCGACCGAAGCTTATTATTATGTCACGCCAACGGAGAGCGACTGGCCCGAAAAACAAAAGGAAGAATGGTTAACCGCCTTCAATTATTATACTTCGGACATCGTTTCTATCCATGAAGCTTATCCGGGCCATTACGTGCAGTTTCTGCGCCTGAATGCCTCGCCGGCGAGTAAAGTCGAGAAGATTTTTGGCAGCTACGCATTCATTGAAGGGTGGGCGCATTACTGCGAGCAAATGATGATCGAGCAAGGTTACGGCAGCGCGACCAGCGCTAGTCCGAGTGAAGAAGACACGAAACGCGCGGCCAAATATCGCATGGCGCAGGCCGATGAGGCGCTGCTGCGCCTATGCCGATTGTGTGTGTCGATAAAGCTGCACACCCAGAACATGTCAGTGGACGAGGCGACGAAGTTTTTTCAGGAAAATTGTTATTATGAGGAGAAGCCGGCCCGCTCCGAAGCGATGCGCGGCACGTTCGATCCCGGCTATCTCAATTATACGCTCGGCAAATTGCAGATCCTGAAACTGCGCGAAGACTACAAGGCGCAGCAGGGCGACGAATTCTCCCTCCGACAATTTCACAACGAGCTCCTCAACCACGGCATGCCGCCCATTCGCCTCCTCCGCGAAATCATGCTTAAAGACCAAGCGAAATGGGACGAGGTGCTCTGAGCGAAAGTTAAAAAGGTTACAGCATTCAATCGTGAAGAATGGCCTCCGTTGTAACTCTTTTACTCTTCACCAAGGAATTTCGTTTCGATCGCGCAGAAACTTGCCTGTAAGCCTTTGCGGTGCATCTGTCGCGAGCCAGACGATCGTATCAGCGCCTTCTTCGACTGAGCGCGTGGCGTTCGGCCCGCCCATATCCGTTCGCACCCACCCCGGGCAAACAGAATTCACTGCAAATTTCGGTAACGCCGTCGCGAGCTGCGAGGTAATCCCATTTAGCGCGGTCTTCGAGATGCAATAAGCCGGCGCCCAACCATCCGCGCCGCCAGTCAACTGACCGCCGCCGCTGGAGACATTGATCACGCGCGGGTCACGCGCAGCGCGCCGAGAGTATTTGTCTCGAGCGTTTTTCGAAAAATGTCGTCGCTTATTTTCAGAATCGCGTCGTCGCCGTCTACCATGATCCCGGCGTTATTTACTAGGACATCGAGATGATCCGCAATTTTTGAGAACTCACGCGCAGCCGCAGTAACGCTGTTCTTATCGGCGACGTCGATCTCGAGAAACGTCGCCTTTCCGCCGTTCTTCACGATCGCGTCCGCTGCTGCGCCCCCCCGCGCCGCGATTCCGCGCGCCGACAAAGACGTGCAAACCCTTGCCAGCAAGTTGACACGCAACTTCGTGCCCGATGCCCTTGTTACCTCCGGTAACCAACGCCGTCTTCATGGCCAGCTTCGATATCGCTTATTTACCGCCACCTTCGTCGTTCTCGCTTGGCAGCAGATCCTTTAGCAACGGCTGCGGGTTTGATGGCAGTTCCTCCACATCGCGCAATTTCTTTGTAATGGCGCGCGAACGCACCGCAACGTTATCCACCTGTCGTGCCGCCTGATCGAGCTTGTCCTTCACCGCCGATAGCGCTTCGCCGAATTTCCCAAACTCGGTTTTAACGCCAGCAAGCAAATTCCAAACTTCGCTTGAGCGCTTTTGGATCGCCAGTGTGCGAAAGCCCATCTGCAAACTATTGAGCAACGCGGCGAGCGTAGTCGGCCCCACAAAAGTGACGCGGCAATCGCGCTGTACATTTTGCACCAAACCGACGCGACGAATCGCTTCCGCGTAAAGCCCCTCGGTTGGCAAAAACAAAAGCGCAAAATCGGTCGTCTTTGGCGGGTTGATGTATTTTTCGCAAATATCCTGTGCGCACCGCTTCAACTGCGTCTCCAAAGTTTTCATCGCCGCGTCCACGGCTGTGGCATCGCCCTTTTCCTGTGCCGCCGCCAGACGTTCGTAATGTTCCATCGGAAACTTCGCGTCGATCGGCAGCCAGACCGGCGCGCCGTTCTCGTCACCCGGCAACTTGATCGCGAATTCCACGCGCTCATCGGTGTCATCGCGCGTCTTCATGTTTTGGGCGAACTGGTCCGGCGTCAGCATCTCTTCTAACAAGACGCCGAGCTGCCATTCGCTCCAGCCGCCCCGAGTTTTCACGTTTGTGAGCACGCGTTGCAATCCGCCAACGTCGCTGGCCAATTGCTGCATCGCGCCGAGACCCTGATGCACTTGTTCCAGCCGATCGCTCACCAACTTGAACGATTCGCCAAGGCGCTTCTCCAATGTGCCTTGCAACTTTTCGTCAACGGTCGCGCGCATTTTGTCGATCTGCTTTGAGTTGTCCTCCTGTAATTGCTTGAGGCGAAGATCGACAATTGAACGCACGCCTTCGAGTGACTTGCTCAGCTCTTCGCGTTGCGCTTTCGACGCGTTGGCGCTTTCCTCACGCCCGCGAGACATCTCTTCGCGGATGATCCGCTCGCCCCGCTCCTGCGCCCGATCAAGCACCTCCAGCCGCTTTACCAGCTCGGACTCGACGCCGCCGGGTTTGCGCCGAATCGCCAGAAAAATAATCGCAGCAAGCAACCCGCCACCGATCAAACCGGCAACAAGAGAGACAAGCGGACTCACTCTTGGTGATTAAACGATGCCCCGCGGAATTCAACTGTAGAGGCAGGTGTGTCGCCTTTGTCATCTCGAGCTATTCGGCTTCCCTCATGGCAAGGCTTTCGCCTGGAATGACAAGGGCTGGTCAAAACCGCAGCTTCACTCCTCCGTACGCCCCGCGGCCAAGCGCGGGAAAGCCAAAAACCTCCGCGTAATGCTCGTTCGTCAGATTGTCGATCCGGCCGAAGATCGACAAGTATGGGCTCACTTCATATTCCACCGCAATGTTAACGAAGCTGTAATCTTCGATATCGAAATTCGGTCCGCCGAAGTTCAATTCTTCACGCGCGTTCACGAATTTTGCCTCTGCCGTCGTCCGGAGTCTCTTCCACCAAAGATACGAAGCTGAAAGGTAAACTTCGTTGCGTGGCCGTCGCGGCAAGCGCGCGCCTTGCGGCTGGCTGATATCGCTCGATGAAGTTTTTTCTGCTTCGAGGTACGTATAGCTCGCGGTAAAAATAAGATCGGCGATCGGTTGCGCGCGTAACTCCGCTTCGAGCCCCTGCGTTCGCGCTGCGCCAAGATTAAGCGTCTCAAAAAGGCCGTTGAATCCAATCACGTTCGACAAGTCGTTATGAAAATAAGTCGCGCCAACAGTCACGCGATTCTCCCAGAGGCGTTGCTCGATGCCGATGTCCCAACCGAGATCCCTTTCCGGTTCAAGCCCGAAATTATTTCCGAAAATCTTGTCCTGGCTGCTCGGTGGACTGAAGCCGGTTCCGACGCTCGAGTGCACGGTCGTGTTTGTCCTATCGATCTTGTAACTGCCAGCGAAGCGATACGTCCACACGTCACCGAATTGATCGAAATGATCGAAACGCCCACCGGCGACGAAGATCAGGTTTTCGATCGGCGTCGCAGTCGCTTGCAGAAATCCTGCCGTTTCCTGCGTGTGATCGCTCACAAAGGTTGGTTGCGGTCCGAAAATCTGCAAAACAAATGGACGCTCCTGGCCGGCATTGACACGGCTATAGAAGAATCCTGAGGTAAGCGTGAGCCACGACACCGGTTTTAGGTCGTTTTGATAATCAATTGTTGTCCGTTCAAACAACGCACGTGTCGCTCCGACAAATCCATCCTGGTTCGGATCATTTAGCTGCCGTTCATGATCGTAGCTAAAGATGAATTTATGCTGCCACCAGTCGCTGATTCGAAGATCGACATGTGGCGCAACCAGCCAGCGCTCAGTCAGGAAATTGTCGATTGGTTTTGGATCGAAGATTGTATTCGGATTGCCGGTATCGCTGAGAGAATACGTGAACAACCCACCAATTCGCAGTTGTTCGCTCGGAGACCAGCCAACGTTGGCAATCGCAGCGCTGTTTCGATATTGATTGTTCGGGCGCGCGTTGTCGGTGTCGAGCCGGCTTGCGCCGATTGAATAATCGAAGTTGTCGATTTTGCCCTCGCTTTGTAGCGCCTCGCGAAATGTTTCGTACGACCCGCCTTCACCGCTCAGCATGATTGTCGGCGTTCCCTCGCCTTGTTTCGTGAAGATTTGAATGACGCCGGCAAGCGCGCGCGGCCCATACAACGTGCTCTGCGGACCGCGCACGATCTCGATTCTGCCGATATCGTCCGTCGTCACATCGGCGAAATTAAATGCCCCTTGCAAACCCTGATTGATCGGAACGCCGTCGAGCAAGACTTGGGTATGCTCGCTGCGTAATCCGCGGGTAAAAACCGACGTCAATTGCCCAGCGGTTCCGGTTTGCACGACAGACAATCCAGGAACTTCGCGCAGTGCGTTGCTCACCCGCTCGATTTGTTTTTGTTCGATATCGTCCGACGTGATCACGCTTATGCTCGCCGGCGATTGATCGAGGG
>Ga0193719_10000374_pt1 | contig 16546 bp, 13 predicted proteins | sample U2a2metaG_FD_160103 | JGI IMG/M metagenome (GOLD analysis project Ga0193719, IMG submission 160103) | Soil microbial communities from a riparian zone of the East river system, Colorado, United States - U2a2 | ecosystem: Environmental > Terrestrial > Soil > Riparian zone | place: USA: East... | reverse complement strand
TCCCGGTTGGAGCGAAGCCGCAGCTCACGGCCACCACGCGCGACGCTGCGGGTAACGTGCTCACTGGCCGCGTGGTTACCTGGGGAAGCTCCAATCAAAGCAAGGCGACCGTTGACCCGACCGGCTTGGTTACGGCCGTGGCCGCGGGAACGGCGATAATCACCGCGACCAGCGAAGGAAAATCGGGATCAGCCCAAGTCACGGTCAATGTCCCCCCACCGATCTGCAACAGCGGGAATTCACTGCAGCTCGCGCTGGGCGGCATCCACACGCTGACGGCAGCGGAGAAGGCCTTGCTCTGTTTGGGTGGCGGCGCGTCTGCAACCGAGTACGCGCTCATTCCGTTCAACAGTACGAACGTCGCAGCCAGCACGATCCCGCTACAGATCACGGGGACCAACACCGCTGCGATCCAGTCGGGCTCGCTGATGTCGATCCAACCCAGCCGCACAAACGCGCTGGCAGTCAAGAAGAAGAGGCTGACAAAGTCCTTCGAGTGGTCGTTCAGGGAGCGTGAGCGCCGGGATCTCGCATCCGTGTTCGCTTCAGCACGCGTATCGCGTAGAGCGGCGTCGGGGAATCTCGTACCACGCTTTCTCACCGGTATCCCGGCGAATCCCGTCGTTGGATCCACGGTGCAGATCAACGCAAACATCAGCGGAAACACGTGCACGGATCCGAAGCAGCTTCATGATGCGCTGGTCGTCGCGGTGTTGACGAATACGATAGTGCTCTCCGACGTAACCTCGCCCGCCGGCGGTTATACCAGCGCGGAGATGACCGACTTTGGCATGGCGTTCGACACACTAGGGTACGCGTTGGACGTCCAGAACTTCGGTGCACCGACTGATACAGACGGCGACGGCCGGATCACGATCCTGTTTACACCAGGCGTGAACGTACTGCCGGCACCGCCGGGTGCACTTGTGGGTGGACTCTTCGCAAGTCGCGATCTGGTCCCCGTCGCCCAGTGCGTTGCCAGCAACGAAGGCGAAATGTTCTACATGCCGGTGCCGGATCCGAATGGCACGCTCAATGGCAACTATACGAACAAGGCATTGGTTGCGAACGGAAACCTCGGTGTCCTCGTCCACGAGTTTCAGCACCTCATAAATGCCGGACGGCGGATGTACGTGAATAACGCTTCATCCTTTGAGGAGGTCTGGCTGAACGAAGGACTCAGCCACATAGCGGAGGAGCTGCTCTACTATAGGATATCCGGCAGCTCGCCGCGGGCGAACATTGACTTGCCAATCCTGCTATCCAGCCAGGCGCAGATTGATGCCTTCAACGCCTACGGGATCGACAACTTCGGCCGTCTGATGTCGTACATGGCGGCGCCGGAGACTAATTCTCCGTTTGGACTGACGGATCTTCTCGAGATGCGCGGAGCGATTTGGCAGCTCCTACGGTATTCGGCCGACAGCAAAGGAGGAGCGGAGCAGAGCACTTGGTCCGCTCTCGTCAACTCGACCACGGCTGGCCAGACGAACTTCAACGCCGTATTCGGAAACATCATCACGATGTCACGCGACTGGGCGGTGGCGCAGTTTACCGATGATGCCAGCCTCGGCGTCGCGGCTAACTACACGCATCCGAGCTGGAATTATCGAAGCATTATGCCGGCGATAAACGGGGGCGCCTACCCCTTGCTAACCCGGCCACTGCTCACCGCGCCTGTGAACGTCACGCTCAACGGCGGTGGCGCGGCATACCTGCGGTTCAGCGTAGCCGCGAATGTATCGGCGGCGATAGGCGCCACTTCATCGGGACAGGCCGTACCGTCAGCCGTGGATTTCATTCTCGTTAGAACGCAGTAAGCATGCGGGCGTGCATAAAAGCCGGCATCGTAGTTCCATGGGTGGCGGTGGCGATGGCCTGCCACCACGCTTCGCGCGCATCGTCTGCCGTGATCGAGCCCGATTCGCTCACTGGCATTGTTTCGGTCACCGGTACCGCGTTCGAGCAGCGCCTTGTCCTTCGTTCGGGCAACAGCGCCATGTCGCTGTCGGCTGCGCCATCCGATTCGGCCGCATTGTCTCGCCTGAACGGAGTAGAAGTCCTGGTAATCGGCAGACGAGCACCCAATCACTTTCAGGTCGAGCGTTTTACCGCGGTCAATGTCGCCGGCTCGCCTGTCGCCGATGGATTTGTCAGGAAGGATGGCGGCCGATTGGTGCTCGAAACGACTTACGGGCCAATTCCGCTCGGGAATCCGCCAACGGCTTTGCGAGGTCTGATTGGCGCGCGGATATGGATTGGGGGACCGCTCGACAAGGGTCCCAACACTTATGGAGTGATTGTCCCGCCCCAGTAGCGAACGCCTCGCGTCATCCATCCCGAGGTGGTGAGGCGGGACTGATTAGCAAATAGTGTGCAGGGGTTCCTGCCAGCAAGATTTAGTATACTTTATTAGTATACTTTATGGCCGCAATCGCCTTGTCCTCGCTTGTCGGGGGCGCGTATGAAAGCCTCAGGACGCTAGTCGTACGAGGCCACCTCGCGCCGGGAACCTCCATCGTCGAGGCTGAAACCGCATTACGGCTTGGCATCAGCCGGACACCGGTACGCGAGGCACTTAGGCAGTTGCTTCACGATGGTCTTGTGGTCCAGACCGGCGGAGGAGAGCGTCCGCGATTGGCGGTTGCGCCGCTATCGAAGTCCGTTGTCGAGCAGCTCTATCCTGCAACGGGAGCCCTCGAGGGAGTAGCGGCTCGAGACATCGCCATGCTTTCGGCGCGAGACCGGCGCTCCCTGGCGACCGGTATGGGGAATGTAGATCGTCGGTTCCGCGCTGCGTACTCGTCGCGCAGGCCCGACTGGGACGAGTTATTTGACCTACACGACTCGTTCCATCGCCGATTGCGTGCTGCGTGTGCCGGTCCCACAATGCTCTCGTTGCTCGAGGCGCTCCGTCCGCAGGTTGACCGCTTCGAATGGGTCTTCGGGCCGCTAACTGGTCCAGACCTTTCGATCTCGTTCGGCGAGCACGACGCAATAGTTCGCGAAGTCGGCGCTGGGACGGCTAATGGGATCGAGCGAGCTGTGCGGGCAAATTGGTTCAACGGCGGCGCCCGATTGGCTGCGGTTATCGACACTCCGGAAGGGCTGGACCGAATTGGCAGCGTCTGGGATCGGCGATGAGGCCTTCCGACACGTCAGCGCAGTGAGGTGAGATGCTAATTCGAAGGGTCTCTCAATGGGGAGTAGCTGTGTTGGCGCCCGCTCTTGCCTGCTCTCCCAAAATGGCGCAGCGATCACTCAACCAAGCGCCATCGCCCACAGGACAGCTGGTGGATATTGGTGGCTACCGCTTGCATTTGTATTGCATTGGCATCGGGACCCCCACGATTGTTCTGATTCCCGGTGCGGGAGACTATTCCCTTGACTGGGCCCTGGTTCAGCCCGCGCTATCGAAGCAAACCCGCACGTGCTCCTACGATCGCGCTGGCTACGCGTGGAGTGACGTGGGGCCCAATCCTCGCACAATGCGGCAAGAGGCTGCCGAGGTTCGGCGCCTTTTGGAAAAGGCAGGAATCCGTGGACCTGTCCTGTTAGTGGGCCACTCGCTCGGCGGATTGATCGCCAGAGTTTATGCCAGGGAATATCCAGATGCAGTTACGGGGATCGCTCTCGTCGACGCGACAAGCGAGGACACGCAACTCTACTATCGAGGCAAGATTGTTCGAATTCGCGAGAGCGCCAGTGCTCGTCCAGTCCCCGCTCCAAGATTCGGGTCTGGTGCGAAACAGCCCGCCGCAAGCGCGAAGGAGATCAGTGAGTTCGCGGAGATGCAACGCTCGATGGGAAAGCCAAGTATCGAGCCGCCCTACGATCGACTGCCGCCCAATGTTCAACGCACTCGGCTGTGGGCGGAATCAGATACGACAAAGCGCCCTGCAATGCATGAGGATTTTTGGCCGGAGGAATTACAGGCGATGCATGATGAGCGCATAAGAAACCCGCAACCACTGCGAAATATTCCTCTGCTCATCCTCATCGCGAGCCGGGCCGAGCCAATGCCACAAGGTATGACCCGCGCGGATATCGATCAGTTTGATGAAGTTATGAGAGAGAAGCGGAGACAGAAAGAGGAATTGGTGCTCCTCTCGAACAACAGTATCGCGGTCAACGACCCTCAAAGCGGCCACAATATCCAGCTGGAGGATCCTGCCTGGCTCACCGCAATGCTACTGCGAGAGCTCGATACCGTGCGTCGACACCTTAAGCTCAAGTGATCGAACAGTAGCGAATAAAGCCATTCTACTCACCTCGCGCGCGATGGAGCAGTAAGGAAACAGACCTCACGCCCATCAAGCGAGAGGTACCTGTGAGTGCGAATAATCACCGCAGATGCAGCACCACTGAGCTTAACCGCCAGGATGCTTATTCTCGCTGGCCGGTCGCGCTGGATAAGGCACGCATGACCCCCGTTCATCTTTCACCTGCGTGATTTCGATGCGAGGCTTGGTTCAGGCGCGTCGACAGACCGGCGCTTGCGCCGTACGTTCCCCGGAATGACTGGAGCCACGGAAAAGGTCAGCTCGTAAGGGGAACGCAGATCCTTCGAGTCGGCAACTGCAGGAGTAAAGATGTCGACCAGCTGATGGAGCAGGCGATTGGCTTTCTCAAGATCAGTCGCCGTCAACCAACCCTTCCAGTGCGCAACCCACAAGTTTCTTCCCGGACCCTCGACGACTGCGCTTTCGGAGGAGCACCCGCGCACGAAGCCACGTTGGCCGGACCGGAAGCGCGATCTCCCGAGCGCAATTACGGCCCGGCGGCTTTTTTCAGATCCGAGATCGTACCGTACAAGAATTGGACGGCCAGGCAAGTCGTAATGGGCTGTCGGCTTCACACCCATTCCCCGGATCTTTGTCTCCACCAACAAACCGCAATCGCGGAGCGCCTTCACGTGATAATACAGCGAGTGCCGGGAGCGTCCGAGGAACTTCGCCATGTCGCTGATCCCGCAGCGGCCGAGAATGGCCACGGCATCGATGATATCCTCGCGACCGGGTGACGCCAGCGCGAGTACATGTTTGTACGCGGTTACAACGTAAGGACGGGTTTTCATCGAAAGTAAAAACCTTGCAGAAGTTTTACATCTGAGCTACCATTTGAGTCATGCCAATCAGGCAAATACTTACTTGCGTCGCGTTCGCCGTTGGCTTTTCAGGATCCGCCGCCGCGCAGGAATTCAATCCGCCGCCGGCGCGACCAAGCAGTGACCCTGCCTTCGATGCGTACATCTCCTCTCTGGCACGCCAGCTTGCGAGTGAATATACCAACGCCAATCGCGAAACCTACCTCGACAATCTCATGAGAATCCGGCTTGTGGCCGGTGATTATGCCGCGGCACTCTCGGCTGCGGAACAGCTCAGCGCATACAGGGCCGGCAACCCGGGCTCCATCCCCGTTTTGGGTATCGCATATGAGATGTATGCGGCCGCGAAAATCGAGCAGGCCGCACGCAATCTCCCAATTACCAAAGCGCTGAATAGCGCTTTCGCCGCCCGTGCGGAAAGAATCGATGATGCAACGTCGGCCTACGCGATGGCATACGCGCTTGGTACATACCCAGGGCGGATACGCATGGACCTCGATACCGCAATTAACCGCGCCAGCCAAAAGCCCAGGCTGCAGCTCGCGGATGCTGTCGATCTGATTCGGCGGTACGCCGCATTGCAATCCTACTCACTGCTTGCGCCGGAGTTGGGACGGCTGCTCAGCGACGATGATACCCGCCGCTACGAAATCACTCGCGATGTACTCGTGGCCACACCGGATGGCGCGCATATCTGCGCGCTCATCATCCGGCCACGCAAGTCTGATACTGCTCGACTTCCGGCGCTGCTGAATTTCACGATCTACGCATCCGACATGAACATGTTCGAGGCGCGGCGCACTGCATCTCACGGATACGTCGCGATCGAAGGTCTCACGCGCGGCAAGGGATGCAGCCCAGACGCCCCGATATCGCACGAGCACGACGGAACCGACGCTGCCGCATTGATCGACTGGATCAGCCGGCAGTCGTGGAGCGATGGAAGAGTGGGCATGTACGGCGGTAGCTACGAAGGTTTCACTCAATGGGCCGCGGCCAAGCACATGCCGAAAGCGCTGAAGGCGATGATGCCCTCCGTTACGCACGCACCGGGAATCGATTTTCCAATGGACGGGGGAGTTTTCACGAGTTACGCATATCCTTGGCCTTTTTACACAACGAACAACAAGGCACTCGACTCCGCGACCTACGACGATTCGGAGCGCTGGACCCGGCTGGACACCACATGGTACCGAAGCGGAAGACCTTATCGGACCCTCCCGGCGATAGACGGACACCCGAATCCAGCTTTCAGCCGTTGGATAAGTCATCCATCATACGATGCGTACTGGCAGCAAATGATTCCGTACCACGCCGAATTTGCGCGTGTCGACATTCCTGTCCTTACTACAACCGGGTATTACGACGGCGGCCAGATGGGTGGGCTCTACACCTTTCGTGAGCACCACAGGTATTTGCCGGGCGCGAAACACTATCTGCTCATCGGCCCCTACGGTCACGTCACGGGTCAGCGCGGAACGCTGAGTCCGCTGGGCCGGGTGAGCGTTCCCTCCGAGCGTGGGTATGAGTTCGATTCAGTCGCACACATGGACATTGGCGAGCTGCGGTACAAGTGGTTCGATTACGTATTGAAGGGTGCGCCGAAGCCTGACCTGCTGCGGAACGTGGTGAACTATGAAGTAATGGGCAGCAATGTCTGGAAGCATGCACCATCGATCGCGGCCATGGCAGAGGAACGCAAGAAGATCATACTCTCGCATACCATCAACCAAGTCATTGACCTCACCGACAGAAGTGACGCCGCACGTTGGGGCCCGACGGGCGATCTTATGGATCCCAGCTCGGAACAGCGCGCAATCATCGATACGGCAATCAACATTGCCCACTCGTTCGTGTTCCGAAGCGAACCGCTGGTAAACGCAGCCGAGATCAGTGGTCTGTTTGCCGGTAGGCTAGACTTTGTTACGAATAAAAAGGATTTCGATGTGAGCGTTGCGCTGTTCGAGCAAACCCCGGACGGAAAATATTTCCAGCTTTCGTACCACTGGATGCGAATGAGCTACGCGCGTGATCGGACGCGGCGACAACTGCTCGTGCCAGGGAAGCGTCAGCAGATTGCGTTCGAGGCGAACAGGCTCACGAGCAAGCGATTGGCAAAGGGGAGCAGAATCGTGGCGGTGATCGCAATCATCAAGAACCCCAGTACGGAAATCAACTATGGTACTGGCCGCGATGTGAGCACCGAGTCGATTGCCGATGCGAAAGTGCCGCTTCGGATCCGTTGGCTCCCTACCACGTATGTCAATGTACCGGTAAACCGGTAACGTCTGGCCGAGCTGGTGAGTGGAGCGCGCGGCCAATCGTTAAATCGTTGACGGACAGCGTGACCTGCCGTTGTTCACCCTTCGCGATGCCGGATAATGTCGGACTCAACCGACAGCAGAATCGACAGCAACGCGCATCCGGACATTGCTGTTGCCATGAACGCCACCGGAAGAGCCCTCAGCTAAAAAGCTGCAAAGCTCTCAGCTCCCTGCTTCCGTTTTGTGGATGCCAGCTCCATCTCGCCGACGACTTTGCCGTCTTCAACGAAGGAGAGGAAGTCACCGAGAACAACGGGCGAACCGCTACAAGCAAGCTGCCTCCTGTCGTGAAACCAGACCAGCATTGACGAACGTATGTTGCTAGACCGCTCGAGGATATCCTAATGATTGTTCTATACAATCTCGGGCTCAATGGACATCGTTTCTCTACGCAAGAATTGACCAGGCGCAATTTCGGAGAATCCTCCATGACACGGGTTCATCATCTGTTGAGCTACGCTCTGTTGCTGCTCGGCATCGTGGCGTGCAGCACAGGCGAGCAGCGCAGCGCCGCGAGCGATCGCTGCGATCGGGGGGACGGTGGCATCACCCTCCCGCCGGGATTCTGCGCATCCGTCTTTGCCGACGAGGTTGGCGTTGCCCGCCACATGGTCGTCACGCCGACAGGTGACGTCTACGTCGCACTCGAAGACGCGAGCCGGTCGAGTGCCACGACGACTCACGTGCGGGGTGAGAACGGCCGCGGCGGGCTGATCGCATTGCGAGACACGAATGCAGACGGTCGGGCCGACATCAGAGTACGCGTTAATGACGCTTCCCATTCCGGGATGGCGCTGCGGATTCCCTGGCTCTACTCCTCGAGCGTGACGTCGGTGCTTCGGTACCGTCTCGACTCGGGATCGCTCGCGCCGATTGGAACGCCTGACACCGTCGTCACGGGATTCCCGGACGGCGGGCACAGCAGTCGCAGTCTCGCCCTGGACGATTCCGGGAATCTCTTCGTGAACATCGGCTCGGATTCGAACGCTTGCTACTCGTCAGGTCACGGACTCGACCCTTGTCCGGAGCTCGACGCACGCGCTGGAATTTGGCGCTACGATCCCACACGCCTTCATCAGGTCCACGACGTCTCTCAGCGTTTCGCGACAGGGATTCGGAACGCCGTTGGGCTCGCGTGGAACTCAGGCCTCCACGCTCTCTACGCCACCCAACACGGCCGCGACGATCTTCACAACAGTTATCCAAAGCTGTACTCGGTGGTGAAGAGCGATGACACTCCGTCCGAGGAGCTGCTGAAAGTCGCAGCGGGAGATGATTACGGGTGGCCGTACTGTTATCACGACCGCGTGCTCCGCCGGCGCGTGCAGGCTCCGGAATATGGTGGCGATGCAAACAAAGCTGATCGCTGCGCCGACAAGAAGCTGCCGGTCTTCGCGTTCCCCGGACACTGGGCACCCGACGGGCTGTTGTTTTATCAAGGCACGCAGTTCCCGGCCCGGTACCGAGATGGAGTCTTCATCACCTTTCATGGGTCGTGGAACAGAAGTGGGGGACAGGAGGGCTACAAAGTTGCCTTCCTTCCGTTTGCTGGAGGAGCTCCTGGCGACACCAGTGAGACGTTCGCCGACGGTTTTGCGGGACGCCGCGTGAATCCTGGCGGCGCTCAGTATCGACCAGTGGGGCTGGCAGAGGGACCAGATGGATCGCTGTACATCTCCGACGATCAGCGCGGGCGGATTTGGAGAGTCATTTATATCGGCAAGAAGTAATGCCGTGATCTCACCTCGCCGCTGTTGTTTGCGACGAAAGTCGCTGCAAATGCTGCGGCGAAGGGCTGAGACCCGACGGCTCGCACTCGTCGCTCTCGCTGTGGCGTTCCTCACCGCCGAGGCCTGCGACAACTTGTCGCCGGCGGAACGCGAGCTCGTCCACACCGATGCGGAAGTCTTTGAGGCTGTCGCGCGGTCCGAGCGCGTTGTTGGTTTGGATTCGTCGCGACTGCCTCGTTTCCTGAGAATCGATTCGCGACCGATAGACAACACCACCCTGCTGTCGCCACAAACCCCGGCTCCAACAGGATTCGCTCTAGACGATGACTCTGTGCCCGCGTCGTCCGGTACACTCACCCGGATTGTGCGGGAACGGCGAGCGATCCTCGATCAACTCGGCGTCGAAGAGGGCGGGCCGTTCTTTTTTCCTGGCTGTGGAGGAGTTCGTACCGGGAAAACGACACCGAAGCCTGGCACAATCCGTTCGGAGACGGGCTGTCCGACAGAGTGGCGCCGTTACGTCACCATCGGGCTACCACGTCGCGGCGTCGACGTAATTCCGGAGAAAGTCCGAACAATCGAGCCTCGGTCGTTCGATACGGGAGAGGTCTGGACCGTCCTCGTGACGGAGACCTCGATCGGTACTGGCGGACAGGACTGGAAGCAGTACGCTTGGGTGCTCACGCGTGAGTCTGGACGCGCCGCCTTGAGTTTGGCAGCGCGGTTTCTGCTCTCATGGGCAGAGTAGCTTGTGGCGGCGCTGATCTAAAGCGAATACGTTGGCCGGTATTCCTCAATGGGTCAGGATAACCTCACGCCCATCAAGCGAGAGGTTGCTACCCCAAAACTCACGCTTATCAGGCGGGGTTCGTTGAAGCTAAGGTAGGACAAGATGTCCACATCTCACTCTGACGGACCGCATAATGTCCTGTGCGACCTTAGCCCATGCCTCGGGATATCCGCATCCAAGTGACACCCAAACTGACACCTCCGGACAGGGAACATCGCTAAAATGGCTGACCCTTCCACCACTTCTTCCCTGACGCGAATGCTCTCTCCGGCAACGCATACGCGATTCGGTCGCGCTGTCTTTTCCTGATCTCTTCGCGGCTTACCCACCGGCCGTCCGTAACTACGCCAGCCACAAGACGTGCGTTCCGGATGTTTTCTAGCGGGTTTGCATTTAGTAAAACAAGATCGGCAACCTTGTGCAGCTTGATTGTTCCCAGCGAATCGGAGAGGCCAAGGAAGCGCGCCGGTTCGAGCGTCGCGGATCTAAGCGCTTCCGCTGGCGTGAAGCCGGCCCGGACAAAATTCTCAAGCTCGTCATGGAGTGAGGCGCCAGGAACGAGACAGCCACCCGGTCCGTCAGTGCCGGCCAAGATTCCGACCCCGCTTCGAAAAAGCGCGCGCACAATCTCAAATGTTGTTCGGTAATACCGATCTCGCGAAGTATCGGGTACGGAGCCCCAATCCTTCACAGTCATCGCGCATGTATTTCGATTTGCGGGGGTCAGATCGCCGACATTTACACGAGCGAGAAAAGAACTGTCCTGCATTCTCAACACCAGGGTTGGCGTAACATAAACGCCGACCTGTTTCATGCGCTTCAGAAGGGCATTGCATGTCCTTGCGTCCCTTGCGTTCCACAGTCTCGCCGTTTCGCTAATGAAGGCTGCCCAGCCACCTTTAGCCCATACATCGTAAAAGTTATTCGCGTCAGTTGTGTCGCCGCCGGCGCAAGCCACGACTAACTCTATCGGGAGATGCTCCATTCCGATCTGGCCCGCCGTAATGGCTTCGTCGACAGTAACGCTCGGTCGCAAGTGTCCGACCAGAGGCAGTCCTGCTTGACGCGCTGCGGCAGCAATTGCGAAGTAGACATCGCGCTTCAGGAAGTCATGCACCTTGATGAAGTCTGCGCCAACACGTCGCATTGAATCGACCGCAGCTCGAGCCGAATCAGGATCGGTTATGACCCAAGCATGGGGCGACGGCGGGGCCCACGGATTCTTCCCACCGAGCAGGCGACCGGCAGCAACGATGCGCGGACCGAGTACCTGGTGGTTCCTTAATTCCCGTCTAACCTCCATGACGGTATCAACCCATCCACCCATATCGCGCACGCCAGTGACGCCGGCGGCGAGATACTGAGGGAAAAAGACGTCTATTGCTCTTCGACCGAGAGTGATAGTCGATTCGGGCGCCGTAAATGCATGGACGTGCGCGTCCCACATCCCCGGGATCAGGTACTTGCCCCGCGCATCGACTACGATCGCGCGGGCGGGCACCCGCGCCACGCTCGCGCGTTTGATCGACGCGATTCTGTTTCCTGATATGATTAACGTCATGTTGCGCATCGTCTCGCCCGTGACAACGTCGACTATGTTGACGTGAGTAAACGCGAGCTGAGGCCTATTCGGTTCGGGGATAGCGGCGGTCTGTGCATGGGCGTCCATGTTTGCAGTGAAGGCGGCTACAATGGATAGCTTCGCAACCGTTTTGCCAAGCATGGTTAGAATCCGAGTAGGTTAGTCGTTTGACAACGGGAATCCGAGTAGGGTTGAGCAAGCTCAGCGAAGAAAAATCCCGCACCGGCGGTAAGCCAATGCGGGACCATCAGTTGAATTCATGGGCCTGGGTAGAGTTGAACTACCGACCTCACGCTTATCAGGCGACCGAAGGGGAGTAAGAAGTCCGGCAAGAAATCAGTAAATCGTTGACGGACAGCGTGATCTGCCGTTGTTTACCCTTCGGGATGCCGGATGATGTCGGAGTCAATCGACAGCTGAATCGACAGCAGTTTGGGCCCATGCTCTGTTGCTCACTGCCTAGTTGGCGTCGGGGTCGCTGACCTGAGCCTCACGCTGACCGGCATCACGCTCAAGCGATCGTAAAGCTTTCTCTCCGCAAGAATCGGCCACCAATCGTAGAGGAAGATCTCGAGGGGCCGCCACATCGCCACCCAGCCACCGATCACCATGCTCTCTCTGAGGAGGGCCGCGAACGTACTTTCGCCAAGAGCCCGGCTGACCACACCTGCGAGTATCACCGCAAGCGCGAGAAACGCTACGCCGATCAGCAGGCTTGTCCGACCGACCCGGAAAAGCTGACTCAATCGCCGGCTCGCGCTGAGTGAGCGCTGTCTGAAAAACTCGTGGGTGGCGTCACCGACGGCTTCCGCCTGCGCCGGCACCTCCGGCTTGTCGACGTCAACCTGAAGCGCCAAACGAGCGTCGCGGCGCACTGAGCGAGCCCAACTCACAATGAATTCTTCGGCTTTGGCGTCCAGATCCCTCTCGCGGGGAGGCGATGGATCGATAGGATTGAACAGCAGCCTCAGCTCGGTTACGTGTACCTCGATGAGCTCGCAGTCCGCCGGAATCTCGTCACCAACTTTCCGCTCGTCTGCCATTGGTTATGTGGTCAACCGCGCCCACTGGTGACGATCTCCGGCTCCTCGCCTGGAATTGCGCTTTCGAACTCCAGCTCCGCGCGCAGGCCTTCGAGATCCCGGTGAACGAGGGCCACCGCTAACTTCTTTCCACCACGGCTATAGGTGATCGTGCAATCGTGCTTCTCAGCATCGAGTTGCCCCTCGATCTCCGCCCTGTCGAACCGCTCGGCATGACCGACATATGCGAGGCTGAAGTCGTACTGCTCGGTCCAGAAGAACGGCACCGCGTCAAAGCGCTCGCGCTGGCCCAGAATATTTCGCGCCGCGGTCTGCCCTTGACGCTCGGCTACGACCCAGTGTTCAACGCGAATGCGCTCACCGGTGAGCCGGTCCGGCCAGCGCGCGATGTCACCGGCCGCGAAGATCCCGGGGACGGTCGTCTCGAGGTATTCGTCGACGGTAATGCCGCGATCGATGGCGAGCCCTGCCTGTTCCGCGAGTGAAAGGGCCGGGCGGACCCCAATCCCGATGACGACGAAATCAGCTTCGACATGTTCTCCCGTCTTAAGCGTGACACCGTGCTCATCGATCGAGGTGGCAGTGGTGCCCAGATGGAATGTCACCCCATGCCGTTCGTGAAGCTCGCGGACGAACGTCCCCACCTCTCTCCCGAGAATTCGCTCCATAGGCACTGCATCGGGCGCGACTACATGAACGGCGATATTCCGTGCTCGTAGCGAAGCTGTCACCTCGAGGCCGATGAAGCTCGCGCCGATCACCACGGCTCGCTGCGAGGTCACTGCTTTAGCAACGAGAGCGTCTCCATCGGCGAGTGTCCGAAGATAGTGCACATGCGGCAGATCGCTGCCCGGCACGTCGAGCCGCACTGGTTCGGCGCCAGTCGCAAGAAGCAGCGCGCCATACGCCTCACGAGTGCCGTCAGCGAGGTGAATTTCCCGCGTTGCTGTATCGATCGCTGCGACTCGCGTGTTCAACCTGAGATCAATCCGGTGCTTTCTATAAAACTCGGGCGATCGGAGCGGATTGGACTCTAGCGGCGCCATACCGGCAAGATAGCCTTTCGAGAGATTGGGACGATCACATGGTCCCGACGGGTCCGCGCTCAGCATCGTGATTCCACCTGAGTACCCTTCCCGTCGCAGCATCTCCGCGGCCGCGTTACCCGCCGCGCCACCACCAACGATCACCACTGATTGCGGCATGGGGATGATTGCCGACGACACTTGCAGCCCGGGCAGCTCGAGCTTTTCTCCGACATACGCATTGCCGTCGCGCTGTTCGACCCGCCAGCACGAAACAGGGTTGAGCGCCGGAGCGCGTAGCGCTTCGCCGGTACGCAGATTGAAGCACGCGTGATGCCAGGGACACCGAACTGTATCGTCCACCAGCAGCCCGTCCGCGAGAGGCGCGCCGTAATGCGTACAGAAAGCATCGAACGCGAACAGCTCGCGCCCTCGCCGCGCGAGGATCACGGGTTCTCCATTCACGTGACCCATCACCATCGCCCCGTCAGCGATTTCCGAGATGGGGACGCCCAGACCGAGGTCTCGTCCGGCGAGTGTTGTGGCGGTGTCGGTCATTCGATGTCCAGCGCGCCCGAAGCGCGTCCCAGATCGCCGCGAGTCTCGAGACGCGCGAGCAACAGGTGGTAATACAGCATCCCTTGCTGGGGGCTCAGTGAATCGAGAGCACTCTCAATACCTCGGTCCGAGCTGGTGACGAGCGAAAGATTTCGCGCCACGCTGCTGTCGTTCATCGGGAACACATCGAGCCGCCCGAGTCCGCGCAGCAAGATGACTGTAGCGGTCCACGGTCCAATTCCCTTGATACCGCAGAGGAGCGCTGCGGCATCAGGACTCGCACGCTCCTCGAGCATCGCCTCCTCGAGCACGCCCGCCGAAAGCGCTTCGGCGACGCGTCGTACTGTCGAGAACTTGCCGAGACTAAGCCCGGCGGCGCGAAGGATGTCGTCCTCTGCGTCGAGAAATTGTGTTACGGTCGGAAAGGTATAGAGAGAAACGCCCTCGCTATCGACGGATTGACCCAGAGCGAGGATCAGGCGGCGCATGATCGCGCTCGCTGCGTGCAGGCTGATCTGCTGGAAGACGATCGCGTTGACGCACGCCTCCCATAGCGTTGGATAGCGAGGCGGTCGCACGCCGCGCATCCGCTGCGCCAGCGGGCTCAGCCACGGTATGCCCTCGGCTGCGCGGCTGAAATACGCCATGTCGCGATCGATGCCGAGCATGCGTTTCACGAGCGCCAGCGCCGGTTTGTGTTCGCGCGGATCGCCGTCGAGTGTGACGATAAGCGCTCCCGGATTCACCTGGGCGACACGAGCGACCACTGGGCCACGCGAGGTTTCGAGCGCTCGGATATACTGTCCATCCGATGTGAAGACATCGACGATATTTGTCGACAGACGTCGTAGCGCGCTCACAGTGAGGTCGAGTCGGAACGGAGCCGCGACAGACAATTCATGACGCGAGTGCGATCTCGTCGACCCGGCGCCGATCGATGGCGCAACTGCGCCTTGCAGGCTGGTGTCGACGAGGGGGAGCCCAGCTCCTAAATCACACAACATTGACCTGGGACCGGTGCGCCCGCTCGAAGATCGCCGCCCATTCGCCATAGCGGTCTGCAATCCGCGAGGCAGCCTGTTCGCGTGTGATTTTTTTCGCGAGGAAGTCGGCAATGGGACTCCAGAAAGTGGTACGGCCGACAGCGAAGCCGATGAAACCATACACGGACGCCGCGATCTGGAGCCAGCTCCTCACCTTCTCTTCATCGGCACCGTGCCCCAACACAATGCAGCTGACTTCATCACGTCCATCACGCCGTGCCATTTCGACGACACGCTCGCAATCATCAGGACTGTGAACTCCCTCGACCTTCCAAATATCCGGTTCGACTCCTGAGTCTTGGAGCGTGCGAATGGTATCGAGCATCAGTGCCGGCCGGACGTGCCGATCATAGCTTACTGCACCTGCGACGCGATCCAGCTGCGCGTTCGTCGGCGGCACCAGGAGCTCGAACATGAACTTTTGACCGGCTCTTCTACAGTAATCTGAAAGTCGCTTGAGTCGCGTAGTCTGCCGCTCATTGAGAGCAGCATCTCCCTCGGGGTGAAGCGCACCAAAGCCTTGGCGAAGGTAGGCTGGAAGATCTCGATGTGCTGCGCGAATGCATCGCCGTATTCGAACTCGAATTCTTCCGAACCGCTTTTTTCTGTCGATAGCGCCGTCACGTATCCATTGCTGCTGGCGTCGAGCAGGATGTCGGCACCGAACTCCTCATCCACCAGAATACCCGCGAAGTCGCTCGGCACCCCACGGAGGAGGGCCTGCCGGAATCCGTCATAGATCACCCATTTGCTGTCGATCACCACTTGCCGCTTGTCCATAGTCAGTGGAGGAGCGGCGTGGAACATTCCCGTCACGTACGAATGCCGGTGATCGAAAGGCAGCAGGTATAGTGGCTGGTTGTAACCAAGGCTCATGGCAATTCCCTAAGAGGCCGCGATGCGAATCGGAGCGTCGTCGAGCATCTTCGTCGGTGGAGAAGGTTTCTGCACGGTCTCCCAATCCTGGCGGAACTGCAGAATTCCCTTGTCACTGAGCGGGTGATGGATCATCTGTCGCAGGATCTTCTGCGGCACTGTGGCGATATGGGCGCCTGCCAGCGCGGCCTGGGTCACGTGGCGGGGATGCCGGATCGATGCAGCGAGCACCTCCGTTTTCAAGGCATGTATGTTGACCATCGCCACCAGCTCGCGGACCACCTCCATCCCATCCTCATTGATGTCGTCGAGGCGACCCACGAAGGGAGACAGGAGTGAGGCACCAGCTTTTGCGGCGAGCAGTCCCTGGTTCGAGCTGAAGATCAGCGTGCAGTTCGTTTTGATTCCATCCTCTGTGAGGCGCGCGATAGCCTCCAATCCTTCCTCGCTCATCGGGATCTTGACGAC
>Ga0193719_10000372_pt1 | contig 16566 bp, 13 predicted proteins | sample U2a2metaG_FD_160103 | JGI IMG/M metagenome (GOLD analysis project Ga0193719, IMG submission 160103) | Soil microbial communities from a riparian zone of the East river system, Colorado, United States - U2a2 | ecosystem: Environmental > Terrestrial > Soil > Riparian zone | place: USA: East... | reverse complement strand
TTGCGGCGGCGTTCCTTGTATTTTCCCCAGGCGAAACCTGCCGCGAGAAAAAACAGCGACGCAATGATCGAGGCGATGACGTTGATGCCGAGCTCGCTTTGCAAAGCTTTGATCATAAATTTCCGGTCGCGCTGGAGAGAGTGATACTTTCCAGAGCAACATCAGCAGGGCGAGAAAGGGCGTAGGCGGCGGCGCTGGCAACGTCATTTGGTGAGATCATTTTCTCGCGCGGCCAATCACCCTCTGCATTTTTCCAAATATTGGTATCAGTAGCGGACGGGTAAATGTTAATGACGCGAATTTTGTGTTCGCGCAATTCTTCTCGCACTGATTGAAAGAAACCCTCGAGCGCAAACTTGCTCATGCAATAGGCACTCCAGTTGGCGAACCCGGTCTTCGCGGCGACCGAAAGGATGTTAACGATACTCGCACTAGGTGGCATTTTCGGAGCGAAATGCTGAGTCAATAGGAATGGCGCAGTGACGTTCACGCCGAGCGTTTGCTCCCATTCGATGGGCGTGATTTCTCCAAATGGCTTTACGATCGCCATACCGGCATTGTTCACTAATAGATCCAGGGGATCGCTTCCAACGCTGGCGATCAGATCTGAAACGCCGGACGAGACGGCAAGATCGTGGACTAACCGAACGACGCCGGCACAGTGCGGTTCAACGGTCTTGCACACTTTCGCCAAAGCAACCGTGTCGCGACCGTGGAGAAGCAGCGTGATATCCGGCGCGGCCAGCTTTTCCGCAATGGCGCGGCCAATTCCGCGACTGGCGCCAGTGATCAAATATCGTTTCATAATCTGGTAGGGCGCGACCGCCGGGCGCGCCGATGATACATAACGGAAGGTACGGCTCGGCGATCCGTCCCTACCATCGCGCTACATTCTCCGTAACGTAAACCGGTTGTTTGCTGTCTCCCAAAGCCGCAGTCGCACAAGTTGATGGTCGAGTCGGTTATCAATCTTCGGCCAAAGCACGCGCACAATGTTTTCGCCTGTCGAAGGAGCATCTCGAAAATCCTCCGTTTCAAGATCGAGGTGTCGATCTTGCCAGGGCTTAAGCGACTCTTCGATCGCGTTTTTGAAAGTGACAAAATCCCGAAGTGTTCCGCTCCGTCTGTCATATTCGCCGCCAATCGTTGTCTCCGTTAGATAGCGATGACCATGACCATGGAGATTATTGCACTTGCCGTAAAGCTTCCCGTTCTCGGCATCGGAAAGAGCAGTGGTATGCAAGCGGTGCGAGGCGTTGAATGGCATCTGCATCCCAAGAAAAACAGTTTTGTCATTCCACACTTCCGCAAAAAAATCTTCGCGCTCGTGCAAGCGGACGCGATGCAGCGCCAAACTAGAGTTCACACGCTGGTAGATGTAACCGGCGAGGCTTTCAGTCGTCATCGGGCGATCCTTTAACCCGGCGACCTCCTGATTGAGATAGCGATGATCGAGCTCGGAATGCAACGAACGCAGACCGGCATCGACCTCTTCGAATCGGACCACAGGCATTTCGCCGATTAGCTTTTTGGTTCGAAAGGTGAGACGCACGCGATAATTGTGACCATGAATTGAAGTTGCCTTGTCAAAGAACCGCGCGTTTTCTTGTTCGCTCAGATGGGGCGAGACGGTTCGACGGGCAGCCGAAAACTCGAACCAGTAATTCGTGTCACAGGTCCCGTCGAAATAGAAAGTCGTGCTGCGGTCGCGCGATTCGGAGAGATGACAAGCCACGAGTTTTGCATCGACATCGGAAAACAGCGACGCGACTTCGATATAAAGTTGCCTCGCAATATTTTCAGCTGTGGGTGGAACATCCCGGAACGCATGGTTATCTTCATTCAGAAATCTGTGATCGAAATGTTCGCGGACAACTTTGCCCGCCTGCTTCTTGATCTCACTGATGTTGATGAGCATTCCGTTGCTCGGGTTGACCGGCCCGGTAAAAACAAAATACGCGACGTAATTGTGGCCAGTACCATGGTGCGCCCCGGTCTCAGGACCAAAAGCGGCAAGATTTTCGCTGTCGCTCCAATGCTTTACGCGCAAACGCCGCGATGCCGAGAACTCGAGACGTTTGCTGACCGTCAGCAGCATGACGCCAGCTAATCCTTGAGCAGCGAAAGAAATTCCGACCGCGTTCGAGCGTCGTCTTTGAAGGAGCCAAGCAGGCAGGAAGTTTTCATGACGGAATTTTGCTTTTCGACACCGCGCATCATCATACAAAGATGTTTCGCTTCGACGACGACCGCCACACCCGAGGGTTCAAGACAATTCATGAGCGACTCGGCGATTTGAGTGGTAAGGTTTTCCTGGATTTGTAAACGGCGCGCAAAGACATCGACAATCCGCGCCACCTTGGAGAGGCCGATGACTTTCCCATTTGGAATGTAAGCTACATGCGCGCGTCCGATGAACGGCAGCAAATGATGCTCGCACAGTGAGTACAGTTCGATGTCTTTGACCAGAATGATTTCACTTGCGACCGAAGCAAAGACGGCATCGTTGATAATCTCGTCGAGATCCTGCCGATAGCCTTGCGTCAGAAATTCCAATGCCCGGGCGGCGCGATCGGGCGTCCTTCGCAGACCTTCTCGATCCAAATCTTCGCCGACACTTTCAAGAAGCTGCCGGTAAGCCCTCGAGATCCGATCAAGATCTTTTTCCGGCAACCGATTAATATCACGCGTAAATCGCTCCGCGATATCGAGATCGGAATTACGCGATTGAATCATAAGGTGGGTCAGTGCCGTATGGAACCGCGGTGCTATTCGAGCCAGCTCTGCGGATATTTTGGGTCATCGAGGGCGAGCGATTCTTCCGTGAGTTCAAGCGTGTGCTGTGTGTCGAACATGACGGCAAGCTCTTCCGTGCGCGTTGCATTCTTGCTGGCCATGATTGTTCCAGGATGAGGGCCATGCGGAATACCGCGCGGATGCAATGTGATCGACCCGCTCTCGATCCCCCGGCGCGATCCGAAATTTCCGCGCACATAAAATAAAACTTCATCTGCTTCGACGTTATCGTGGACCCAGGGAATTTTGACCGCCTCTGGATGAGTATCGAGAAAGCGCGGCGCAAACGTGCAGACAACGTAGCCGCGAATCTCGAAAGTTTGATGAATCGGCGGCGGTTGATGCACAGTGCCGGTGATCGGCTCGAAATCCTGCGCGTTGAACGTGAACGGGTAAAGATAGCCATCCCAACCAACGGAATCGAAAGGATGATGTGCCAGCGTCACTTGAGTCCACCGCGGTCCGTCTTTCACGAGCACATCGACATCTTCCTCTTTGTCGATCGTGATCAACTCACTCGGTCCATGAAGATCGCGTTCAGAGTAGGGCGCGCCCATTTTAATCTGGCCTTCGTGATTAAGATAACGCTGCGGAATGCGGACCGGGCCGGCGGACTCGAGAATGAGATGGTCCTCGTCTTCAATTTTGTCCGGCGCCAGCCGGTAGGTAATTCCGCGCGGGATAACGATGTAGTCTTCGGCGCGATAACGCAGTTTGCCGAAAACGCTTTCCAGCGTGCCGCCCCCGTGAAAAACAAAAATAATCTCATCGGCGCCGCCGTTCTTGTAATACTCGAATTTGTCGTATGCCTTCGCCGGCTTGGCGCGATACGCCGTCATGTCCTGGTTAAAAAGCATCGCGATCCGGCCGGTGTAGAGATCGCCGCGTCGGGGAATGGTTGCAGTGCGCAGATGATGATGACGTAGGGGACTATCAGCGACCTTTTTCAGTTCATGGCATCCCAGAAGCTTCACATTGCGCACGCGCGTAGGCGGACGCAGGTGATACATGATCGAATAAGCCTCGTCGAATCCTTGCGTCGTGAAGACATGCTCGTAGGCAATGCCTTCATTTTTGTAAGTCGGCGCGGCGCCGTTCCGATGAAACCAGATGTGATGTTTCCGAGGGATTTCTCCCAGTCTTTGATAGTACGCCATGTAGATTCCTCCTTTACAAATTTCCGCGGGCTTCCTGTTCGCGCTCCAATGCTTCGAACAACGCCTTGAAATTACCTTTACCGAAACTCTTCGCGCCCTTGCGCTGAATAATTTCGAAAAAGAGCGTTGGTCGATCTTCCACCGGCTTCGTGAATATTTGGAGCAAATAACCTTCGTCGTCGCGATCAACCAAAATGCCAAGCCGTTTTAACGGCTCGAGGTCTTCATCGATATGACCAACGCGATCGGGGAGCGTATCGTAGTAACTCGTTGGAATGTTTAGAAACTGGACACCGCGCTTCTGCAATTCCGTCACGGTTTCCACGATGTTCTTGGTGGCCATGGCGATGTGCTGGACGCCTTCGCCGTTGTAAAATTCGAGATATTCTTCCACCTGCGACTTCTTTTTGCCTTCGGCCGGCTCATTGATCGGAAATTTCACGAAACCGTTTCCATTGCTCATCACTTTGCTCATGAGCGCCGAGTATTCAGTCGAGATGTCTTTGTCGTCGAAGGTGAGGATGTTCCTGAATCCCATCACATCCTCGTAAAACTTCACCCACGGATTCATCTGGTTCCAACCGACATTGCCCACGCAATGATCGACATACTGCAAGCCGGTCTGAGGCGGATTGTAGGTCGACTCCCATTTTCGAAACCCCGGCATAAACGTCCCACGATAATTGTCTCGCTCGATAAACAGATGGACCACCTCGCCGTAAGTGTGAATCCCGCTCATCACCAGTTTGCCATGATCATCTGACAACGTCGTCGGCTTCATAAAACTTTTGCCACCACGCTTCGTCGTTTCCTCCCAGGCTGAGGTTGCGTCCTCCACCGTCAATGCGAGCGCCTTCACTCCATCACCGTGTTTGTAAATGTGATCAGCAATCGGGTTGTTCGGTCGGATCGGAGTCGTTATGACCAGCGTGAGATTGTTCTGTCGAATCGCGTAGCTCGCTTTTTCTCTCGTTCCCGTCTCCGGGCCGCAGTAAGCGAGGCTTTGAAACCCAAACGCTGTCTTATAGAAATGCGCTGCCTGTTTAGCGTTGCCCACGTAAAACTCAATATAATCGGTGCCCTGGAGCGGCAAAAAATCCTTCTCCGCTGCCGGGGCATGTTTTGGAGACTCAACTGTAGTTGGCATATAAACCTCCGTTTTTTCGGCCGCGATCAGCGGCGCCTTCTAAGTATAAGATCGACAATCAGGAGTCGCAAGGTTGCCAGGTAGGGGCGGGTCACCCAACCGCCCTGGTGATTGAGGTCAATCGCCCCGAGCTTTTACTTTCACTGCGGCCCGTACTTTCAATCGCAGCGCATTGAGTCGAGTAAATCCGGTAGCGTCGTTCTGATCGTACACCGATGCATCGCCTTCCATCGTCGCAATCTTGGGATCGTATAAGCTTTTTGGACTCTTGCGGCCGGCAACGATGATGTTGCCCTTGTAAAGCTTCAGGCGCACGACGCCGGTGACGTCGCGTTGTGTTTCGCTGACGAGTGCCTGAAGCGCTTCGCGTTCTGGCGAAAACCAAAAGCCGTTGTAAACGAGTGTGCTGTATTTCGGGACGAGACTGTCGCGCAAATGCATGACTTCACGGTCCATTGTCAATGTTTCCATTTGGCGATGCGCAAAATGGAGAATCGCTCCGCCCGGTGTCTCGTAAACACCACGTCCTTTCATTCCGACAAAACGATTCTCAACGATATCGACTCGGCCGATGCCGTGCTTGCCACCGAGTCTGTTGAGCGTTTGCATCACGCCCAGTGGCGAGACCGATGTACCATTCACCGCAACGCAATTGCCGTTCTCGAACGAAAGCTCGACATATTCCGGTTCGTCAGGCGCGTCCTCGGGTGCGACGCTCAGTTTGTACATATCGCGCATTTCGGTTGAGCTCGCGTCCAACCAGGGATCTTCGAGAACGCCGCTCTCGTAACTGATATGGAGAAGATTGCGATCCATCGAGTACGGCTTGTCCGTACTTGCTTCGACCGAAATCTCATTCGCCTTGGCGAATGCGATCATCTCGGCGCGCCCGGGAAATTGTTTACGAAAGCGTTCTTCGCGCCATGGCGCGATTACCTGTAACTTTGGCGCGAGCGCCGCGGCGGCGAGCTCAAAACGAACCTGATCGTTCCCCTTCCCTGTCGCTCCGTGCGCAATTGCATCCGCTTTTTCCGCGCTCGCAATCGCCACCATTCGTTTGGCGATGAGCGGGCGCGCGATGCTTGTTCCGAGAAAATATTGACCTTCGTAGATCGCACCGGCCTGAAACATCGGAAAGATAAAATCGCGCGCGAATTCTTCGCGCAGATCTTCGATGATGCACTTCTCTGCGCCGGTCTTGAGCGCTTTCGCTTTCAAGCCTTCAAGTTCTTCTTCCTGACCGATGTCAGCGCAAAAGGCGATGATCTCGGCTTGATAATTTTCCTTAAGCCAGCGCAGGATTACGGAAGTGTCGAGGCCCCCAGAATATGCGAGGACAATTTTCATCGTGGCATCTGTATCTCGCCGGTAAGACACGGGCCGAAAGCCCATGCCACGTCAATCGCCGAAAGAGATTTCAACGTCACGCGCAGTTTGCACCATCTCGCCATTGGGTGGAACGAGCCGTAACCGATTGACCGCCTCGGCAACTGGAACGTGGCGCACCTGATAATTTTGGTAGCTCACCATCGATCCGAAGTGTCCTTCGTTCGCCAGTTGTACTGCTTTAACACCAAAGCGCGTCCCGAGGATTCTATCGAGGGTCGTGGGCGCGCCGCCACGCTGCAAATGGCCGAGCACGCAGGAGCGTGTCTCTTTGCCAGTCTGTTTCGCGATCTCGGTGGCCACGATATCGCCGATGCCTCCAAGGCGAAATTCACCATCTTTAGTTTCGCGCATGGTCTGCTGACCATCCTTGGGCCTTGCGCCTTCTGCCACCACTACCAGCGAGCCAAGATTTCCCGCGGCATCCCGCGCCTTGATCGTGGATGTGATCTTATCGTAGTCAAAGGGGATCTCTGGAATCAAAATGATATCCGCGCCTCCGGCAATTCCTCCGTGCAGTGCGATCCAGCCGGCATGGCGTCCCATCACTTCCACTACCATGACGCGTTTGTGGCTTGTCGCGGTGGTATGCAATCGATCGAGCGCATCCACCACCGCCGCGACCGCGGAATCAAACCCGAACGTCATGGCCGTGGCTTCGAGATCATTATCAATCGTCTTTGGAACGCCGATGCAATTTATGCCGGCTTCCTGTAACTGAAGCGCCGTGGTCATCGAGCCGTCTCCGCCAACAATAATCAACGATCTAATGCCAAGCTTGTTCAAGATCTCGCGAGCTTGTTCGATAACCTCTGCTGGAATGATCGTGCGATCCCCCGCGCCTACCTTGGCAACGAAATGGCCACGATTCGTCGTGCCGATGATCGTACCTCCAAGCGCCATGATTCCTTCTGTGCTCTTGCGATCGAGAACCACATAATCGCCTGGCCGGAGAAGGCCTTCGAATCCGTCACGAAATCCGATCACCTCCCAGCCGAGTTTTTCCGCTGCAAGCACAACTCCGCGTAAAACGGCGTTGAGTCCCGGACAATCGCCACCGCTGGTCAAAACACCAATCCGTGGCCTCATTTCGTAATGGCGCTCAGAGCAGTTTCTTTGGATCCGCCAAACGCCCGCCGGCGGCCCATTGATCAAAGAGCTGCCAGCCGCGCGCCACAAGTCCAGCGCCTTCGTCGAATCGATTCGTGCTTCCGAGTAACACCACGATCAAATGACGCGGATAGACGGTTATCGCCTTGCCTCGGGTCAGAACTTCTGGCTCGCGATTGGCGGAGAGAACCAAGCAGTCCCCCGCTCGGGCTGTGCGGCCAGTTTTCACTCCGTCAATGCCATTTTTCCCGAGAAGTTCGTTCGTGCTCCGAAGCACATAATTCAATCGGTGGCCGCCGCGATCGAACGAGATTTGGCGTCCTTTTTGTGACACGTAAAAACGAAAACTCGCTTTGTTCAAGGCGTAACGCGTCAGACGAGCCATGTCTTCAGCAGTCGAAAACGGCATCGGTCGAACGTTGTCGTCAATGCCATGCGGATTGACAAAGCGTGTGCGCTCCATCTTCAGCTGTTTGGCTAGCGCATTCATTTGGGTAACGAACGCATCGACCGGCGTCATTTTCGAGCCAACCTCAGTCGACAAGTGCGAGCCGACGTGCTGCGCCAATGTGTACGCCGCAATATTGTCCGATTGAACGAGCGCAGCATAGAGGAGATCGCGCATTGTTATGCTGTCTCCCGGCTGAAATCCGATGTTATTTTCAAGCGTTCCAACAAACGCCTCCGGCGGAATCGTGATTGCCTGATTGAGGTCGCCCCCTTTTCGTTCCGCCCAATCAAGCACGACGCTTGCGGTCGCGATTTTGGTCAGACTTCCAATTTGCAGTTTTTTTCTGGGCTCTTGCTCTTCCAGAAGGTAGCCCGTCTGCGAATCGATAATCACGAAGGCTCGCGCGCCAGCAGCCGAACGGAGAGAAGCTGCGGTCGCAATCAACGCAATCGAGGTAGTAAGAAATCGGTGTGAGAAGTGCATAGCAGAGTCGAATCCGCAGCACCTTAGTCGAGGCATTCTGATTGGCAACACATCCAGGCGGGAAAAATGTTTGCTCGCACCAATCTTCTTCACTCAAACGATTTTTTGAGGCACCCGCGCTCGGCTCACAAGCATGCGCATTAAAAAATAGACGGTAATCGCAGACGGAATGGCAAGGAACAGCGAGCCAATAAACGCCGGCCAAAACGTGGGCCAAACGACTCGTGAAAACACATGCCAATCCAGGTAATCGTGTAGTCCGAATTGCCGGAAACGCACACGATGCGCCACAGGACGATGCAAGCTCCAGCACCCTAGATGGTATTCGGCAAAATAGATCGCAGGCATCGCCCAAATCACCACATCATGCAGGGTCACCAAAATGGCCGCAGCGATCTTATTGCACCGACAAACCCATGCTACGGCGATCGACAACAACGTCTTGAGCGGGTACAGTGGCGTAAAACCGAAAAAAATTCCGATCGCCGAACCTAACGCGACGGAGTGCGGCGTGTCTGCGATGGTCATCAGCGTCATGTGGTGCGCGACCAACCAGCGCTTAAGCCGCGCCAGTGGCCCAGGCAATCGCGATTCGTAAACCGGGTCTGCCACTGGCTGTGATTCCTGCACTTCCAAAGCGTAATCTAAAATAGCTCAGGTGTCTGCGGAGGAGTTGACAGCAATTGACCGAGCGCCACGCGTAAACGCACTGCCGCTCGCGGCGCGTAATCGAGATTATTGTTGTTGAAAATCACGTGCAACTCGCGGGTCGCTCGGGCGAGCTTTTTGCTTCGCTCCGCTACTTCGGCGATCTCGCTATCGGTGTAATCATAATCAAAACGAGCAGCTACAGTTTTCCCCGTAAGATAGCCGCGAGCATTGCGTCCGTGAAGCCGCAGATAGGCAAGACTTGGATTCGTGATTTCATCGAGATCGGAGGGCATTATGGTAAAATGCTCGGCGGTTGGTCCATCGACATTGACAAAGACCGCATTGTGTTGCTTCAAGAAATCGATTGTCGGTTTTAACTGTTCGCCGGTCACCCAGTTGCGGTTTCGGAATTCAATCGCCAATGGATAATCACGCAGCATTTCGATCAAATGCTCGAGCTCTCCCAGTTTGTGCTTGTGAGGTGAAAACGCAGGCGAGAGCTGCAGCAGCAGTACGCCAAGCTTCCCGGCTCCGCGCAGAATCGACACCGAGCGCAGGAAGACTTTGATCATCGCTTCTTGGATTGCCAGCGTTAGCTTTACCCTCCCTTTTGCGTCGGTCTCGGCACGCTGTTGCAGATCCGGCGGTAACAAGCTGGCGGCCGTCGAGTGGAACGAAAAGAGCTGGTGTAGTTTCACATTGAAGATGAATTCATCCGGCGTGCCAGCACACCAACGCTCGACCATTCTCGAATCGGGAACCGAATAAAATGTCGAATTGACCTCAACCATCTCAAGGTGTTGCGCGTACCAACCGAGTCGCTCGGTCGCGCGCATCCCTTTTGGATACCATCGATGAACAAAACCGGGATCGGACCAGCTCGCAGTTCCGACGAGAATTTTGCCCTGATCAGATTTACCAGAACTCATGTGCCGCTCCGGCAATTAACCGTCATTCTGAGCGAAATCGAAAAATCTCTTGGCTTGGTGTCGGTGATCATTTTTCGCGTTTGAACTTGACCGGCGATTCTGCATACTCATTCTTAAGACGCGGGGTGGAGCAGCCTGGTAGCTCGTCAGGCTCATAACCTGAAGGCCGCGGGTTCAAATCCCGCCCCCGCAACCAAACGCGCGTGATGCCTATTTATCGCGTCTACGTTTTACGAAACCCAAAAGCCCATTTTTATATTGGTTTTAGCGAAAACGTCGACATTCGCGTCCAGCAACATAATGCTGGAATGTCTCGTTCCACTCGCGGCAGCGGGCCCTGGAAAATAGTGTGACGCAGTGTTCTTCTCACGTTGTCCGCTGCACGAGCACTTGAACTCGAACTCAAGAGGCAAAAAGGAGGAAACGGTTTTTATCAGATAACTGGTCTGCGGCGAGTTTGAGAGCCGCGCCCCCGCCCTGGCGGGGCCGCCCCCGCAACCAAATCACTTGCCGCGCCGACTCGGCTGCGCAAAATTCAGGCCCTCTCGAGCCACACAAAAAAATTCCAGCGTAGCTCAGTGGTAGAGCGGTCGGCTGTTAACCGATTGGTCGTAGGTTCGAATCCTACCGCTGGAGCCAAGAGCCAATGCAAAGAGAGACCTCTCGAAACAAACGCTGTAACCGTTCGAGTTGATTTACTGTCTCTCCTTAGGACTATCCGATGGCGATCCGCGCACTCTTTAGACGACTGTTCGTTAGCGAATTTGCTCAGCGCGCTCTGCTTTCGTGCTTAATTGCAACGCTCTTGCTCGGTGGCATTCAATTGCGCCGATGGACATGGGAAGAAACAAGGCACGTGCGTTACCAGCACGACATTGTCAACGGTTTTTACTGGGGTAGTCAAAGCGTGGAAGAAGCCCGTCGTTTATCAGTTGACAAAAACGACGCCGGCTCGTGGGCAGCATTCTTTCATGGCTATTTCGCGCTCTATGATGAAGTAAAGCGCGAAGCTTATGAAAACGATTACCGCCTCGATTATCCGCCATTGCGACTTTTGGTGATGTCGATCTGGGCGAAGGAGGTGCGCACAGAATTTCCGGGCGTGGATGACGGACACCCGCATTATGTCGGAGTGCTGCTCAAGGCCAATCTCTTATGCGAACTGATGTCCGCGATTGCGATTTTTCTCCTGGTCCGTTTCTGGCTGCGGCGAACGGCGGGCGGGTTAACAGGGCGTTTTGGGCGGATTTTTCCACTGGAACATCGCGCTTGGATTTGCGGACTGGCGGCCGCCGCTGTGGTGTGGCTTGAACCCTCGGTGATTCTCGATGCGCACGGCTGGCCACAATGGGATGTCTGGATCGTGCCTTTTTATCTGTTCGCCGCGCTCGCGGCCCTGAAGAATCGATGGTTTGCCTGCGGCTGCCTCCTGGCCACAGGTGCAATGTTTAAAGGCCAGTTATTACTCGTCGCGCCTTTTTTTCTCCTCTGGCCATTGTGGGAAAGAAAATGGAACTGCGCCATGCAAATGCTTGCTGGTTTCATGGCAACGGTAGCCTTGGTAGTTTCCCCGTGGGTCCTGCGCAATCCAACGGCATGGATTGCAGTTGCAATTGTGGTCGCCGTCAGCTCGTTACTCTTCTTGCGGCACAGGTCGCGGCGTCCGGGAATGTGGATCGCCGGTATCACTGCGCTCGCCGTATTTGTCACTGGTGTCTTCGACGGTGGCAGCTTCGCCTGGCTCCAAATCGGCTTTATCTACGGAAGCGAGCATTATCCCTATCTCTTCATAAGTTCTTGCTATAACCTCCCATCACTTCTCTCAAATCTTGGGTGGTCATTGAAGGATCCCCTCTGGTCGGCTCAACTTGGATCTCTGCATTTCGCCATCACGCTGCAATGGGCCCTGCGCTTGTTTTACTTAGGCGCATTGGCACTCTGCTCGCTGGGTGCCGCACGGCACATGCGCAATCGCGATCCTCGGTTGCTGATTGCGATCGCCATGCCTTGGTTGTTAATGTTCGCGTTGCTGGGGCAAATGCACGAGCGCTATCTGATGTGGGGGGCTGTGGTGAGCGCCGTTGCCTTCGCTGTGAGCATCCGGTTAAGCGTGCTCCATTTTATTATCTCGTTCGCGAGCCTCACAATGATCGCGCACGTGATGCTGATCGACAAGAAATTGTATCCAGCTCTCGGGGCGATCGAGTTCCTTAATGTTCTGCGACCCTATGCCTCGGGATTAGTGCTGGCCTGTGTGGCTGTTTGTTTGTGGGATGCGGTTGCCGTTCGGCTGACCTTATTCCAAAGTCGGCGTTATCGATGGCTCGAGCCAGTTTCGCTTTCCCTTGGAACGGCGGCGGAAGAAGTTTAGATCTGAGTGTGGCAGCGATTTTCGGCGTTGCGACAACTGCCCCACCGTTGCTAAAGCCGCATTAGAAGCGCAGAAATTTGTGCGCCTAGCCTCACCGAACGATGCCCGACATCAAGGATCTCAGCCAATTCGATTTTCGCCTACTGTCGCGCCAGTCGTCGAAACAAGAATGCGCCGAGCACGATAAAAAGAACGTTCGGAAACCAAACGAGCAGCTCCGGGTGCACTTTCGGGTTTCCGCGCAACGTGTCGCCGATGATGACGAAGAGGAAATAGCTGACGGCCACGATCAAGCCCATGGCGAAACCAATCGAAGTCTCGCGGCGGTGCGCGGTGACGCCAAGCGGTACGCCGATAATCGCGAACGCGATGCAAGCGAACGGAAATGAAAAGCGCTTGTTTATTTCAGTCCGGCTGGCGCTGCGTTCGCGTTGGTTTTCACTCTTCAATTGCTCGAGGAGTTGTTCGATTGACAATGCGGAACGGCTCGGCCGTTTTTTCTCCTTCTCGTATAATTCTTCGAGACTGATCGGCAAGGTGCCTTCCGCCATATTGATTCCATCGCGAATTTTTGTCAGGTCCAAAGGATTGTTTTCGTCTCGCGCCTGATAACGCGCCTGATAAAGATGCATGAGAATCTGTTTGTTCGCTAAATCGGCCTCGAGCATGCCAGTGCGCGCATAAGTGACTTTTACTGCAAGTGAATTGTCGTTCATTTCAAAGACAGTAATGTTCTCGAGCTTGTTTCCCTCTTTCTTGCCCACGTAGATTTTTCGGCCTGGAAATTCATCGATTACCTGATCGGTGCCAAAAAGCGCCATCGGATTGCGCGTAGCGAGATCGAAAATGGTGCTACGTAACTTTTCTTGCGCGGCCGGCGCAACCTGCACGTTGAGCCACAAACAGATCCCCGTGCAAAGCAGCGCGATTCCCGCAAGCGGAATACAAATGCGCGAGATACTCACACCGTTTGAGCGTAGCGCGATCAGCTCGTTGTCGGCGGAGAGCCGCCCAAATACGAGCAGGATCGCGGTCAGCAACCCCCAGGGAATCGTGAAGATAAGCGAAAAGGGCATCACGTAAGCGATGAACGTGATCAGGTATTCCATGGGCACGTCATGATTGACCAACAACGGAAGAAGCTTTCGGAAAATATTGCCCACTACCAGCACTAGGCTCAACACCGCAATGGCGAAGAGCACGTTGACGAGCAATTCGCGGCTAAGAAACCGATCGATTAATTTCATATCGCAGCGGCAACCCAAAGGGGTTTGCCGCAGACGAACACAGATTAACACAGTTTAAGATGACGCAAGTACACGCCAATCACTCCCTGCCATCATTTTCCATTCAGTCTCTGTTAATCTCTGGCTGGCAAAGGAGCTAATTCCCCGGTAAGTTTAGCCGAAATGAAGGTCGACATGTACGACGTCGCTATCATTGGCGGCGGACCCGCTGGCAGCACTGCGGCTGCGCTGCTCGCGCGCGCTGGGCGGCGCGTGATCGTTCTCGAGCGCGAAAAATTTCCGCGCTTCCATATCGGCGAATCGCTCTTGCCTTTTAGCACGCAAACATTCGATCGCTTGGGCTTACGCGAAAAACTTGACCGCACATTTCTGCCGAAATTCGGCGGCGAAATTGTCGCCGCTTGCGGAACCAAAGGCGTGAAATTTTATTTCAAAGACGGTTTCCGCTCACGTCGCGACCGGGCCTATCAAGTCACTCGTTCCGAGTTCGACAAGCTTCTCCTCGATCACTCACGCGAAAACGGCGCGGATGTTCGCGAAGAAACCGACGTGAAGAACATCACTTTCGAAAACGATCGCGCGAAGATCAACATCGAAACGTCCAACGGCGCCAAATCGACAATCGAAGCTCGCTATCTGCTCGATTGCAGCGGCCGGCAAACGATGCTCGGCAGCTTTTTTAATATCAAAAAGACGTACGATCATTTGCAGAAATTTTCCGTCTTCGCTCATTACGAAAATGTCGATCGCGCCGAAGGCATAGACGGCACACTCATCCGCATGGTGCGGAGCCTCGACCGGTGGTTTTGGATGATTCCCCTAACGACCACCCGCATGAGTATCGGTGTGGTAATGGACACGGCTACGTTTCGCGCGATGAAACTTTCGCCGGAAACGGCGCTTGAAAAATGCATCGACGAACAGCCGATGGTGCTCGAGCGAATGAAAAGAGCCGAGCGCGTCTCGCCGGTTTATTCTGCCGGCGATTACTCGTATCGGAACACGAGACTTTTTGGCGACCGGTGGCTGCTCGTGGGTGACGCCGCCGGATTTATCGATCCAGTTTTCAGCAGTGGCGTTTTTTTGGCGATCATGTCCGCCGAAAAGGCCGCCGACACACTAGACGAGGTTTTGCGCGACGAATCGCACAAGCGTCGCCTGTTCAAAAGGTATGCGCGCACTGTCAATTACATCATGGATATCTATCTCGCTTTCGTAAACGCGTGGTATCGCCGTGGCAAAGAATTCATCGAAGTGTTTCTTAATCCTACCGACACGATGCAAATCGCGGCCGCCGTCAACGCCGTGCTCGCGGGCAACGACGGAAAGAGTCTCGCCATCAAGTGGCGGATGTGGTTGTTTTATTTTTTTGTGAACACGCAACGGTTCTTCGCGCTCTCACCGCGACTCTCGCTTGTGCCGAAAAAGGAAGCGTCGCCGAGTCCGCCCGAACCGGTCGGCGCGATTCTCTAAGCGCAATGTCGATCTTGCGCGCCGCCGTCATCGCGCTCGCGATTGTCGATCTAACAAACTGTGCAACAACCTCGCAGCACCAATTTACCGAGCCGGCAGGTAGTTGGCAGATGCGCAGCGGACAACTTTTATATCGCGCGCCGGCAACGACGCTCATCGGCGATGTAATCATTCGCTCTTCAAAAAGTGGCGATTTCGAGCTGACGTTTTCAAAAGGTCCGGTCGCGCCATTGTTATTTCTGCGGCAGGACGCCGGCTTCGCCGAAGTCAAAGGGCCGCTCGCGCGAAGCGGTTGGTCCGGCCCCCTTGATCGCGCCCCGCAACAATTGCGGGGCTGGCTCGGAGTGCGAGACAAACTGATTGGCTCGGAAGATCGACAATCGGTGCGATACATCACTGGCAACGAAACTTTTCTGTTTCGTTTTTGATCTACCAGATTTGAAACACGACTATCGGCGTTTCATTTTTGCCACCGAATATGCGGATCAGTGATGTCATCGCGCGAACGGTCACGCAGCGACGTGCGCTCGTTTGGTGCAGCGTTGTCGTGCTCGCGCTCGGCTGCATCGCGATCTTTATCACCCAGCTGCGGCTTGACTCCGATGTGCTCAACATTTTGCCCGCGAGTTTTCGTTCGATCGCAGGGCTAAAAATTTACGATCGCGAGTTTGAGCAAACCCGGCAGCTCACTTTCGCGCTGGTTTGTGCCCCCGATGATATCGAAAAACTGGAAGAATTCGCGCCGGTATTCGCCGACAAATTACGGCAACAGCCCTGGTGCACGCGCGTGCTCGCGGGCTCGCCGATGCAGACGCCTGATGGAATCCGCGATCTTCAATCAATCGCAGTCCCGTTGCTCTTGAACCTGGAACCGGATGTTTTCAACGAAACGATGTCGATCTTGCAGCCGCAGAAAATTCGCGATCGCCTGCATCGTTTGCATCAACAGATTGAGGCAGGGTCGCCGCGACCGGAACTCGAGCTGGCGTTCGATCCGCTCGGTCTAATTGCCCCGGCGCTCAAGCCTTTTGCAGAAAGCACCGCGATCGAAGAAGACCAGCCGCTCGCCTCCTCCGATCGCACGCTGCGGGTTTTCCTGGCGGTGACAAACCAGGAATCCATTAGCGCCTTCGCGTGCCAGCGTTTGATGCGTCAGGTAAACGCCTTTCGCGCAAACGCATGCGAAGGCTGGGATGGCGGCCCGTTGGAAATTCTCGTCACCGGACGTTCCGCGTACGTGGCCGAAATCTCCCTCAGCATGCGCTACGACATTGTCGCAACGTTGCTCGGATCAGCCGTGCTCGTAGGCAGCATTTTCTTCATCGGTTTTCGTCGATGGCTGCCGTTGCTCGGCATGGGATTTTC
>Ga0193719_10000371_pt1 | contig 16574 bp, 13 predicted proteins | sample U2a2metaG_FD_160103 | JGI IMG/M metagenome (GOLD analysis project Ga0193719, IMG submission 160103) | Soil microbial communities from a riparian zone of the East river system, Colorado, United States - U2a2 | ecosystem: Environmental > Terrestrial > Soil > Riparian zone | place: USA: East... | reverse complement strand
GCTTAGTCGATTAGCCGCACAGCATGTTAAAGTTGTTCTCGGGGGAGATGGCGCGGATGAGTTGTTCGCCGGCTATCCGGCTTTCCAGGCTCATAAGGTCGTGCAGAACCTTTCGTTCTTGCCCATCGGTTGGCGTGATTGGCTCCGTCCGTTCATCCAACGGCTGCCCGTTTCGCATCGTTACGCTAGCGTCGAGTTTCTCATGCAGCAGTTCGTGAAGGGTCTCGGGCTCTCGCCAGAAGTGCGCTTCCTCCTCTGGATGGGCTGCTACGGCAACGTGGAGAAGAAGCAGCTTTTATCCGTCGACTTACAGCAACGTCTCTTGCGCGAGGATGCCTTCGAAGACATCTCGGCGCACATTCGACAAAGCGGGTTAAAGGGAGACTTTCAGCGGCTGCAATACTTGTGCATGAAGTTCTATCTTCAGGACAATATCCTGTTGAAAGTGGACCGCGCGAGCATGGCGCATTCGCTGGAAGTGCGCGTGCCTTTTCTGGATCGCGACGTGGTCGAATACGCGTCCCGGATTCAGCCCGCAGATAAATTGCGCGGCCTAACGACCAAGTATGTTTTGAAGCGAGCGGTCCGGCGCCTCTTACCAAATGAGATCATTCATCGGCGCAAGAGCGGATTCATGATGCCGGTCGCGGTGTGGCTGAACCAGAACATGCGAGAGACCATCGAGGATCTCTGTTCTCCCGCAGCCGTCGCTGAGACTGGACTCTTCGACGTCAGCTTCGTCCGGCAAATCCTCGACGAACATTTTCAAGAGCGGCGAGATCACCGGAAGCACATTTACCCACTGCTCTGTTTCATGGCGTGGTTCCGTAACCACGCGACTTAAGCTCGCTTCTTGGCAGCCAGATCGATGTTGGAGGCGGCGACAGCGCTAAAGAATTAGCTAAAGGTGAGCCTCGGCATCACGCCTTCTGATAGCCTTTTCGCAGAAAGACTGGAGTTAGCGAACTGCGCATGGACAAACATCGACCTGCCGGCAAAATTGCAGTGAAAAAGCCGGCTCAACGACAGGGGTAGAAACCGCCGAATCCTACGGGTGGAGCCAAATTGAACGTTTTGAATTTGTTCTGCGCATTGGGCAGCGATCCTCGATTCACTGGACTGGTGTTCGATCACCACTTTTTAAATTTGATTTCGCCGTCTTTATCGGCGTAAATAGAACGCGGGGTGGAGCAGCCTGGTAGCTCGTCAGGCTCATAACCTGAAGGCCGCGGGTTCAAATCCCGCCCCCGCAACCAATTTCTTCGTGCCGCATGCCGGCAACCTATCGTGTCTACATCCTCCAAAATCGCGAAGGAAAGTTTTACGTTGGGCTGTCCGACGATGTTGCGCATAGAATCGAGCAGCACAATTCTGGCTCCTCCAGATGGACAAGGGTAAAGGGCCTTGGAAATTAGTTTGGCAGAGCGAATATTTGTCGCTGACTGATGCAAGGAAATTGGAAAATCGGCTGAAACGACAGGGACGAGGCAAAGGCTTCTATACGATCACTCGCTTGCATCGAGCCAGCTCATAATCCGGCAGCTGCCGGACCGCGGGTTCAAATCCCGCCCCCGCAACCAATTTCTTCATGCCGCATGCCGGCAACTTATCGCGTCTACGTCCTCCAAAATCCAACAGGCAAGCGCTACATCGGTTTTAGCGAGGACGTGCCACTGAGAGTTCGGCAACATAACGCCGGATTAACGCGCTCGACGCGTGGAAGGGCTCCCTGGCGGTTGGTTTGGCAAAGTGGTTCTCTTAAGGAAGCAGATGCACGAATGCCTGAGTTTGATTTGAAGAGGCAAAAGGGCGGAAACGGATTCTATCAAAAGACCGGATTGCAAAAGCCTTGAAGGCCGCGCCCCGCCGTGGCGGGGCCGCCCCCGCAACCAATTTTCCACCGCTTTGAGGTGACCGCGATTTGCTTTCCGCACGACTCATGGTTCCTGTTTTCGGCATGCCTCGGAAAAGTTTGGTCCAGACGAAAAGCGGCAAAATTATTGTCGGGACGGCCAGCTGGTCTGATCCGGGCTTTGTTCAGCATTGGTATCCCAAGGGAATCCGCGCGCATGAGCGGCTTGGGTGGTACGCGCAATATTTTGAGATGGTCGAGGTGAATTCGACGTTTTATTCCGTGCCCGATTTGCGAATGGTTGAGCGCTGGTGTGCCGGCACGCCCGATCGGTTCACCTTCGACGTGAAACTGCATCAGCTCTTTTCGTTTCACTCGACAGCCGCAAAATTGTTGCCGCCAGATTTGCAACAGCGTGCAGAGACCAATGGAAAAGGCAAAGTAACCCTGACGCCGGCTTTGGAGGAAGCGATGCTCGATCTCTTTTTGCGCTCCATGTCGGTCCTGCGCTCAGCTGGGAAACTTGGCGTGTTTCTCTTGCAACTCTCACCTGCATTTTCACCGCGCGTGCACAAACTGGAAGAGCTCGAACATTTGATCGGCATGCTGCGCGATTATCGGTTGGCGATTGAATTTCGAAATCGCAACTGGGTGACCGGCGATCAGTTAAAATCGACAATAGATTTCTTGAAGCGCCGCAGAGTGACGTTTGTGAATGTCGATGCGCCAGCGGCTGATCATTTCACAATCATGCCGTCGGATGCGAATGAAATCACGAACCAGGGCTTTGCCTACCTGCGGCTGCATGGACGAAACGCTCGCGCTTATATCACCGGGAAAACCGTAGCCGCGCGTTTCAATTACGATTACCGCGACGCTGAGATTCGTGAAGTGGCAGAGCGCAGCAGGAAACTCGCGCACGAAGCAGACGAAGTGCACGTTGTGTTTAATAATAACGCACTCGATTACGCGCCCCGGGCGGCCGCGCGTTTACGCACGGCGCTCGGACAGCTCATCCCGGCGCGGCCGCAGACACCCGATCTCTTTTAGTTTAGAGTTTAATTGTGCAGGAAACGCCGCCAACGGCAGGGCCCGTTTACCAATCACGGTTGCCACGGCGGCTGGCTCGCCTGAAGCGCTGGCTGGTCGCCCATCACATGACGTTGATGACGATTGCGGACACACCGCACTCCATCGCCCTCGGCTCGGCCATAGGAATTTTTTTTGGCTTCACACCGCTCTATCCGCTGAAAACCATATTATCGATTGCGGTCGCGTGGGTTCTTCGTTGCAATAAGATCGCGGCTGCGATCGCCGTCACTCTCCACGACGCATTAATTTTTGCGATGCCTGCGATCTATTTTGCGGAATATAAACTGGGTTGCTGGGTCTTGGGTCGAACGCCGCCGCATCGCATCCGGTTCAGTCTTTTTGCGCTGCACGATTACCTGCACTGGCATGTATTTTCGCGCGTGGTTTGGCCCACTTTTTGGCCTGCGTTTGTCGGGTCACTCTTCCTTGCCATTCCTTCAGCAATCATCATCTATTTCTTAATCCGAATGCTGGTGAGCCGCGCGCGGACGCCTCTGAAAAGCGTCTAAGTGAGCAAGTTTGGCGTCGCGGCAAGCGTTTTTTCGAACCTGCATGTGTTGCCAATCGGGATGCGCTGATTAAGGTGCTGCGGTTCGAAGCCTCTTATGCACTTTTCACGCCGATTTTTTATCGTCTTTTTCGCTTTTCTTGCGAGCGCAGCCATTCTCCGTTCCGCTGCCGCAGCACAAGCATTTATTATCGTCGATGCACAGACGGGCTATATTTTCGAAGAACAAGAGCCCAGAAAAAAACTGCAAATTGGCAGTCTGACAAAAATCGCCACCGCGAGCGTTGTGCTTGACTGGGCGGAACGGAAATCAGGCGACCTTAATCAGGTGGTTACGATTCCGCAGGAGGCGTTTGCCGGGAGCTTGGAAAATAACATCGGCTTTCAGCCGGGCGACAGCATTACGCTGCGTGATCTTCTCTACGCCGCGCTTGTCCAATCGGACAATATTGCGGCGTACACGCTGGCACACCACGTTGGCTCGCAGTTGGGATCGCTCCTGCTCAGTGACGCTGGCTCGAAACTGACGCCAGTGGATGCGTTCGTTGCCCAGATGAATGCGTTGGCGAAGCAGCTCAAGATGGAGCGCACGCGCTTTGTCAATCCACATGGTATCGACTACAAGGTGAAGCCACTGCCGTTTTCAACGGCGGAAGATATGGCGCGCCTGACCCGGTATGCGATGAGCAAAGCGAGTTTCCGCTTTTATGTTTCGCAAAGGCAGCGTCAAATTTCTTTCGATCGCGCTGGGCATCGATTCAATTATGCGCTTCGCAACACGAACGAACTTCTCGGGAAAAATGGCATCGACGGAGTTAAGACTGGCCGCAGCGCCCGAGCAGGCGACTGTCTGATTCTAACCTCCAATCGCGAGCCAGAAGTCGTGACCCAAGGCAAGGCGGTAACCGTGTATCCGCGCCGTTTGATCGTGGTGCTCCTCGGCAGCACGAATCGATTCGGTGAGGGTGCTGGGTTTGTGCAACGCGGGTGGCAGCTCTACGATCAGTGGGCCGCCACCGGCCGTCTCGCCGATTCAAAAAAATTGCTCTAATCGAGCGATTACGAAAATGAAGCCGCGGATTGGCGTTTTGACCAGCGGTGGCGATTGCCCGGGACTGAATGCGGTCTTGCGCGGGGTGGTACTCGCTGCAGAAAAGCTTGGCTGGGAAGTGGTCGGTTTTCGCGACGGATTCGAAGGACTACTTCCACCCGGCGATCACCTCATTCTCGATCGGAAGAGCATTAATGGAATCATGGCCCTGGGGGGCACCATCATCGGCACAACCAACCGCGGCCATTTCGTCGCGAAAGTGGGCGCCGGCGAGCGCACCATCGTTCCGGCAGAAGTAATCGAGCATGCCCGGCAGGTTTTGAATGAGCTGCGCGTGAAAACTTTGATCGTTATAGGGGGAGACGGTTCGATGGTCACCGCGCAGCAACTGCAAGAGGCGGGCATCAATTGCATCGGCGTCCCGAAAACGATCGACAATGATCTTGAAGCGACGGCGATGACTTTCGGCTTTGATTCCGCGGTGGCGATGGTAATGGATGCGCTCGACCGATTACACACCAGTGCCACGAGCCACAAACGCGTCATGGTTGTGGAAGTGATGGGACGCCATGCCGGCTGGATCGCATTGCATGGTGGAATTGCCGGTGGCGCGGATATCATTTTGATTCCGGAGATCCCGTTTGATTACGACAGGATTGCGACTGCAATTAAAGCGCGCGATGCCGCCGGCTATCTCGGCTCGCTGGTTGTCGTAGCGGAAGGCGCGAAACCAAAAGACGGCCAGCAAGTCATGCGCGAGACGAAGGATGGCGAATTTCGGCTCGGCGGCATGGGCGAAATCGTTGCGCATGAGATTGCGCAGCGCACCGGCAAAGAGACGCGTTCCTGTGTCCTTGGGCATCTACAACGCGGCGGTGCGCCCACCACGCTCGACCGGATTCTCGGCACGCGCTTCGGCGTGAAAGCAGTGCAACTTGCAAACGAAGGACATTTCGGATCGATGGTCAGCTATCAAAATTATCAGGTACGCCATGTGCCGATCGCCGAAGCGGTTAACCGATTACGACTCGTCCCGCCCAACGGCGAGATGGTGCAGACCGCTCGTGACGTTGAAATTTCGTTCGGCGATTGAAAGTCATCGTCCCGCCGGAGCGCAGCCGAGTCGAGAGAGCCGCTTGGCGGCATCTTCCCGCCAGGTGCGGCATCAAGGGGAGTAAGGTAGTATGTAGCTGCTCAATGACCCAAACTCCTGCGCACGCGCAAAGCACCAACTCGGTGCTGATGATTCGCCCCGGCCGCTTTTATCCCAATCCGGAAACGGCGGCAGATAATGCGTTTCAAAGTGATACCGATCGCGGCTCAGATGCGTTGACGTTGGTGGCGAGAAAAGAATTCGACGCAGCCGTGCAGAGGCTGCGCGCGGCTGGGGTTAACGCGCATGTTTTTGAAGACACAGCTGAGCCGGAAAAACCAGACGCGGTTTTCCCCAACAACTGGATCTCGACGCATCATGATGGGCGCGTTGCCCTTTTCCCGATGTATTCAGCCCTGCGGCGACGCGAGCGTCGGCAGGACATCGTCGAGGAACTACGTAAGCACTATCGGGTCGCCGAGGTGATCGATTACTCGGCGTTCGAGGATGAAGGTTGCTACCTGGAAGGCACAGGCAGTCTTGTGTTCGATCACCTGAACAAATTTGCGTACGTCTCGCTCTCAAATCGTTCCAATCCCAAGGTGATCCGACGCTTTGCCGATGATTTCAGCTATGAGCCGGTCATCTTCACCAGCATCGGCTCCAATGGCCAGTCGCTCTATCACACGAATGTGATGATGTGCATCGGAACGGCCTTCGCGATGGTTGGTCTGGACATGATACCGAACAAAGCCGAGCGGCAACAGGTGCGATCGCGCTTGGAGAAGACTGGAAAGGAGATCGTTGAGTTATCGGCAGATCAAATCGCGAACTTCGCCGGCAATGCCATTGAACTACAGAATAAGACTGGAGACAAACTGCTGGTGCTTTCCAGTCGCGCCGGTGGAGCATTGACTGAGGACCAACGCGAAAGGTTGAGCCGCTACGCGCGGCTCGTGCCGCTTGAACTCCCCACGATTGAGCTTGGCGGCGGGAGTGCGCGCTGCATGACCGCGACGATTCACCTGCCGCCGCCATCCTAGCGGCGCTCTGTGAGTACAGTCAAGCGACGTCCACATTCCACAATACAACGAGCTGGTTTACACCGGCTTTTGGTTCTCGCCCGAACGTGAAGCGCTGCAGGCGCTCGTCACGGAAACGCAACGCGATGTGACTGGAGTCGTTAGGCTAAAGCTTTACAAGGGCAAGATCATCGTCGCCGGCCGCAAAAGTCCAAAGAGCCTTTACGATCCAAAACTCGCGACCATGGAACGCGACGCTTCCCGGTACAATCAAACCGATGCCACCGGATTCATTCGTCTAAACGCGCTCCGGTTGAAGCTGCGCGCGCAAAGACCGCACGAGGAATAGGTTTGGTCTGAAGACTCCCCCTTTTTGTCAATTCCGAGAAAACGATAGCATTCGGCGCAATGCCGTCAGCGCTGCTGCGCAAAACGCACGGCCTCGTCCGGCTCACTGAAATCGCCTACAAGGGCTGACTGAAGAGTAACAACTGGCGAAGAGGCCGCTCTGTCGGCTGATTCCGAGTCGGCGCAGCCTCTTCGATAACGTCAGTTTCCTGCGCAGGTGGTTTCGATGAGGCATGCGGGTTCGCCACTCATTTGGCCCGCACCGAAGTAAGAGAGCTTTCGTATCTGTTATGAGTGTTGGCTGTTCATCGACGCAAAGAAAGAACACATACGCGGCCTCCGCAGTTTGTCCCATGGAGTTCGGCAGCTTGTGGCACACCTGTTTGCTCTCGACCACGGGCAACGGCATAGGTAAGCTTTTACAAAAGGGTGAATGCCCAAAATACGTCTGCGGAGAGTAAGCCAGATCTCGCACTCGAGATCGCGCATCTATTGTTAATCGACGTGGTGGGTTATTCGAAATTGCTGGTTAACGAGCAGATTGAGTTGCTGCAAGAACTCAACCAAATCGTGCGAAGTACCGAGTCGTTTCGACGTGCTGAGGCAAGCGGAGAACTCATCCGGGTGCCAACCGGAGACGGGATGGCGCTCCTGTTTTTCCGCAGCCCGGAGGAGCCAGCGCGGTGCGCGTTAGAAAGTAGCCGCGAATTAAAAAATCACCCACACATTAAAGTGCGCATGGGCATTCACAGCGGCCCAGTCAACAGGACTACGGATGTCAACGACCAGTCGAACGTTGCGGGCTCAGGGATTAATGTGGCGCAGCGCGTCATGGATTGCGGGGACGCCGGGCACATTCTTGTGTCCAAGCGTTTGGCCGAGGATTTGGCTCAATACAGGAATTGGCAGCCTTACCTGCAGGATCTTGGGGAGTGCGAGGCGAAGCACGGCCTAAGGCTTCATGTTGTGAACCTCTGCAAGGATGGACTTGGCAATCCGAAGGTCCCGGACAAACTCAAGCGAAGAAGAAGATGGAAGCAGACGTCCGGTGTTAGCGTTCATCCAATTACTGCGCCTCGATGGCCCAAGTATGTGCTTACCGCTGTTTTGCTCGTTTCAGCTGTGGCTTTGGCGATCAGCTTTTCAGTCTTTTACCGACGAGGCTCACCGGCGGTTGCACGCTCCTCTGCGGGGAAAGCCGCCGACGGAGGACTTCCTATTCCGGAAAAAAGCATCGCGGTGCTCCCATTTGAAAACCGGAGCGCAGACAAGGCCAATGCGTATTTCGCCGAAGGCATCCAGGACGAGATTCTGACGCGCTTATCCAAGATCGCCGATCTAAAGGTGATCTCGCGCACATCGACGCAGCATTACAAAAGCGCGCCGGAAAACCTGTCCGAGATCGTCCAGCAACTCGGTGTTGCTCACATCCTGGAAGGAAGTGTGCAGAAGAGCGGCGATGCCGTGCGCGTGAACGTGCAGTTGATCAAGGCAGCCAATGATTCCCATCTGTGGGCCGACACGTTTGATCGCAAATTGACCGACATCTTTTCGGTCGAGAGTGAGGTGGCCAAAGCCATCGCCGACCAGCTGCGAGCGCACCTCACCGGTCAGGAAGAGCAAGTCATCGCCGCGAAACCGACCGATAACCCCGAAGCATACGATGCATACCTGCGCGGCCTGGCTTATACGCTGAAAGCTGGTGCCAACACAACTGTTAACGCTCTTGGTGCCCAGAAATATCTCAGAGAAGCGGTGCGCTTGGACCCGAAGTTCGCCCTTGCCTGGGCACTTCTCTCGCGCGTGGATTCGCTCGGCTACAGCACACTGAATCTTCAACCAACAGTCGCTCTTCGTGAAGAAGCGCGGCAGGCGGCTGAAACTGCGCTCAGCCTTCAGCCCAATCTGGGCGAAGCCGTGTTGGCCAAAGGCCATTATCACTCAGCCTGTCTAAAGGATTACGACACAGCGGTGCGCTACTTTGAGCAAGCGCGACCGCTTCTACCCAATAGCAGCCGGATTTCTGAATCGCTCGCCTATGTCACAGGGGGGCTAGGCCAGTGGGAACGGAGCGAGTCGTACTTCAACGAAGCCGAGCGGCTCGACCCACGCAACGCCTTCCTACTCGCCCAGCACGCGCTTTCCTATATGGAGCTTCGCCGTTTCCCCGAAGCGCTGCGAAAGTTTGATCAGGTTCTCAATATCACACCGGACGACGTCGACACGCTCGCCTACAAGGCAGCTATCTTTCAAGCCGAAGGCGATCTGCCACATGCTGCGGCTCTGCTCGCTCCCCTGCATCCGAACGCCGATCAGATACTGGCGTTGGAAGCACAGGTTTGCCAGGCGATCTTGGAACGCCGCCCTGCACCAATCATCTCTCGGCTAAAGGAGATACTGGCCAAGCCTGACCCGGCGTTGGGTTACATCAATGGCGAACTGCGTTTTTGGTTAGGCTGGGCGCAGGAAGTTGCCGGCGATCATGCTGCCGCCCAGGAGAGTTGGAAACAGGCGCGCAGCGAACTGGAACCTTTCCTGAGGCAACAACCGGAGAATTGGGTTCTTATTGGCGATCTCGCGGTGACCAACATGGGTCTTGGAGATAAAACCGCCGCATTCGCTTTCGTCGAGAAGGCGATAGCCGTGAATCCGATCGAGAAAAGGCCGCTTGATGGTCCTGGTTCAATCGAGATCCTTGCCCGAGTGACGGCGCGGATGGGAGAACCCGACCGCGCCATCTCCGCCTTGCAAAAACTGCTCTCGACACCGTACGAAAGCCCGCTTAATGCCGCAAACGTGCCGCTCACTCCTGCGCTCCTCCGGCTCGATCCAATGTTCGATCCGCTCCGGAATGACCAACGGTTCCAAAAACTCGTCGCCTCGCCCACGCCGAAAGACGTGGCTAAATAAGGTGGATCGGCCGCTCCGGTGGGGCGATGTCAATTTGGGCGCCGAAGGCGCATTAATTTAACATCGAGCAAGCCGCCTTCCCTCGGTTACGGCGCGCCGAGGGGACTGCTCGATCCACCCACCGATCGCTTACCCAGTGCCACAGCCTTGCGACGGGCGATTGTCGATCTTATATTTATGACGCGCGTTCGGTTACGCTGCGCCGAAACAAAAATACGGAGGTCATTATGCCAACAACAATTGCTGCTCCAAAAACCAAAACGGCTCCGGCGGCGGAAAAGGATTTTCTCCCGCTTCAAGGAACCGATTACGTCGAATTTTACGTCGGGAACGCCAAGCAGGCCGCCCATTTTTACAAGACGGCGTTTGGTTTCCAAAGCCTCGCGTATTCCGGGCCGGAAACGGGAGTGAAAGATCGCGCCAGTTATGCGATCCGGCAGAACAATCTTACGTTGGTGCTAACGACTCCGATCCGTCCAAATAACCCGATTGCCGATCATGTTTATAAGCACGGCGACGGCGTGAAGGCGCTCGCATTGATGGTGGAGGACGCAACTTCCGCGTGGGAAGAAACGACGAAGCGCGGTGGCAAAAGTTTTATGAAGCCGACGACGTTGTCAGATGATGATGGCGAACTGGTGATGAGCGGGATTCACACTTACGGCGAAGTGGTTCATCTATTCATCGAGCGAGACAATTATCGCGGGACGTTCATGCCGGGCTTCCGAAAATGGGAGTCGGCCTACAATCCGCCTCAGACCGGCCTGCAGTATGTCGATCATTGCGTCGGCAACGTCGGTTGGGGTCAGATGAATCCGTGGGTGAAGTTTTACGAGGATGTGATGGGATTCCGGAACATCCTGACCTTCGACGATAAGGACATCTCCACTGAATACTCGGCGCTCATGAGCAAGGTGATGAGCAACGGAAATGGCTTCGTGAAATTTCCGATCAACGAGCCGGCCGAAGGCAAAAAGAAATCGCAGGTGGAAGAATACCTGGAGTTTTACGATGGCGAGGGTGTCCAGCACATCGCCATGGCCACGAAGAACATCGTGAAAACCGTAACCGAATTGGAGAAGCGCGGTGTCCAGTTCCTGAAGATTCCATCGACTTATTATGACACGCTTCCCGATCGCGTCGGTCACATCGATGAAGACCTCGAGCCTTTGAAGCGGCTGGGCATTCTGGTCGATCGCGACAACGAAGGTTATTTGCTCCAGATCTTCACCAAGCCGGTGGAAGACCGGCCGACGCTCTTTTTTGAAATTATTCAACGCAAGGGCGCGAAGAGTTTTGGCAAAGGTAATTTCAAGGCCTTGTTCGAGGCTTTGGAAAAAGAGCAGGATGCCCGAGGGAATTTATAAAGGAGGATCGAAATGCCGTACTATCAAAAACTTGGCGAAATTCCACGAAAACATCATATCTGGTTTCATCGCAACGGCGCGGCGCCGACTTACAAAAACGAAGGCATCGCCTACGAGCATGTCTTCACGACGCAAGGATTCGACGAGGCTTATTCGATCATGTATCACTTGCGTCCGCCCACGCGCGTCCGCAATGTCGAGCTGATCAAGCATTGGGAGCCGAAAAAAGTGGCAGACAGCCCGCTGCGCCATCATCATTTAAAGACGGCGAACATCCCGCGGCGCGGCGATCTTTACACGAGCCGGATCCCAATGTTGTTCAATCAAGACATGACCGCGTACCGCGCGAAACCGGCGAAAGCCTACGACAAGTTCGAGTATTACAAGAACGGTGGCGCGGACGAAATCATCTTCGTCTTTCACGGGAGCGGCGTGCTCGAATCCGTTTTCGGCAAACTGCCTTATCGCGCCGAAGATTACATTGTGATCCCGCGCGGCATCACCTACCGGCTGGTTCCCGACAAGGTCGAAGAGGAAGATTATCTCATTCTTGAATCAGCCGGCCCAGTTCGGATTCCGCAGCGTTACTTAAATCATGAGGGCCAAATCAAGATGGGCGCGCCGTATTCGGAGCGCGATCTCCATGCGCCATCGGACTTGATCACCATCGACAAAGAGGAAGATGTCGATGTTTTGGTGAAAGACGGTCCACGCTTCACGCGCGTGACGCTTGGGCATCATCCCTTCGATGCAGTCGGATGGGATGGTTATCTCTATCCGTTCACCTTCAACGCACAGGATTTCGAGCCGATCACGGGCACGGTGCATCAACCGCCGCCGATTCATCAGACATTTGAGATTCGCGGTTACGTCGTTTGCACATTTGCACCTCGCCTGCTGGATACCCATCCCGAGGCCGTCAAAATTCCGTGGGTGCACGACAATGTGGAAGCGGACGAAGTGCTCTTTTATGTGCGCGGAAATTTTGGCTCGCGACGCGGCATCGAGAGTGGTTCGATCACACTGCATCCCCGCGGCATTCCGCACGGCCCGCATCCGGGGACAATCATGGCAAGCAAGAACGCAACTCGCACCGAAGAACTCGCCGTGATGTTCGATACGCAACACACGCTCGAGCTCACGGAAGAGTCGCTCGCACTCGACGATTCAAAATATCCCCAGAGCTGGCTCGACTAAAAACCAAGCCAAGCTGACGCCACGACCTGAAGGTAGAAAACGAAATAGTGAGAGACGCCGTGTTCACTGAAGATTTTCTGCCGGCGAGCGCCAAGATCGATAATCGCAAGTTGGAGATGCTGGAAGATGCCTATCGCAATTTGCTCGAAGCGATCGGCGAGGATCTCGACCGTGAAGGGTTGCGTCGCACGCCGGTCCGCGCGGCGCAGGCTTTAGAATTTCTCACCCAAGGCTACCGGCAGGATCTCGAGGAGATTATCAACGATGCCGTGTTTGCTTCCGACGCGAGCGAAATCATTTTAGTCAAAGACATCGAGCTATATTCGCTGTGCGAGCATCATCTGCTTCCGTTCATCGGCCGGGCGCACGTGGCTTATATTCCAAACGGGAAAGTGATCGGCCTTTCCAAGGTGGCGCGCATTGTCGATGTTTTCGCGCGGCGCTTACAAATCCAGGAAAATCTCACCACTCAAATCGCCGAGTCACTGATGGGATGTCTCGAACCGTCCGGCGTAGCAGTCGTCGTGGAAGCGAAACATCTCTGCATGATGATGCGCGGCGTGGAAAAGCAGAATTCAGTGATGAAGACCTCCTGTTTGCTCGGCACTTTCAAAGACGACGCGCGAACACGCTCCGAATTCCTCTCACTCCTCAAGGATTAGGTGGAACGCGTTGTCCTCAACGGGTTGGCAAAAGCAAATGCGGCTTTGCCGCCAAATTTTTGTGCGTGCAACGCTGCGCGAGCGTCAGCTAGCGCCTTCGCGATTGGGTTGGCATCGTCTTCGGAGAAGCCGATCCACCTTGCGAGCACGTGTAATACGTTTGGTGCGTCATGCTGCTGACGGTCAGCAAACGGCTCGAGTTCTCGGCATCCCGGCGCTTGTGTATGAGCCGTTGGAGTGAGGCCAAAAACCTGGCGGTTTTCGGCCCTGAAACGAACGCGCGCCACGGCACGGGCCGCAATTACGTCGCGTATTTTGTCTTTACCGGGCCGGTCGACCCAAGCAACGGAATGCTAATCAACATTAGCAAAATCAAGGAGCGATCCGGCAAAATTGTGCGCGAACGTTTCGATCACAAGTTTCTCAACGAGGACAATCCTTCGTTCCGCGACGTTCCGCCTACTGCGGAAAACATTGCCCGACAGCTCTACGTCGATGTTGCGCGGCTGTTCTCCGATGTCGACGCAAAGCTCGCCGCTTGTCATGTTACGGAATCGCCTGAGCGAAGCGCGACCTTCTATTCAGATGGCGCTGGCGAAGCGAACTATTGGTTCGAATTTTCGGCTGCGCGCAAAACGATGTCGCCTCATTTGAGCGAAGAGGAAAACGCGCGTCTCTTTGGCGCGGCAACCTCAATTCACGGGCACAATTACCGCGCCCGCCTTACTTTTCGAACGAAGAAACTCGGTGGAGAAGCGCCGTTAGTTCGCTACGATGTAGTCGATCGTTGTCTACGTTCGTTGCGTGATGAACTCGATCATCGATATCTCAATCAAGATGTCGCCGGATTAAAGGATCGCCCGATCACGACCGAGAGTCTGGCGGGGTATATTTTCGAACGCATCAATGCAGCGGTGCCGCTGCGGCGCGTCCGTTTGCACGAGCGCCGTGATTTTTTCGCAGAAGTTTGGGCTGACAACACTGTTTTTCTTGGATTGCAGATGGCGTTCCATGCTGCGCACCGATTACGTGCTGCTACGCTCTCCGACGCCGAAAACGCAAAGCTCTACGGCAAGTGCAATAATCCACTTGGCCATGGCCATCGTTACGTAACCGAGACAACCATTGGCGGTGAGTACGACAAGCGGACTGGGACGCTCCATGATTTTGTCGCGTTTAGAAAAGCAATCACGGAGTCGCTTGCACCGTGGCAAGATCGGCATCTCGACCTTGAGACAGACGATTTTCGAGGTGTGCCTTCGACGGGTGAAAATATTGTGCGCGCGCTCTGGCCAAAGATCGATAATCGCCTCGACCAGCGTCTTATTCGATTACGTTTATGGGAAACAGCGAATAACCGATTTACGCTGAGGAGAACGTAACGTGGACCTTGGGTTGCATTAACTCAAAGCAAGCCGGGGAAGCTTGCTCTACATTATGAAACGTTATCTTATCACTGGCGCGAGCCGTGGAATTGGCCGCGCAATCGCGGAAAAACTGGCGGCTCCCGATGTAGCGCTGCTTCTTCATGGACGCGACACCGTTGCCCTGGCCGATGTGTGTAAGACGATTAGGCCGCACTGCGCAGGCGTCGTTGAGCTGATCCATGATCTCGCGGTCACGTCCGGCGTTTCGGATCTAATCGCTGCGGTCGGAAAGGATCCGCTCGATCTGCTGGTGAACAACGCCGGCGTTGCAATCGTGAAGCCGTTCGGAGAAATCACACCAATCGAATGGCAGCAAACGGTCGGCATCAATATCACCGCGCCATTCTTATTAACGCAGCGTTTCACTCCCAACATGCCGCCGGGATCAAGCATCGTGAATATTCTTTCCATCGCCGCGAAAACCGGCTTCGCCAACTGGAGCGCCTATTGCATGAGCAAGTTTGCGCTTGAAGGATTCTCGCAATCCGTCCGCGAAGAATTGCGTGACCGCAAAATTCGCGTCATCAACATTTACCCGGCCGCTACGAACACCGGCATTTGGAAGAGTGTTGAAGGGAATTGGCCGCGTGAAAAAATGATCTCACCGAATGATGTTGCCAGCGCTGTCGCCTACGCACTTTCCAGGCCCGCGGATGTCGCCCTGGAGAATATCAGTCTCTCCAGCCTGGCTGGAAATCTGTAATTCGTGCTCGAAATTGTTGCGGGAACATAGCTATGGTGAACAGCGGATTGTAAACCCGCAAGGCACACAGACAGAATGCCTATAATCCGCCGTTTCCTATGATCAATGCCCTGCAGAGCGAACTCAGCATCAATGTAATCGCGTCGATTATTGTCTCGCTGTTGTTTTTGGTGGCCGGATTCTTTTCGGGAAAATACAAGGAGCGCCGCCGCAAATTTGGAAGAAATCTTGATGAGTACGATTTCTATCCGTTCACAGTCAGTCGCGAGAACTTTGGCGAGTTCAGTCTGAAAGATTTCCGACTGGGAATGCATTATTTCCTGAAGAACGAGGACCACACAGCAGCGCGACAACTGATTTTTATCGGCGAGCAAAATAACGTGCGCGGCCAGCTCGAACCGGTGGAACAAAGAGTTTACGCACAACTTTTCGATAAATATGATGGGAAGAAAGTTGCCGATGACACGACCGAATTCCTCGAAAATTACGTTCGGATCGTGCACCTGGTTGGAAAATCATTCCCGAATACGGGCATCGAAATCTTGCTGCATAATCTGGCCGATCCGGCGCACTCGCTGATCACGCTCGAAAATAATGTGACTGGCCGCCATCTGCGCGATGGCACTACCAACCTCTTAATTGACCTCAAAAAGCGCCAGCTTCTCAACGAAGAGAAATTGAATTACGAGTTGAACATCGGCGCGCGAAAATTCAAATGCACGACGATCCCTATTACGCGCAAGGAATTCGGGATCGTCGGTGCGATCTGCATCAACGTCGATGTGAACTATCTCACAGATGATGTGCTGAGCGGCAAGGGACGCATCGAGGCGTTCTTCAAAAACCTTTGCCGAAGCGATATGCAGGTGGATGAGAACATCCTGAGCAAAGATGAGTACGCGAAGGCGCTAAAGGGAAGACGGCACTTCAAGGACGAAGCCTTTTGATCGCGGCGTTGTCATCTCGAGCGAAGTCGAGAGATCTCTCGCTGTTGTCTTCGTACTCACAGATCTGAAAACAGTAAGAGATTCCTCGACTCCGGTCGGATTGACAGTGGCCAGGATAATCCCCCTGTGATTGAAGCATTGGAAGGGTTCCGCTGGGCAAGGGGCGTTGAGTTATTTGAGACAATCTTGTCGGCTCGACAGAGTCTCGCCCCACCAGCGAAAAAAGGGGCGTGCGATGTCCGAACCGCTACTTGGATGACGCTTGCAACGTCGCCTGATATTCTGGTTTCTTGTGATACTCAACCAGACGGAAGCCCCAACTAATCAGCGTCGAAAGATCTTTGGTGCTTGTCTTTTTGTTGTTGAGGAACCTCTCGATCCTGGCTTTCAATTCC
>Ga0193719_10000365_pt1 | contig 16619 bp, 14 predicted proteins | sample U2a2metaG_FD_160103 | JGI IMG/M metagenome (GOLD analysis project Ga0193719, IMG submission 160103) | Soil microbial communities from a riparian zone of the East river system, Colorado, United States - U2a2 | ecosystem: Environmental > Terrestrial > Soil > Riparian zone | place: USA: East... | reverse complement strand
CACATTCAGGAAGCGATTCGCTCCTTTTCTCAACAAGGCTGCGGCTTGATCTTGACGACCGGCGGAACCGGAGCTGGTGCGCGCGATGTTACCCCGGAGGCGATTCGCGCGATCATGCGCGTGGAACTGCCCGGCTTCGGAGAGATAATGCGCGCTGAATCGATGAAGATCACGCCGAACTCGATCTTGTCGCGCAGCCTGGCAGCGATTGTCGATCTTTCACTGGTGATCGCACTTCCGGGAAAGCCGAGTGGCGCTATGGAATGCCTCGGCTTCGTCCAAAGCGCAATCCCGCACGGGGTCGCGCTCGCGCAACGCGTGCCAACGTCGTGTTGATCAGTAGCGGGGGGCCTTCGGGGCGTCGCATCTAGTGATGTTCGAACGATGAGCGCTTCGCATAGCCAAGTGGATCTTTCACATCAGTCCGGCCAAATCAAAAGCCGCATCAGTCGTCGACCGTATTCGGTGAGATGCGCGCTTTCTCCTCGGCCGGATATTTCGTCGCGTGTCAGATACGAATAATCGCCGGAGTTCCTTTTGACATAACTCAGTTCTGGCTGCGTCACGTGTTTATCGCTTGGTTCTATTTTCAGCGGCAACCCCGAACGTGCGAATGAAACTTCCGACGAAGCGTTCTTTTTTCGCGCGCTCGCCACCATCCAGGGGTAACCTTTTGGCAATTCGAAATGTGATGATTTAGGTAAGGTCACTTTGTAAAATGTTTCTTCGCCCTGTAGAAATTGGGGAATTGTGAGTGAAGGGTTCTTGCGCAGCGCTAGATAGAGCCGCGCGATATCGAGACCGGCGAGATTGATCCCGTTGTAAACGCCGTGGTGATTGGGGTCATTCTTGAAGAATGTATCGTGCCATGCTTCGAACCGATGGCTGAGCATCAGATTCAATTCCAAATGGACGTGCGCGCGCGCCTGATTTAGTCCCGCCCCGGTATAGCCCATCACGGCGATCCGCTGACCGCGTCGCACAGACTCGCCGGGCTGGACCCCGATCGAACTCAGATGTCCATACAAACTGTAATAGCTCGAGCCATCCCAGCGGTGCTCGATCACGATGTACTTCCCATAATTCGAATAGCCGGGCACGAGGTTCGTGTGCACGACTTTGCCGTCCGCGATAGCGCGCACCTCATCGAGCGGTTCGCCGCGCGCGTCGCGCCGCAACGGTTTGATGTCGATTCCTTCGTGGAAACGCGTGTAAACGATGCCTGCCGATGTCTCAATGGGGTCACGCACAAACCCGTATTGCCCACCCTCCCACGGGGTGGACTTAACTCCTTTGAAATCCCGCTCGATATATTGGTAAAATGCCGGGCCGCCCGAGAAAAGGGCGTCATTGTCCGTTGGCAGGACGAGATCGAGAACGGGTCGCTCGGTCTGGGCCATCATCGAGAAATGCGAAAAAATGACGAGCCAACCTGCCGCAGCGAATGATCGCATGGCCGATTATTGTTTGCGCTGGCCAAGCAACCGCCAATCTTTTTTCATCAAGTTGATGTCGGCCGCAGTCAGTCCGGAAGCGACGTAGATTTTTCCGTCGGAAACGCGTTTGTCGATTGCAAGCTCCGTGATTGGCCGCCCATTGATGAATACAAAAAGATAACTGCCCCGGCGCTCGATGCTTAAGGTGTCGAGCGCAATCCTCCCGTGCTCATCGAGTTGAAACAGCGCACCATAAGTTCCGTTTGCCGCCGGATACGGGTAAAACGCGATAACGTCCTGCTCCGAGATGCGGGGTATCTTTTCGATCGCAACATCTTTCCCGGAGAGCTGGGCGCGGACGGATGTGGAAAAGACCTCGGTATCTTGGGGATTCCCTTGTGCATGCACGCGGAAAATGCAATGTCGCTCTTTCGCAAAGCCAACCGGCAGCGCGACGAGCAGCCAAAGCCAGAGCGCACAGAAAGCCTTCATGCCGATTGATAAAGGGTTTGACAGGATTTGCAACGTTTGCTGTTTAACCCGCTCATGAGGCGACGCGTTGTTTTGCTCCTTCTAGTGTTCGCGATCGTGGGACGTAGCTTGGGCCAGGAAGCCGCGCCTACTGCGACGCCCCACAGGCGCGGCTGGTTGGGTCGCATGATCCATCCGTTTTCTTCCGAGCCAATCCCGCAGTACAAAGATCCAAGATTACGCGGTCTCGCGCTCGACTTGCAAATAACGCCACGGACGATAAAACTCTCGGAGGTCCGACAGCTCGGGATCAAATTGACGTTGACGAACCAATCGAAACGCCCCGTTTCACTCGAATTTCCAACAAACCAGCGAATCGAAATTTATTTGAGGTACTCCGTAGGGGAAATCTTGACGAAATGGTCCGACAATCACGCCATCGCAGAAAAACCTGGAACGGTTTTGATTAATCCCCAAGAGCACGTCGAATACAACGAAACGATTGCGACGCGCGATCTCACGCAAAATAAAGTTTTTATCGCGGAGGTTTTCTTTCCAAAATATCCGGAGTTGCGAATCCAGCAAAAATTCCTGGCCGTGCCATAGGTAGGGACGAACCGCTGGGGCCGTGCGCTTCGAGGTCGTGGTTCGTGTATAAACCCCCAATAGTAATGCTCTTTTGCGATTATCACACCCATCCGCAGGGACATCGGGTTCAGCTTTATACGCAGGAGCTCCTACAGCCATGGGCGGATTCGGCACGCAAAATCGGATTACGCGACATTGCTTTCACCGATCACGATCGATATCACGCCGGAATCGATTTTGATGAAATCGATCGTTTGCGTGACAAAAATGTCGATCTAAAAATTCGTGCCGGCGTTGAGTTGGACAACGATCCAGGTCACTCGGCGACCGGGCGAAAATGGATTGAACAACATTGGAACAAGCTCGATTTTGTTCTCGGCTCCGTCCATTTTCTCTGTCGTGACGAGCAGATGTTTGACAGCGTCCCGGCAGGGGCCGAGCAATTTGAGGGGCGCGATATTGATGCCATTTACATTGACTACTTTCGCCGTGTCCGCGAAATAGCGGCGACTGGGCTCGTCGACTGCCTTGCCCATCTCGACCTCATCAAAATCCACGGCCATCGGCCAAATGCGGAGATTGACGCGATCGCCGGCGAAACGCTCGATTTCATTCGTTCGCGCAACCTCGGGATTGAACTTTCGACCGCAGGTTGGCGCAAACCGGTGAACGAACTTTATCCAAGCGATCCAATCATTGAACTCGCGATGGAGAAGGGGATTTCATTCACGACCGCGTCCGACGCGCATTCGTACGTGCAACTCGGTGACAATTTCGGCGGCCTTGCCGAGAAAATGAATTCGTTTGGCATTCGCGAAGTTTGTGTTTACCACAAACACACGCGCGAAATGCGAGTGGTTTCGTAGCGGCGCTCTAGGGGCGCGTCGTATGAGTTTTTCGTCGACAAGCGCGACGGCCATAGACCGCCCCTACAACTGAAGTCCGCCGGTGATTTTTGTCATCACAGATTGTGCGAGCGCCTTGCCTTGTTCGATAGCTTGTTTCACGCCGCCTAAGACAATTTCCTCCAGAAATTCAACGTCGTTTGGATCGACAACTTCCTTGTCGATCTTGATTACGATCACTTCGCCTGCACCGTTTGCCGTCACTTTTACTTTGCCGCCGCCGACGCTCACTTCGACAGTTTTCTTCTCGAGCTCAGCCTGCGTTTTGGCCATTTGTTCTTGCATCTTCTGCGCCTGCTTCATGAGCTTGTTCAAATTCATAATCTCTGGATCAGGACCTTATTTCACCTTTGAATATTTCAAGGGCTTCCTGGATGAGCGGATCATCTTTGAAATCGTCAGCTCGGGAACTCTTGCCGGTTTGTGAAGACGTTGAGTGCCTGGAAGGAAGTTCCTCTTTTACGCTGAGTTTCACCGTCCAGTCTTTCCCTGTGGTTTCGTGCAGGAGGGCCTCGAGAAATTTACGATTGGCTTGTGTACCTAGAATCTCCATCATTGCTTTTTCATCGGGCGAAAAACCGAGCAGAAAATTGCGCCCTTCGATTCCGAGCACATGGGCCACCGCTGCAGAAGTTCGCAGAAAAGCTTTTTGTGGTGGAATCTTCGCGTTGAGCTGCTCCCAGATTTGTGCAGGATCGAGATCGACCGTCGGTTCGGGCGCGTTGTATTGTGAGGACTGCTCAGCGACGCGGGTGGTCTTGTCGTAGCCGGGAGTAGGAGCCTCCTTTTGCCCAACCGTTTTGCCGCCGCGTAATGCGCTCAAGTTCTCAATTACCTCATCCAGTGTCGCTTGCCCCAGGCTCTGGATCGCTTTGATAATTGAGACTTCGAAATGCAGCTTCTTGTTCGGGGCCCATTTCATTCGGCCTTCAGCAGCGGCAAATTGGTCGATCAATTCGAGCAAGCGGTCGATCATAATCAGTTGCGCATGTGCCGCGAGCGATTTTTGCAAATCAGCATCGACATCTTCATTCAACGCATCTGGCTTTGCCTTGAAAACGAGCAGATCTCGCAGATAAGCGATCAAATCCGACATGAGTCGCATCATATCCTTGCCGCTTTCGCATTGCTCATAAAGGAGTTCGAGCGCGCCCGGCGCCTCGCCGCGCAGAATCCGTCCGGTAAGATCGATGACCGTCTGCTCACCCGTGAATCCGAAAATGTTCAGCACGTCGGCCTCGTTGATTGTTTCCCCACAAAATGCAACGAGCTGATCGAGCATCGATTCCGCATCGCGCAACCCACCTTCCGCGCCGCGCGCGATCGCATGCGCAGCCGCGGGTTCCAGCGTGAGTTTCTCTTTTCCAGCGATGAATTGCAGGTGTTGTGCAATCAGGTTTACCGGGATGCGGTGAAGATCGAAGCGCTGGCACCGACTCAAAATGGTCAGCGGCATTTTATTCACCTCGGTGGTGGCAAAGATGAAGATGACGTGCGGTGGCGGTTCTTCGAGTGTTTTCAGCAGCGCATTAAATGACGACGTCGATAGCATGTGTACTTCGTCGATAATGTAGATTTTGTATTTGTAACCTCGCGGGGCCGCGATTTTCACCCTTTCCACAATCAGCTCGCGAATCTTGTCTACCTGCGTGTTTGATGCCGCGTCATATTCGAAGACGCCAAAAGAATTTCCGGCTGTAATTTCCCGGCACGCGTCGCAGACGCCACATGGCGTCACAGTGGGCCCGTTGACGCAATTGAGCGCTTTCGCCAGAATCCGCGCCGTCGATGTTTTGCCGATACCGCGGGGACCGACAAACAGATACGCATTGGCAAGCCGGTTCTGCGCGACGGCATTCTTTAGCGTACGCGAGACATGTGTCTGTCCGACCAGGTCATCGAAGGTCTGTGGCCGATATTTTCTTGCGAAGACTTCGTAGCTCACGCTCTGAATCTAAATGCGTTGCTTCATTCCCGAAAATAGAAAACGATTGCTTCGATTAAATTTACGATGTTCATAAGATCGACAGCTAATATCACAGCATTCCTAATGGCTGTCGGCGTTAGGCTCTCGGCCGCTCATCCGACAGGAGGAGAAAGGTGAGTGGAAACTATTCGCAGAGGACAAATTCTTTCGAACACAGGTAAAAAAATGATCGCGAAACGAAATCCGACGATTTCCGGCTGGCTCTTGCTGTTATTCCTGTTCGTGCCAGATCTGCATGCGCGTGAGCCGCAAAGATCTCCGCCGGCAAGATCGACAGCGGAAAACAAACAAGTTCGCGCGCGCGATCTCGGAGTTCCGTTTGAAGGCACGCCCGGAAAATTCAACGCCATTACAGACGTTGCTGGTGTCGAGGTTGGTTACACCACGCTTATCAGCGGTGAGGGAAAACTCGATGTCGGCAAAGGGCCGGTCCGCACGGGCGTCACCGTTATCGTGCCGCGTGGACACGATTCGCTCAACGACCCCGTTTACGCAGGCTTCTTCAGCTTAAATGGCAACGGTGAAATGACCGGCACAGCGTGGCTTGAGGAGAGCGGCTTCCTTGAGGGACCAATCGTTATTACAAACACGCATAGCGTCGGCGTCGCACGCGACGCCGTCATTGCCTGGCGCGTTAAGCAAGCGCCAGCCGATAAGACTGGCTACTGGTGGAGCTTGCCTGTGGTGGCCGAAACCTGGGACGGTTGGCTCAATGACATTAATGGCTTTCACGTTAAACCAGAAGATGTCTGGCACGCGCTCGAGTCCGCTCACGGTGGCGCAATCGAAGAGGGGAGCGTCGGGGGCGGAACCGGAATGATCTGCTACGAGTTCAAAGGCGGAACAGGAACTGCATCGCGCGTCGTTCCTGTAGCCGGGGTCGGTAACTCCGGTAGCGAGAAAACGGCTCGCACTTACACAATCGGTGCGCTCGTCCAGGCCGATTGTGGACGTAGATCTCAACTGACAATCGCTGGTGTTCCGATCGGTAAAGAAATTCCAGGTGAAGTTTACAAAGACGAGAGCGGTTCGATCATCATCGTGATCGCCACAGACGCGCCGCTGCTGCCGCATCAGTTGAAAAGGCTGGCGAGACGAGCGTCACTCGGGCTCGCGCGCACGGGGAGCGTTTCTGGAAATGGCTCGGGTGATCTCTTCATTGCGTTTTCAACCGCGAACGCGGGCGCCGCGAATCCGGACCCACTCACTCACTCAGTCGAAACAATTCCCAACGATCGCCTGGACCCAATCTTCACCGCCGTCGTGCAAGCTACGGAAGAGGCGATCGTTAACGCGCTTGTCGATAATCAAAGCATGACCGGCCGTGACAACCATCGAGTCGATGCCCTCCCGCGCAATCGCTTGCGCGAGCTGTTGAGGAAATACAATCGGCTACGCTGATCGAATATCGCTATTGGCTGGTGTAGGATCTTATCGAAGTGCCTTCTCTATCGAGGTCGGATCATCGAGCAGAATCCATTCGATTACGGAGACTGGCAGGCTGCCATTTTTAATCAGCTCGTCGTGAAATTGACCGAGCCCGAAGTTATCACCTTGTCGATCCTTGTAATGGCCCAACAAGTTCATGATCTGCCATTTGCCGATGATGTAGCTGATCTTTTGCGTGGGGCTCGAAGCCGCCCCAGCCGCCTCGCCTTCGGCCGCTTCGCGATCGAGTCCGCCAGTTTCCATGAAATATTTCACGGCTTGCTCAAAGCTCCATTTGCCGGTGTGTAAATTGACATCGACGCCAATGCGCGCCGAGCGATAGCGCGACAAACGCAATATTTGTCCCTGTGCCGCGGAATTGTTGGGATAAAGACCGGTGCGCATCAGCATCTCTTCGCCATACAGCGCCCAGCCTTCCACGAACACGGTGTCCTGGTGCTGGCGTCGAATCTCATCGCTCAAATGATTTGCGATGGAGAGCTGAAGAAAATGTCCCGGAATACCTTCGTGCCCAAGGATCGGCCGCGGATCTTCAATCGCTGCGCGAATATAAAAATTCTTCGACTGCGGATTGTAGGTCGGAATGAAAAAGAATCCGGTTGGATCCTTGTCGTAAACACCAGGCGGATTCATGAAACCGCCGGGACTGGTCGGCTTGAAGGCTTCTGGCAACTGCCGAATCTGAAATGGGCCCAGATAGTCAGGCATTGTCACAAGGTTATGTTCTTTCATGAACTTGATCATCTCTTGTTCGCGACTCTCGTACGCTTTTAAAAACGACGCCTGATCTGGCGGAATGTTTGCGCTGCGCTTCGGGTCGGGATCGGCCAGCTTCGGATCTGGCAACAGCGCTTCCAAAGCGCGATAACGCGCCAGCTCGACGCGTCCGATCATTTCTACCTGCGGGGCATCGAGCGGCAATAGGAGCACGTGCTTGAGATAATAATTGTAGTTGGCTTCCCCCATCGGGGCGAATTCCACCATCTTTGGCAAGCGTTTCTCCAACTCGTCGGCGTAGCTGTGGAACGCAACCAGCGCGGAATCTCGGGCTTTGACCAATTCATCGTGTTCGTTAGGCGCAAGACCGACATCGAGCGCCATCAAACTGTCATTTAAAAGGGGATCGATCGACCGCGCCGATTGGATCGCGAGCTGTGTATAAAGCTTTACCGGATTCTGCAGATTACTCAGACCTTGCTTCAACAGTCCCGGCATTTGTTTCAGACGCGCGGTGGCAGCGAGTGCGCGTTTTCGTGGCGTGTCGTATTCCTTCTTCAGCAAAGAAAAGATCGCGCTGGTGCAATCACCGACATAAACCTGCGGATTTGTTCGCTCGAATTTCAGAACGCGGTTTCCGAAGTCGACTTCTTCCAGCTGAGCCCGGAAAAGAATTGCATCAATGCGTTCGTTTTTCGGCCAGTTGTCGATCTTTATCGCGCGCAGTTTTTCCAGCAGCGAATTGACATGCTGCGCGCGCTCCGTGATTTTCGCCGGCGAATAATCGGTCAGCCGATCGTCCCAGGTATGCAGTCCGGCTTCGCTGCTGTTAACCGGGTAATTCTCATTCCGCCAGCCGTAGTAATCGTCCGCCATCTTGTGCAATGCCGCGACTGCTGCGCTCACGCTCTGATTTTTAAAGGCATCCTCATTTATGCCCGGCGTTGATTTCGTGATCAGCGCCTTGTTCGAAACATCAGGATTCCGTTGAGAGGGCGACTGCGCATGGCTGCTGACCAAACTGATAACGACAAAAACAAAAGCGAGAGAGAAAAAATTGATCAACTTCACGGCGGCAATTCTATTGTGCTCCACTGAATGAGAAAGTGTAAACCACGCTAGATATTCCTGGGTGTTCAGTCGTCCTGTTCCAATTCGGAAAGGAGTTCTTGTTTTAAGTGGCGGCGCGCTGATTTCTTGATTGCGCGCCGCTCGGCCGCGACCGCTTGCTTCTCCGCCTGCCGTTCTCGTCGCGTCCTTGTCTCGACCGAGCTGGGTAAATGCGAGATCTTCGGCCGCTGCGCGCCGACTTTTCGTTCTTTGGGTTTCGCGTACGGATCCATAAAAAAAAATTACCGGCTTTTATTTGCAATAAAAAGGAGAGGCAATGCTGCAAGTTGAAGGACCACTGAAAACAGCACCAGGGCCAGGATCGATTTCTCGTAAAGTAAACCCATCGCTGCGCTGCCGAGAAACCATGCAATTCCGTAGCCGGTATCAAACAAGCCAAATGCCGTGCTCCGCTTTTCCGCCGGGATTACACTGGTCAACATCGCCTGGAGAAGCGATCCTTGTGCGCTCATGCCGATCCCCCAAAGGACCATCCCGATCAATGCGAAAAAGGATGTGCCCAGAAAAACAAAAGGCGCAGATGCTGCGGAGATGAAAAACGCGAGCAGGGCAATATTGCCGCCGAATTTGTCGAATAAGCGGCCAAATGGCACCGCGGCGAGCGCACTGCTCGCCATTGCGACCGCATAGAAGACGGGAATCAGATTTGTCGGGACCGTATGCGCCTTTTGGAAATGAAATCCGATCAACGCGAAATCCGCAAAACCAGCGGCGATCAACGTGCCTCCGGCGAGATAGATCCAGTAAGGCCGCGTCAGGTAACGCGTCGCAAGAGGCTGCGCCGACAATTCCTCCAAATCCTGTGGGCGAGGATGTAAGAACCGCGCTCCGACCAAAATGCCCAGACAAAGCAAAGCTGGAATGAGCAATACGCCAAAACCAGTTCGGTATCCGCCCTTCAGAAAAAGGATCAGGGCGACAAGTAGCGGGCCGATCGTTGCGCCCGCCTGATCGAGCGCCTCGTTGAGGCCGAAGACCCAGCCTGCCCCGATTGAGCGACCGGCGTGAGAGAGCATCGCTTCCACCACCGGTTTTCTGATCGCTCTGCCGGTGCGTTCCGCAACTACCAACCCAGCCGCAAGCGGCCATTGTCCGGCGAGGGCAAGCGCTGGTACAGCGAGCATGTTGATCGCGTAACCGGTAAACGTGACGAACCAATACTTCTGTGTCTTGTCCGCGAAATATCCTGAGACGGAGCGCAGGGCGTACCCTATGAGCTCCCCGAAACCGGCGACAAAGCCGACAATCGCCGCGCTCGCGCCTAACGAACCGAGAAACGGACCGACAATCCCGCGTGCGCCTTCGTAAGTGAGATCAGCAAAGAAATTTACGATGCCGATGATGACGACGAAGCTGAACGCCCATCTATTTTTCATTAACGACTAATCAATACCCGCCTCCATCACTGCCAACTTCTACGCGGCAGGCGAATTGACAGGAACTGAAGCATGGAGATGCCGAAGCACGAATGTCGAAGTCCGAGGAAATGGCAAAATGACAAAGGTCGAAGAAATGTCAGGGATTTCGCCTCTCGTCATTTGGGTTTCGTCATTGATTCATCATTTGGCGTTCGGATTTCGTCATTTTATCAATTTGTGTCCACATGTTGTGCGGTAGGCTTTGGCGAAGGCGAGTGTCGACCTGTGGTTAAGAAATGAAGACCCTCGGAATTATCGGCGGCGTTGGGCCGGAGAGTACGATCGAATATTACCAGAACATTATCGCGCTCTATCGCGAGCGGCAGCGCGACGGTAGTTATCCGGAATTCATCATTAATAGCGTTGATCTAAAGAAGGGACTCGATTTCATGGCCGCGAATAACCTCACCGGCGTGATCGATTACTTGCTTGAGGGAATCGGCAAACTCGCACGGGCCGGTGCAAACTTCGGCCTCATCTCGGCAAACACGCCGCACATCGTTTTCGACGACGTTGCCGCAAAGTCGCCAATCCCGCTGATTAGCATTGTGGAATGCGCGTGCGCAGCTGCCAAAGCGCGGAATTTGAAACGGCTTGCTTTGCTCGGGACGCGCTACACCATGCAGGGAACTTTTTATCCGAAAGTTTTTTCACGAGAAACAATTGAACTGATTGTGCCTGATCCAGAAGATCAGGAATATATTCACGATAAATACATGAGCGAATTGGTTCCCGGAAAATTTCTCCCCGAAACGCGCGCGGGACTGCTCGGCATTGTTGATCGCATGAAAGCAAAGGACGACATCGATGGTGTCATTCTCGCCGGAACAGAACTTCCGTTGATTTTACGTGATGCAGATCACAAAGGGATTCCACTCCTCGACACGACAAAAATTCATTGCCAGGCCGCCGTCGCGGAGATGTTGTCGTAGTATGAAACGCGTCACCGGTATCGGCGGGGAAGTTCGCGATGGCGAGACGAACGCTCCGTCCAGACGCGATCCCAGCACACGAACCAAAATCGCAAATCGACAATCGAAAATCGGTTTGGGCGGTGAGGGGTTCGAACCCCCGACCCTCTCGGTGTAAACGAGACGCTCTACCACTGAGCTAACCGCCCAACTTCATAGGGGAATCGACGTTTTGAATCTTCCCCTTACTGAATCGAAATTTTTTCACCGGCTGGTGTCGTCATGTTGTTGTACGGCATAAATCCTACTGTAAAGGCAGTCGTCATGTCTGTAATTCTTTCCAGCAGACGTGACGACGGAGCGGAGGGACGGCGCACCATTCGCCTCTTGACAGGGTTGGACGGCGTTCGCTGCGGGCTCTTGTATTTACCGGTGAAGCGAATACGCTCCAAATCGGAGTCGTGCAGATCTGCGACGCCCGACGTTTAAATCTCAGTCTCACATGCACACAGATTTAGCGCCGCTCTTTGCGGTCGCGATTGCTACGTACGGAGAGGGCGAGTTCCTGGCCCCAGTCCCTCACCGGCCAGCATCACTGAGTGTCAGTGGTGTCGTCCGTATGGGTCTAACCGAAGCCCACGGTATGGTCGCCGAATTGAGTCAATATCCACCGCCGGGAGTTCAACATTCCTTATGGAAGCCCGCAACCTTAACGGCTGCGCTTTCATGAGCACGCCAATCCCAGCGGTTTGGCGAATCGATGTCGAGCCCGACGAGAACCAGCCCCCTGTGCGACAAAAACCCTGGAAGGGCTTTGTCGCCATGGCGAAGTTAGTCGAAGACCTTCGTGATCGCCTGGCGCAACGTTCGGGCCATGTCGTGCACCCTACCTGGTTTGTGCGCCTCGATCCCGATATTGAGCGCTGCTTTGGCCAGGTCGATTTCGTCGTCCATCGGCACCAAGAGTTGTTCGATGGGTTGATTGCGCATAAGGATCCTCTTGGCATCCATGTCCACCCTCAACGGTGGGATGAGGAGCGTTCCGTGGCGTTCTCCGACTATGCCGACGACGCCTGGACCACACACTGCCTGGCCGTTGCGTCTGATGCCTTTGCTCACCGCTTCGGTGAGCCGGTCCGTCGTTCCTGCCAAGGCGGGTATTTTCTAACCGAAACTATCCTTGACTCTGCGATCGCGCTCGGGATCAAAGTTGATGTTACCGTAGAGCCTGGCTTGCCGCCAAAGACCTCAGACCCATCGTTTGGCGCCTATGCAACCGCGGCATCTGGAGATTTCCGCAACTGTCCTCGACAGCCCTACTATCCATCACGGGGCTCGTTGATCGCTCCATCATCATCGCTTGCCGACTGCCGCCCCATTCTGATCGTGCCCCTTACCGCCTACGACTACCAGAGCGCCCTGATGTCGTGGCCTCGCCGAATCGCCAAAAAGCTCCTGCGGAGACCGCGTCACCACTCTCCCCTCAATCCGTGGAAGGAGTGGCCTAGTCCGAAGGTTTACTGGGATCTCGTCGCGCAAGCCGCGGATGAGCAAGCCGCGCGCTATTTCGCGTTCGCCATCCGAACCGATGCCCCCGAGTCGCGCTCATACCAACGCGTTCGGACACTTCTCGAGCACCTGCCGAGTCACCCGATCTCAGCGAGATTGCAATTCGTTGACCCGCTCGGACCGGAAATCCGTGCGCTTGCGACGCCGTCTCGCGGATAGCTGCACTCACGGGACGCCGACCGTGGAGATTTGTCCTTGACCAACCGGTCGTCTCTCCAAAAATTCTCGGAGCGGACGGAAAGGCTGCTAGGGACCTGTTGACGGGGGTTGTTCTGGGGAAACAACCGGGGGAACCTGCGGAGTAATGGGAGTGATAATCCGCGGTTCGATGAAAGCGTTCGCCACTGGACAGGGTAACGCAAAGCAATCGCGGAGTAAGGGTGCTGCCGCTATGGCCGCGTCGAAGATTTCTCTGGCCGCTGAGGGATGCGCCGCGATTGCCGCCTGATAGATGCAGTTCGCTTCGTCACAGGAAATCTCTTTACCGACCGGCTGTTTAAAATCTTTAAAATCTGTGCGCGGGCTGACCCTGCTAACCCTGAGAGCGGCGACAACGATCTGTGGCGCCAGATCGGGCCGAGCCCTGACCGCCGCCCCTACATACGCACATATGTCCGCGGCAGTTGACCGAGCGAAGAGCGAATCGAGCGCTCGCAAAAATTGGTCGGGTGTTGCTGTAGCTATGCTGCTGGCGCCTGCGACGTTGACCGCACGGGTCAAAGCATCGTTGCCGTATGCCCAGCCCGCAGCTCGATGCTGACCTTGGATTGTTTGATCGATTAAATGAGCGCTCGGCAAGCGTCGAAAGTCTTTGATGAGTGGCGAAGTGAGTACCTGGTTAAGGTCGGCATCGACGGGGTCCTCCAACCTGTTAGCCATCGGGTCATAGGTGATTTGTTGGCCGGGCCCAACAAAAAGCGATTGCCCGACACTATCTAAATAGATGCACGCACCTCCCTCGAGTACTATGAATGTAGTGACTCCGCTGGGATCACGGTTGGCAAGAATGGTTGTGCCCGTAATCGATGCCGTGACGGGTCCCATCTTGACTTTCGCGCCGCCGGATTTCTTCGGCACATAAAGCAAAACTTGGCCGCTGCCCAGATCAATCGTTCGCGCCCCTTCGCCCACACTAAAGATAGTCTTCTCGCCGAGACGCGTGATCGTTTGATCTTTAAAAGTGAGCTCACTCCGGGACTGGGTGCCGGTCTGCACCGCCGTGCCCTGGTGAATATTATCGTTCACTGCAGCCGGACGCGGTGCTGCGCCTGATGGGAGCACTCGAACGTCCTGGACGACTTGAGTCACCTTGGCTTCTTTGAGCTCGTCTGCACTGACCTGGGTTGAGAACCCAATCGCAAGGGCAAACGCGAACGATGCGATCGGCAAAATGATCCGGAGTTGGATATTCATGACCGCGCTTATATTACATTCCACGGCACGTGTTAAGCTTTTTTTTAGCTTTTTTTAAGCCCCCGCAGACCGATGTCCCCGCGGGCCTGCTGCGACAATGGAAGGCAGCCGAAGTAAGCGCAAGCTTTCTTTCTTTTTTTTTGCGCATTTTTGCGCAAATTGGAGGGACGCGAATTTAGTCCGAATTTGAACAGCCATTCATCGCCGTTCCGAAGTGGATGCGCGCTGACGATGCGCTACGCCATTTGCCACGGTGTTCGCTGTCGCCACAATGCAATCGCGTAGTAAAGGTGCTGCACAGCTACCGAAGCTCTCACAATTTCTCTAGCCGCTGCGGCGTGCGCGGCGATCGCCGCGCGAATAATGCAGTCAATTCCCCCACAGGGAATTTGTTTACCCCGTGATCGCTGCCGTGACGGGCCCCATCTTGACTTTTGCGCCGCCGGATTTCTTCGGCACATACAGCAAAAATTGGCCGCTGCCCAGATCAATCGTTCGCGCCCCTTCCCCCACACTAAAGATAGTTTTCTCGCCGAGACGCGTGATCGTTTGATCCTTAAAAGTCAGCTCACTCCGGGACTGGGTGCCGGTGTGCACCGCCGTGCCCTGGCGAACATTATCGTTGACTGCAGCCGGACGCGGTGATGCGTTCGATGGGACAATTCGAACGTCCTGGATGACTTGAGTCACCTCGGCTTCTTTGAGATCGGCCGCGCTGACCGCGTTTGGGAGCCAACTCGCAAGCGCAAACGCTAGCGATACGATCGTTAAAATGACCCGGAATTGAATATTCATGTCGCATCTATACTATATTTTCCATTACTTGTTAGCGTTTTCTTTTTAAACCTTTTTCAGTCCGCCGCAGGCCGACCCACAAGTAATCAGTTGCCAAGCCGATGGTCGTGGCGCGATCGCAACGCTTCACCAATGCATGTGCATGCAAATCACGCGTGCCGCGACTTATTTCCATCAATCGGCGAGCAACGGAGCGATAAGTGCTCGTTCTTCGGGCAGGAGCTGCGCCGCTCCAAGATTGTGCGCGTCGCCTCGCGCCCCGTCTTCGTAGCCGTTTTCTGCGAGGATCAAAGCGCGAACCGCAAGTGCGCCGGGCGGCTCAGAGCCGGTCGCGCGCACGTCGCGGAATGCTGCCAACGCGTCCTTTTTCTTTCCTAAGCGAAGCCGCGCTAGCCCGAGCGTTGCCCGGGCTGCCCAGTTCCACGGTTCCTGAGCGACAAGGATCTGAGCTTGTCGCTCCGCCGCTTCAGCCGCTCCGTCCGATGCACCGAGCAGCAATCGTAGATAAGCATCCTCATTTCGTGCCGCGGCGTCATCGGGCCAAAGTTGGACAATCTCCGCCGCCACAGTTTGTGCCTCAGCAGTATGCCCAGCTGCTTCCGCTAAGCGAACGCGAGCGGCATAAGCTGCGCGGTTTTTTGGCGCGAGCTTAATCGCTGCGGAGTTGGCGGCGTCAGCGATATCGTTGGCATGGTTCTGCTCGGCATAATTTGCCAGGGCGAGCAACTTCTCAGGAGTATTGGCGGCCTCCAGCGCGCGCTGCCATTCATTCGTTGCGGCAGTCTTTTCGCCCAACCGTGTCCGCGCCGTAGCGAGATACATGTGTTGAAAAACTGGTTCGAGTGGAAACCGTTCGCTGCTCAATACCTCTTTCACCTTGTCCCAGCGCTCGAGTGCTGCGAGGGCATTAATGTGCTGCAGAAAAAGATCCTGGCGTTTCACGGCGCGATCCAGAGGCAGCAATTCCAGGGTCTTCTGGGTGCGGCCAATACTGTTGAGCCATGCGGCCAGCGCAGCGAGAGTTTCATCATCCGCCTTGCCGAAGCGCTCGACCGCGTCCCCAACATATTGATCCGTGAGCGCCGGATCGTGCTGGGCGCGGAGCTGAAGGGCCAGCAACTGGTGGTAAGGGCGGGCATCAGGATGTTTTTCCAGAGCGTTCGCCACTTCGGCAAGTCCCATTATGGCGGGAGGTTCTGGGGCAGGGCGGAGGCTAAGGGAAAAAGTATCGGTGGATCCCGGCGCCGGTGTGATTTGCGGAGCAGCGGCGCTGCCAAGCGAAAACGAATTATTTTCGTTGGGTGAATGCGACGGCGCCAGCGATTGCTGTTGCGCGAGGAACACGAGCGCGTCAAGCGACGCTGCATTCGTTGGATCGCGCGCCAGATCTTCGATGCGCTTCCACGCACTGACGTGAGGGGGCGAATCAGGCTTCGTGGCCGAGAGGACGAGAATTGCACCGGAGAGAATGTCGTACGGTCTGGCGCGCTTATCGGCCAGCGCGCGTTCGGCATAATCGACTGCAAGAACTCCGTCGCTCCGGCGGGCGGCGAGCTGGGCGGCGAGCAAGATGTCGATTGGCGCAGTTCGTTCCCGCTGAGCAACCAGCTGATCAATTTGCGTTGCGGCCGTTGCTAGTTCGCCGGCAGCGAGAGCCGCTCCTGCAAAGTCGCGGCGATCCTCGATGGTAAGGCGCTCTTGTTCGTCCACTTTCTTCCACCATTCAAGCGCTGTAGTGGCTTGGCCGGTGCGCGAGAGCACCCGCGCGATGGCACGCCAGGCCTCCGGTTCACTCGGACGCACCAGGTACGCGTCGCGCGCTTTGGCGC
>Ga0193719_10000364_pt1 | contig 16653 bp, 12 predicted proteins | sample U2a2metaG_FD_160103 | JGI IMG/M metagenome (GOLD analysis project Ga0193719, IMG submission 160103) | Soil microbial communities from a riparian zone of the East river system, Colorado, United States - U2a2 | ecosystem: Environmental > Terrestrial > Soil > Riparian zone | place: USA: East... | reverse complement strand
CGCAGCAAGCGCGCCGGGTTGCCAACGTAAATCCCCGGCTCGGTAATGTCCTTGGTAACAACCGCGCCGGCGCCAATGACGGCGTGATCGCAGATCGTGACTGGAAGAATGGTGGCATTTGTTCCAACGCTTACACGATTCCCAAGTCTTGTTGCTCGCCAACAGTCCGGATTTGCGGCAGGGCCCCCGGTAACGAACAGATCATTGATGAACATGGCGCCATGAGAAATGAAGCATTCGTCTCCGATCGTTACGAGCTCACAGATGAATGAGTGCGATTGAATCCTGCATCGCTTCCCGATGGTTACTCCCTTTTGTATCTCTACGAATGGCCCGATGAAGCTGCCATCTCCGATTGTGCATCCATAGAGATTGACCGGTTGCACCACGGTGACAGTTTTACCAAACGTTACATCAACAATCCCTGCATGCCTGATTTCTGGCTTCGTCACAAAGATCTCGCTTAGTGGCTGAGTTAAAGGAACCTGGGTTGTCAAGAATGGAGAAGTTTATCCAGAAATGGCAGAGCCAGTCACGAGCTGATCTCTGTGAATTTATTCCCGCGATGCGTTTCACGGGAGGCGTTTAGTTCCCGACTGAGGAGCGTTTCGTACGTGGCCACAAGATTTTTTCCGACCTTCGCCCACTGCAGTTCCTCCGCGACGCGGCGGCGGCCATAGGTCCCCATTCTCTCTTGAAGCGCGGGCTGGTCCATAAGTTCGGCGATCGCTTCCGCGAATCGAGTTTCGTTGTTTGGTGCAACATACATCGCAGCGTCCCTGGCAGAAAAGCGCGTTTCCTTCAGATCGAAAGAGACAATCGGCTTTGCAGCCGCCATATATTCCATGACCTTGATCCAAGTGGACTGGTCGTTTAACGGGCTGGAAGGATCGGGATCCACGCAAATATCGGCAGCCGCAAGGTTCGCTTGCAATTCTTCATCGGAGACGAAGCCGGTTAGTTCAACGCACCCGTTAAGTTGTAGGTTTCCAGCCAGATCGCGCAAATCTTGCAGTGAGTCCCCGCTACCCATTATGACGCAATAAAAATCCGAACGCTTCAAACCATGGAGCAAATGCCGCAACGACCTAAGTAGATAATCAACACCGTCCTGTGGATTTAGGCTACCGATGTAGCACAGGATGGACTTGTTCATTGCTTTCAAACGGACACTGGGTGCGGCCGGCGTCATCCGCATCTTGTTCGGACCATTTCTTACAATGAAGACATCACGGGGATCCTTGTTCGCGCGTTCGATTTGGATCTGTTTGTACGATTCGTTCGTCGCAATCGTAACGTCTGCAAGTTTCAAGCTGCACCATTCGAACAACCTTAGAAGCCGGGTGTAAAATCCTTCTGCGGCGTTATAGCGGGACCGGTAAAGCTCCGGGCAGAGATCGTGCTGATCGAAGACAAATTTCTTTCCGAGCAGCTTGAAAGGCAAGGCCGCTAAAAAGAGAGTATCGGGAGGATTGTGGGCGTGCATCGCGTCGAAGCCGCGCGTCACAAGAATGTAAGCGCTAACTATGAGACAGGCTGACGTGAAGTAGCAGTATTCAACAACATAACCAAGAAAGGATTTCAGCTTAACAAGAGCCAGATTGAGTCGGTTAACACTTGTGGATGGAGTCTTTTTAAACAGTTCCAGCGTTGGCAGGCGGTAAACTTCGACGCCGTCCAAGGTCTCGCGGCTTGGCTGGCCCTGTTTCCGAAGGGCGATGACCGCGACCTTGTAACCTGCGTCAGTGAGTAAAGCGGCTTCGTTCCTGACACGAGTGTCCTGTGGAAAATGGTTTTCAACCCACATCAGGATTTTGATTGGAGATCGCATTATGATCGGACTGTGTTGTAGCAGTGCTACCAGCAGATGCCTTGATAATTGGGAGAAGTCTTCACGGTTTCTCGTGGTAACCGAATCAAATCAATAATTAACTTTGAATCGCCATTATTGGTTACAGCTTCCTGAATGTTCGAATTATTCTTGCCAACGACCACTACGTCACTGGCTTCGATGGCTTCCTTTGCAGAAGAAACCATCAACGATGAAATGTGTGGTATTGCTTGTTCGATGTACTGCTTGTTCGCACCTACGAGTCTCGCTAAAGCAACTTCTTCGTCGTAGATACTCAATTTATATCCTTTGCCGATCAAGGTTTCGATCAATCCAACAATCGGACTTTCACGGAGATCGTCGGATCCGCCCTTGAAACTGAGTCCCAAGACTCCGACACGGTTTTTGCCGGTGTGGCGGATTAAATTGAAGGCTAGCTCGATCTGCTTACGATTTGTTTCGAGCACAGCACCTAGCACCGGCAGTTCCAGATCCAATTGCTTCGCCTTGTAAAGAATAGCGCGAACGTCCTTTGGCAGACACGAGCCACCAAAAGCAAACCCGGGCTTAAGGTAATAGGGAGAGATGTTCAGCTTTGTATCTTTGCAGAAAATCTCCATTACTTTGTGGCTATCAGTGCCCATAGCCTTACAGAGATTTCCAATCTCATTCGCGAAACACACTTTAATGGCGTGAAATGCGTTGGAGGCGTACTTGATCAACTCAGCTACTGAAAGGGGGGTACGCTCTACGGGGGCTTTTAGGCTAGAATAAAGAGTGGCAACTCGTTCAGCAGCACGCTCGTCACCGGTTCCGATGATCGTAAAAGGAGGATGATAGAAATCATGAATTGCCGTAGTTTCACGCATGAACTCTGGATTCATGCAGATGCCGAAGTCCTTTCCATCCTTTTTACCAGATTCTTGTTCGAGTAAAGGCCGCACCACATCATTGACCGTTCCCGGTAAAACCGTGCTTCGGACGACTACAACGTGGAAGCTATCTGTGGTTCGTAGCAACGCTCCGATCTGGCTTACAACTCTCTTTAGCTGGTCAAGACCCAGGCTGCCGTTGTCGTTGCTAGGTGTACCAACACAGATTAGGGAAATGTCGCCAAGCCTCTGTACGCGCTGAGTGGCTTGCAGGCGTCCGGCATCAACTCCGCTGCGAATCAACTGCTCCAGGTCCGGTTCGATAATAGGACTTTTTCCCGAGTTAATGAGAGAGACTTTGAGTTCTTGTAAGTCCACGCCGGTCACTGAATGGCCCATCTCGGCCAAACATGCGCCCGTCACGCAGCCTACGTACCCCATTCCGAAAACTGTTACATCCATATAAAAAGTTGTCTGATAGCTCTAGCTTTCGCTAGCTGTTGCAGCCTTCGTGACCTGCGCACAAAACTGGGCCACTTTTCTCGGCGTCGTGTTCCAAAAGGCGCCCTCGTAGTGCCGGCTAACATACTCCAGAAACGATTTATAGTGGGCGACCGGGTATTCCCTTGATGTTGCAATCGCGTTATCAAGGCACAAATAGTCAGGATGGACGTCAACTAGCGCCATCCCGCCGTGTTGGGCGATCCAGTCGAGTTTTCGCATCCAGATTTCCGGCGTATTCTCTTGCAACAGCACAAAAAGCGTGAAGTCTTGAGGAAGGGTGTAAGGAAGTTCAACATAGCCGTTGGCAGAAGAGTTGATGGCTGATCGTTGATAGCTGATCGGGTCGCTATTCGGATTTGGGACCCAGAATGGAAAGATCGTGTGGCGCCCCTCGGGCTGTGGTTCGAATGGATCGGTGTCGAAAGTGGACGCATCGTATTGCACGTCGAGATCGTGCAACCAATCGAGATTACGCAACATAAACCCCGATCTGAATCCTGACGCACCCCACTCGCGCGCATAGCGGTTGATTCTCTCAGCGTGTCGTTTGAAGTTGCGACGTGAGGTGTACAGATGGCCATCGTGTTTAAGATCGTGTATCCCAACCTCGAATCCGCTGGCGGTGAGTTCCTCCCTCAATTCGGCTGGAACCCGGTAACTGCCTTCAGGGATAAAATTAAAGGAAGAGCGGAATCCAAGATCCAGTTCCAGTTGCATCAAGGACCGGCACCTGTCGAGCCCTGCTTTGCTCTCGACGTCGTGTGTCAGAATAAATGCGAATTTTTTGCCCTCCGGCCAGCCTGGCCAGTTTTCCGGTGGACACTCGGATCCCGGCATGATGGGCCAGACGCCTTTGATTTGCTTGCGTAACCGCTTGGCCAGCGTTCGCCGAATCGCCGTTCGAAGGGCTTGTGGAACGAAAGGCTTGAGCCCGTAATAAATTCTATTGCGTAGCATGAGATAACAGGAGCTCGTCGATCGCGCTAGACGTCGGAGCGACCCCCTAATGAGTGTTGTAAAGGGTTGTGCGCCTCTCATGCTTGCGTTGTTTAAACCCAACGTTGGAGCACGGGCAGGAGTTTCAGCAAGAGTAAAAAAAGAGAGCATTTGCTAGGTATTGACGATTCCCGACGGGACCCATCCGAAGCATTTCGTAACGGGAGCCGGAGCCGCGGCAGCGATCAAGACTCAGAATCAAGCCACTTCGGCACGTAAGAACGCGACTTGTTTACCACGACTGCAACGTTGTTTCGCTCAGCGATCAACTTCCCGTAGCTGCGCTTGATAACGTCGCGGCTGTTCTTCTCGGCCTCGACTACGAGCAAAAGCTTATCCATGAAAGCAGCCATTCCCCAGGTAGGACTCGTTTGATCCAGCGGAGGCATGTCAAAAATAATGTAGTCAAAATCGCTCGCCTTCATATTGGGCATCATGTCGAAGAATTTTTTCAAGCCGAGCTGCGCCGGACCGCCGCTGTTGGGCGATCCCACTGTGGCGAGATAGAGATTGTCTGCAGCCGAGGCAATGGAGTCAGATGGCTTAAGAGCTTTGTTCAACGGATACGCCGGTTTACCTTTGAAAAACGGGTGGACCTCCTCCGGGCCCAGGTTCACATCAACGAGGAGCACCTTGCCGTCGTTGGTTTCCGAAAGTGAGGCAGCGAGCCCAGCAGCAAGGGTGGAAGCTCCGGCTTGCTCTGTAAAGCCGGTAACACCAACAAGCTTGGGCTTATGCGTCAAATGATTGAGTTCGAAATAAAGGCCGAGACGGTCCCGAATTGCATCACAGTACGGCCGGATGAAATGGCCGGCCTCCCAGGGCGCCAACTTGGGGTTACGCCGTTCCGTGGTAAGCGCTCCCGAATCCGCGGGTGAGCCATTACGAGGCAACGCGAAGCGTCCGTTCGCATACGGGATCGAGAGCATCAATGGAATGTGTAACTGTGTCTCCAGCTGCAGCGGCCGGGCAACGGTCTGGTTCAATATCAAACCTTTTAGCAAAGCGAGCGCTATGCCCAAGGCTATGCCACCCCCGACGAGTGCCATGAGAATCTTATCGCGTTTTTTTGTCTCGAAGCTGGAGGGCGATGGACGCTGGACCGCGCTGATATTAGGCATCTTTGTAGGGTCCAAAGCCTCATCGATCCGTGCCTTTTCCAGCGATGCTGCGAAGTACTTATAGTTCGTTTCGTCCATCTCTCGCTTCCGCTCCAAGTCTTCAATCTGCGGACCTAGCTCCGAAAGCTTTTTCGTTCTTTGTTGAACATCGCGAAGACGGGACTTAAGCGTCTCGACTTTTGCCTGCGTGCCAGCAACCCGTGCCTTTGCAGATTGCGGGTTCTTATCAGATGACGCGGGTTTTGTTCTCCACCCTTTTTTTTCCTTTTTGTCTACGATCTGATTAACAAGGGCTTGTTGTTCGGCCAAGTCTGCCTCGGCGGCATTAAGTTGTTCCTGAGTTTTCGCGGCCTCGGCAGTAAGCGCCACTGAGCCCTCTTTGAGCGACGCAATTCCTGTCTTCTCCCTCAGCGACTTCAGAGCGTCCTCTGTTTGATTCAAGCGCGCCCGGACCTGATCGGTTTGTTGAGTCACAAAATCGAAGGCGCCGGCAGAGCGGTGCACTTCAAGATGCTTGACGAAATAACGACTTAACAGTTCCTGCAAAACGAGAGTGGCGATCTGTGGGTCGCGATTTTTATAGGAGACAAGAATGATGTTACTTCCTTTGCTAGAAAGCACCTTCAAGCCCGAGCTAACCGCCCCGGCTGCATCACTTTCGGTTGCCGACGCTCCAGAGGGAGGCAGCAATCCTTTCAGACCAATTGCCCGGGCAACGCGGGAGAGCAAGTCTTGGGGCGGTGGCAACAATCGCTGGGGACCAATTGCCTGAGCAACTTGCATGGCGAGATCCCAACTGGTCAGAATCTCCATTTCGGCACCTATCACTCTATCCGCATCGTTGTTCGACGCGGCCGAAGCTTTCTCTGCATCGATTGGATCCACGGCGCTCTTATCCGTAACATAGCGCACCAGCAGCTTGGCCTGAGACTCGTAGAAAGGCGGGTAGAGAAAGTAAACCGCTGCAGCGGCAATAATGCCCACCACTGCCCATGCAATGATCGTTTTCTTGCGTTTAAACAGAGCGAAGAGAATGTCGCCCAGCTTCATTCCGGAGGGCTGTTGTGTTTCGCGTCGTATTTCAGTCATAATTTAACCTTTAGTCGAGATGTGGATAGAGGATCGAGCCGGCCAGCCGGTTGAACATCAACGGTAATCTGCCAAAGATCCGTTTGTGCAAGCCGGCGTCACGGCGGACCGGAGTTAGACACGGCCGACCCGATGGATCGACTCGGAAGTAATCAATTGTTTCTTCCTGCGTGTCCCAAGAAAGTTTGAATCGTCGCAAACCGTCGTTTTCGGAGTCGGTGCGGCCGAAATGTAATTTTTCGACGCCGGTGCGCGCCAAAAGCTGGATGCCTTGCCACATGACAAGATTGTTCGCGCGGAATTCTTGAAATCTCTTGTCCGAAGCGCCGTACTTATAGACGGCGTTCTTTCCAAAACGGAAGAAAACCGCCGCGGCAATTGGGCGTGACCCGCGCCGTGCCAGAACAATGAACCCCAGACCGGGCTTGATGATGTGCTCGTAAATGTTCACGAAAAATGATGGCGGTTGCGGTGGGAGACCATGGCGCCGGCGTGTTTGAACGTGAAGCCGGTAAAAATCGTTGATAGCCTGGCGATTGCGGACAACGAGCGCACTCACATTGCTGCGTTCCGCTTTGCGAATAGCGCGACGGACCTGACTGTCGAAGCGACTGACCATTTCCTCGGGGCCGCGGCGCAAATCGAGTGTGTGCCCGTAGAATTTCGTTGCTGAACTTGGGGTGGATTGAAACGATTTACCCCCCCGAATTTCGAGGTGTTTCCAGCAACGTTCCCGCGCGAAGCGAACAAGGCGATCTTTTACTACGCCGGTTACTTCAGGATCAAAGATGAGCGGCTCGCACACATCGCTGAATGGGAGGCAGACACCGCGCCGTCCCGTGAACGCACTGTGCACTTCCATCAGCGGTATCAGTGCGGCCAACCTGCGTCCGCGGGAAAATTGAAGATAGAAAGGCTGATGGTTATAAGTCTTGTGAAGCACCTTCGCCCAGGCGCTGGTGTGGAAGCAGCCGGCGTCGCGATGCAAAGCAACTACAAGATCCCAACCTGGATTTTGGACGGGATTAATAATCCACATTTGAAGCGGTTCCTCGCTCGTCTCCGGCTCTACCAAGGAATCCTCGCCAGAAAAGCGCGACGCTTCCACGGATTGCCATTTGCCTGTTTCGAGAGTTTTCAAACCGCTTCTTTCTAAACGAGTGCCTCTGCGCCAACCACTTCGCTAACGCAGCGGGCGACATATTCGATCTGCTCTTCCGTCAGCTCAGGAAACATCGGCAAGGAAAGAAATTGATCGGCCAGACTTTCCGAAATTGGGAATGAGCCTTTCTTGTAGCCGAGATTTCGGCATGCCTCCTGCAGATGAATCGGGACCGGATAATGCACAGCGCACCCGACTCCTTTTTCCTGGAGATTCCGAGCGACTACATCGCGTTCCTGCACGCGAATGGCATAGACGTGATAAACGTGCCGCGCGTACGTCGCCTCGAACGGCGTAAGGACCTCATCGATTCCGGCGAAAGCCTGATTGTATTCCGTGGCATGTTTGCTCCGCAGGGAATTTGCTTCGTCAAGATGATGCAATTTGATCGACAAGACTGCCGCCTGAATGCCGTCCATGCGGCAGTTCCATCCCATCAGGGCGTGGTAATATTTTCGTGACTGGCCGTGGTCTCTCAGCATCTGGATTTGCTTCCGTAACTCAGGGTCGTTCGTCACGACTGCGCCGGCCTCGCCGAACGCGCCGAGATTTTTTCCAGGATAAAAACTGAAGCAACCCGCGTCGCCCATCGTGCCTGCTTTTCGGCCTTTATACTCAGCGCCATGCGCCTGAGCGGCATCTTCAACCACGAAAAGCCCGTTCGCGCGCGCGAATTCCAAAATCGGGTCCATGTCTGCCGGTTGCCCGAAAAGGTGGACCGGAATAATCGCTTTGGTTCGCTCGGTCAGACTCTTTTCAAGTTCCGCGGGGTTCATCGTGAATGTGTTCGGGTCCACATCCACAAACACCGGCCGGGCTTTGCAGTAAGTAATCGCCTCGGCCGTGGCGATAAATGTGTTCGGAACCGTAATGACTTCATCACCTTCACCAATTCCAAGCCCTAGGAGAGCAAGCCAAAGGGCGTCAGTGCCATTGCCCACGGCGATTGCGTGGGAGGAGCCGCAGAATGCAGCGAACTCTTCCTCGAACTTTTCCACGAACGGTCCGCCGGCAAAGGCGCTGCTCTCGATCACTTCGCGAATAGCGCGATCGAATTTTTCACTAAAAGGGGCGTGATGCGCCCTCAGATCGAGAAAGGGAACTTTCATTTTGCGCTTTGGTTATGCGGTGGACTGGGGGGCGCCGAGGTCAAAGCTTCACACGCTACGCTGAGCGGATGCAAAGCTCGGCCAGACACTCATCCAGCGAATGCTTCAACCTGAAAAACCTCTTCCTCCTTGACGGGGATGCGAGCCGGTACCGCGTTACTCGGTTGAGAAAATGTCACGGGTGAACCGTTCATCTTGACCGAAGCGCTGGCCGCCTCGAGGATCCTGACCATTTCCAACCCCTTACGGCCATCCGTTAGTGGTTGAGAATTCGTTTTGATGCAGTCAATAAAATGCTGACAGGCCAGCTTTAGCGGCTCCTCCTGATGGAGGTATGGGATGTAACTGTCTCCGTAATGATACGAGTATTGGAATTCAGCAAAGGTGTCGTAGTGCGGCGGACGTTCTACCCGCGCATCGTAAATGCGGATTTTCTCGCGTGTCCGCAAATCGTCATACACGATCATGCGTCGCGTACCGACGATAGTCATTTCGCGAATTTTGCGCGGCTCGAGCCAGCTGCTCTGGATGGTTGCGAAGCGTTTACGCGAGAAGGACAGCGACATGTTAGTCACGTCTTCCACTCCCGGCGTAATATGAGCGTTTCCCTGGCAATTAATCGTGGTGGGAAATTCATTCAGAATATGGAGAATGATTGAGATGTCGTGCGGCGCCAGATCCCACGCAACATTAATGTCCTTTTGGAATAATCCGAGATTGAGACGCCGGCAATTGATATAGCGGATCTCGCCCAGATCTCCGGCTTGAACAATTTGGGCGATCTTTTGCACGGGCGAAGAGTAAAGAAAAGTGTGATCGATCATCAAAACCAGACCATTGCGGTCGGCGATTTCGATCAGTTCCTCGCACTCGGCTGAAGACGACGCCATCGGTTTTTCGATGAACGTATGCTTGCCCGCCAGAAGGGCTGCCTTGGCCAATGAATAGTGATGCTTCACCGGGGCGGCAATGACGACAGCGTCCACGTTTGTGCCGTTAAGAAGCTGCTGCGTCTGTGCCATGCCTTCGATGTCAGGATACAGCGCGCGGATATGTTTCAGGCGCTCCGTATTAAGGTCGCAGACGGCTTTGAGCTGGCAGTCCGGTAGACTTTTGAAATTGCGAACCAGAAGCGGTCCCCAATAACCGCACCCGATTACGCCGACTGTGATTTGCTTCTTCATACTTTTCGAGCTGATTCCGCGAGGCCTTGTAAGATCGTGCTCGGCGAGCGCGGACTTTTTCGAGCCGAGTCTAGAAACGTTTGTAAAATTGGTGCCGGTGCGTAGAGAGTGCCGTCTTGCCGGTTAGCCTGTGCCGGCAGTCTGGATTCGACCAGTTGCGCAGCGATAACAGTGCAGGTCTTGAACAAGATTTTCAGGTCGAGGAGGATCGATAGGTTTTTTAGATAAAAGAGATCCATCACGATCATCTCGTTGAACGTCGTTTTATTCTTGCCGTTGACCTGCCAATATCCGGTCAAGCCCGGCAGAGCGTTCACGCGTTCTCGTTGCCATGGCTCGTAATGGGCAAATTCATTTGGCGTGCAGGGCCGTGGCCCAACGAGGCTCATCTCACCGCAAAGCACGTTGAAGATTTGAGGCAACTCATCCAAGCCGCTCGCACGCAGAAATCGGCCGAAAGGGGCGAGGCGTGGATCGCCATAAACATCCAGCTTCGTCATCGGACGATCGACCCTCATCAATTCCTGGAAGTAATGTTCGTGAGTTTGTGTCTCAACACTGACCTTCATTGTCCGGAACTTCCAGATAGAAAAATGTTTTCCCCCAAGGCCGACACGCTTTTGGCGGTAGAAGATTGGGCCTGGCGAGGCGAATCGCGTCACCAACATGAGCAAGATCATCAGCGGCAACCAAATCGGCAGCGCGAGGAGAATGCACGTGATGTCGAGGGTCGATTTCCAGCCAGGTACCCCACGCACCAGAGCGCCTGGAAAATCGATTGCAACACCAGGAGCTTTCGCTCCATTCCCGTTCGAGCTGTTATAGGGCAAGCTGCCGCCCTTGGTCGCCCGCCTAACATTCGGGAGATGACCTTCTATCCTCATCTGATGGGTTCCTCCAACTACTGCTAACCCGCTAATCGTGCGGGAACGTGTTTAGTGAGCAGGCACCCGCATCTAGGTCTTCCGTCCATTAAGGAAACGTGACCGAGGAGCGGGCCCTCGAAAAACTCACCCTCAAAAATTTGAAAACCGGGGGACAAAGCAGGAAACGAAAATCGGATTCCGGGAGGAGCTGTTGGATTTGTCTAATTTCCCGCACGCTTACTTCTACGGAAACTGGGGGGTGAAGGTTCCGATTATTTTGCAGGACGAAGGAATTAACGGCACTGTCACAATTCGAAGATTCAAGCCCCGAAATTCAAGACAAGTGACGATCGCAGGTGATCGATCCGCATACTCATTCAATCTCGGAGAGGAGAGTGTCGAGATTCTCGCCCTCGGAGCCGTCGTGTTCAGCCAGTCCCGTTTGCACCAAACACCCGAGGCAAAGTCCGTTGTGAACTCGTACGACGCCGCAACAGTGCGGGCACTCGTCGTGCTCGTGCGGCGTCGCTGAAAGGGAATCAGTAAGGCTGGTAAAATCCATTTTTTATTCTCCAGCTGGCTGCTGGTCGCTAATTGCGCTCTGTTTGTTCATTGTCTTAAGGCGATTCATCGTCAGAAACCGCTTTTCTGGCGACGATCAATTGGACTGCATAACGGAATCCGCGGCCTCGCCAAAGCGTGGCGTCGGAGAAGCTTACATGTGAGGTTGAGCGTTACACCGTGCACAAGCACTTCTACGGAAACGGGGAAGCGAAGTTCCTCCAAAATGCTTATCCGAATGGAAAAAGGTCTGGTTTTTACACGGATGTTTCAATTACCGTTTCGACAAGTCAGCTATGACCTATGGCCGAATCATCTGAAATTTTGAAGAGTGCGGTCGCTGCAGCCAAAGAGACGCTGCAGTCACTGGTCCATCTCGAGGGGCAAGTAGAGAAGGCTGCGGATTTAATCGAAGAATGCTTGCGCGGGGGGAACAAATTGCTCGTTTGCGGAAATGGCGGCAGCGCGGCCGATGCGTCGCATTTCGCCACGGAGTTTGTGGTGCGTTTTATGAAAGATCGTCCCGCGTACCCAGCCATTTGTCTTGCCGGCGATGGCGGACTTCTCACTGCCGCGGGCAATGATTATGGCTTCGATGAGATTTTCGCTCGCCAGGTGGCGGCTTTCGGACTTCCGGGAGATCTGCTGATTTGCCTAACGACTTCCGGCAAATCTAGGAATGTTGAACGCGCATTACAGGAAGCAAAAGCGCGCAAGCTTAGAACTATTGTTTTCCTCGGCCGCGACGGCGGATCAACCATTGGGATGGCCGATGTCGATCTTTTGGTTCGCGGCGACTTAACTGCCCGGATTCAAGAGGCGCACCAGCTTCTGCTCCACGTGCTGTGCGAGATCTCGGAAACGCGCCTGGCAGAAAACAAGCTGTAGAGGTGTGCCGACTGCATTTCGAGAGAAGTAGCAGCCGATACGGCCGCCACTACAATTACTCGGATTTCTTTAGAAGTCGCTCGCGTTCGCGATCAAGTTGCCGCCGCTCGCTCGCCGTCAGACTTCCGATTCCAGACTTGGAAATCTTATCGAGGATCGGATCGATCGAGGTGTAAACGTCATCCGTTTCCGCTGAATGGCTGGAATGCATTTTGGGGACAACATGGAATTTCGGCCTGGGAGCCAAGCGCGTTTTCAATGCGTCCCACCAGGGAAGTTCCGGCCCGGCGCCGTGCATCTCAATGAAAAGGAACGCCGCGCCGATGCTTGTCCAAACGACCATCAATTCACTCCAAGCATGGTATGCGAGCAGTTGAAAAGTGTAAACGGCAGCAAGAATTAGTACAACCCATTTGGTCATGATCCGCAGAAACAACTCAGCCCGCGGATATATGGTGGCGAAGGCAACAAAAATTCCAAAGTGCAATGCGGGCGAACCGGCGAGGGCCGAACGCTGCCAAAGACCCCAAACCGTTAGCAGCGCCGCGGGCGTAACCAGCAAAATAAGATAGAGCCCAATATAGGCATGCCGCCCGATAAAGCGTTCGACTTCGCGTCCGAATGCGAACAGCATGTACATCTCGATCGCGAACCAGAGCAGTCCTGACGGCGCATGCACGAACGCATACGTGAAAAGGCGCCACACCTGGCCGGACCAGACTGCCGCACTATCGAATTGCAAATACGCTAAAATCGAGCCCGCCCCGATCGCAACGAAAATAGCTGCGAGAATTGCGGCCGCGACGTGCAGCCCAACCAGCATCGTGGTCACATCGACGGGATAGCGGCCCATCCACGCAACCGGCCGATAATCATCGGAGGTGGTGACCCCGAACATACTTTCAATTAATGCCGCGCACTGTTCTTACGCAAGCGTGAAACAACTTAACGGTCCAACGATTCAACGTGGCGAAGCCGTTCATTCGTGTTTAAGATGGACACCTTCGTTTCATGAAAAATATCGCACCTGCCATATTCCCGCCGAATGGAATCGGCGATACGAAGCCGACGAACCAGGCTGTGCTCGATTGGGTACACGAGATCGGAAGACTGACAAAACCCGAGAATATTTTCTGGTGTGACGGTTCCGAGCGCGAGAATGAATTTCTGATCGCGGAATCGTTAAAACAGAACGTGCTGATCAAGCTGAACGAGAAAAAAGTTCCGCGGTCCTATTTGCACCGTTCGAACCCAAACGACGTCGCGCGGGTGGAGAAGGTCACGTTCATTTGCACACCGACCAAAGTAGAGGCCGGGCCCACAAACAACTGGTCGGAACCGGCAGAAACGTACTCGAAGTTATATGGACTGCTGAATGGCGCGATGCGAGGACGCACCATGTTTGTTGTGCCTTACATCATGGGACCGCCTGATTCTCCCCTGACGAAAGTAGGGTTCGAAATCACTGATTCAAAATACGTCGTGCTCAGCATGCGAATCATGACGCGCATGGGCGAAGTCGCGCTGGATCGGCTTGGCAACGATCCAAAAGCGGAATGGAACCGTGGCGTGCATTCGTTGTTAGACGTCGATCCTGGTCGGCGGTTCATCTGTCATTTTCCCCAGGACAACACGATTATCTCGGTCGGCTCAGGTTACGGCGGCAACGTTTTGCTGAGCAAAAAATGTCTCGCGCTGCGCATCGGATCGTATCTGGCGAGCAAGCAAGGCTGGATGGCAGAGCACATGCTGATCCTCGGCGTCGAATCGCCGGAAGGAAAAAAGCACTACGTAGCTGCGGCGTTTCCAAGCGCATGCGGCAAAACCAATTTTGCGATGTTGATTCCGCCTGCACATTTCAAAGGCTGGAAAGTCACGACCGTCGGCGACGACATCGCGTGGATGGAAATTCGCGACGGGCGTTTGTTCGCTGTGAATCCGGAGAATGGTTATTTCGGCGTCGTTCCCGGCACGAGTTACAACTCGAATCCGAACGCGATGAAATCCATCGAGCACGACACGCTTTACACCAATGTAGCGTGCACTGGTGACGGCGATGTTTGGTGGGAAGGAAAAGACGGTCCGCCTCCCAAGCATGCCATTGACTGGCGCGGGAACGATTGGACGCCGGACTCAAAGGAAAAAGCAGCGCATCCCAACAGCCGGTTTGCCACGCCGATGCGCAATAATCCGGCTCTCGATCCCAGTGTGGAAAAAGGCGAAGGCGTTCCGATCAGCGCCATCATTTTCGGCGGCCGCCGCAGTGACACCGTGCCGCTGGTTTATGAGGCATTCGATTGGACTCACGGCGTTTATCTCGGGGCCACCATGGCGTCCGAGACAACCGCAGCTGCGACGGGGGCCGTTGGACAAGTCCGGCGCGATCCGATGGCGATGCTGCCTTTCTGCGGATACAATATCGGCGATTATTTCCGGCATTGGATCGGCATCGGAAAACGTCTCACGAGTCCGCCGCTCATCTTCAACGTGAATTGGTTCCGCAAAGGCGCGAATGGAAAATTTCTCTGGCCAGGCTTCGGCGAGAACATGCGCGTGCTCAAATGGGTCATCGATCGTTGTGAACAAAATGGCGGCGCGGTCAAATCGCCTGTTGGCTGGTTGCCCACTCCGCACGATCTCGATCTTGATGGTCTCGACATCGATCACAAATGCGTGGCCGATCTTCTCGGAATCGATCACGAGGAATGGCAAAAAGAACTTGCTGCGCACAAGACTTTTTTCGACTCGCTCGGCGGCGTGGTCCCGGAGGAATTGCAAGAACAACGCGAGCAGCTCATCGCGCGTTTTGCTGAATAACCCCATCTGCGCGCGTCATCCTGAGCGGAGCGAGGGACCTCTCGCGGGGTGATTGATCACGCTAGGTACCCAGCGGGCCACAAACTTCGTAGGCGAAGTTCCTCTCCCTCCACCGCGGGATCGGAATGACACACGTCTTGTGCCGTAGAAATTTGCGAACCGCTTGACTGGCGGCGAATATTTCCAGTGGGTTCGAAGGTTAGGAGCACAGAACATCTCAGAGCGCCGATCGCGAAGGATCACATTGAGGTTCGTGGGGCGCGCCAGAACAATCTCAAAGGGATCGATGTTGATCTTCCGCTGGGGAAATTGACGGTCGTCACAGGGCCCAGCGGCAGCGGCAAATCCAGTCTGGCATTCGAGACAATTTACGCGGAAGGCCAGCGACGTTACGTCGAAACGTTCAGCCCATACATGCGGCAATTTCTCGACCGCATGGACAAGCCGCGCGTAGACGACATCCGCGGTATCCCTCCTGCGATCGCCATCGAGCAAGCGAACCCGGTCAAGAGCTCGCGCTCGACCGTCGGCACGATGACGGAGATCAACGATTATCTGAAATTGTTCTGGCCGCGTATTGCACGTGCATTCTGTCCGAGTTGCAGCCGCGAAATTCGCCCAGAAACTGCGCAGTCAATCAGTCGTCAAGTGTTACGCGATTGTGCCGGGAAAACTGTTCTGGTCACTTTCTGGGTCGCCGTTCCACCCAAAACCGAGCCGCGCAAGTTTTTCGAGTTCCTTCAGCAACAGGGCTACCTCCGCGTATGGATCGATAACCAAATTGTGCGCGTCGATGGCGATCCAAAAAAGATACGACTGGGCGGCCGCGTTCAGGTCATTCAGGATCGCGTCGCAATCTCGGAAGAAAACCGTGCCCGCGTGGTGGAGGCCATCGAAACCGGGTTACGCTTTGGTAAAGGAAAAATCAACGTCGTTCCGGTTTCAGAAAACGCCCAACGCCCAAGGAATCACGGTTCACCAATCACGAATCACGAATTACCATTCTCCACCGGCTGGCATTGCGCCCACTGCGATCTCGACATTCGGCCGCCTACACCCGGGCTGTTCAGTTTCAATAATCCACTCGGTGCGTGCCCGGAATGTCGCGGATTTGGTCGCACCATCGCAATCGATCTGAACAAGGCTATTCCAAATCGCGGCCTGAGCATCAAACAAGGCGTGGTGCGCGTTTTTCGCGGCGCCGAATTCGGCGAATCGCAGAAAGACTTGCTTCGAGCCAGTGTGCGCAAAGAGATCGATATCAATGTTCCATTCGAAGAATTGCCGAAGGCCGACCGGGACTTCGTCATCGAAGGGGAGAAGCGGTCAGGTAGCTATACAGAAGAAGACTACGAAAACGACCGGTGGTATGGCGTCCGAGGATTCTTCCGCTGGCTAGAGAGCAGGACTTACAAGATGCATGTGCGCGTTTTGCTCAGCCGCTATCGGGCGTATATCACCTGCCCGAAATGCAACGGAGGACGATACCAACCCGAAGCGCTAAATTACAAAATTGTAGTGGCGCTGGATGATCGCTCGGACGGTGCTCGCAAAACGCGGCTACAATTAACGCTTCCCGAATTCCAGGCGCTTTCGATCCTGGATGCCCGCAATTTTCTGACCGCGATCGAGATTCCGTCGAACGATTCGACC
>Ga0193719_10000363_pt1 | contig 16658 bp, 18 predicted proteins | sample U2a2metaG_FD_160103 | JGI IMG/M metagenome (GOLD analysis project Ga0193719, IMG submission 160103) | Soil microbial communities from a riparian zone of the East river system, Colorado, United States - U2a2 | ecosystem: Environmental > Terrestrial > Soil > Riparian zone | place: USA: East... | reverse complement strand
AAGCCGGCGCGCCAACCCGCAAGGGAAGCAGCCTTCTACGCTATGAGCGGTAACTGGGATGAAGTCGTAACAAGGTAGCCGTAGGGGAACCTGCGGCTGGATCACCTCCTTTCTAAGGAGAAAGCGCTTTGCCGATTTTCGATTTTCGATTTTCGAACTTCGATTTTCCGTGCGAAGCACAGGTCGACGGCTAACCCGTGAATTCTTCGGAATTCACGACATGCCGTGAAGACTTTGGAATCGAAAGAAACCAAAGCTCAGAGAAATGAGACGGTAACGCACAATTCAGTCTTTGCTGCTGCACATCGACAAATGCCGGATGACGATTGCAAGATCGACATCCGGCATTTTCGTTTCTCGGTTATTCCGTAAGGTCGCGTAGCATGGGATCTGATTCGGTTCGACATAAACTGAAACAAAGATACGATCACCACAGATAGACAGCAAAACAGTCGCAAGGAGATCACCACATGACCACGAAAGCATTATTTGTTAGACTGGAGGCAAAACCGGGCAAAGAAAACGAAGTCGCGACGTTTCTGCGCGATGGGCAGGGTTTGGTGCAACAAGAATCCGCAACAACGGCCTGGTTCGGGATTCAACTTGGCCCGACCAGCTTCGCCATCTTCGATGCGTTTCCGGACGATGCCGGCCGCGACGCGCACCTATCCGGAAAAGTTGCCAAAGCGCTGATGGAAAAAACGCCAGAATTACTAGCACAACCGCCGAAGGTCGAGAAGGCAGAAGTATTGGCCGACAAGTTACCAGGCTAAGGTCGCCGGCCGGCACTTGTGGCAGCAACAGCCCGGGGCTGTCCACGGAACACTCTGCAATACGGCTCTTACCGACACCCGGCATTTTCTTTGTTCCTTGCAATCGCAAATCGGCCATCGACATTCGGCAATTCTTCCGGGGGCATAGCTCAGTTGGTAGAGCGCCAGCTTTGCAAGCTGGAAGTCAGGGGTTCGAATCCCCTTGCCTCCAAAGCTGAAAGCGTGGAGGCAACATCTATGAGCGGGCACACTTTCGGATCACTAGCGGGAGCGTAATCCCCTTGCCTCCAGACCTTCGCCCGCCTCGTAGTGGAGCGCGAAGACTGTCGCGGCGTAGCCTTGGCGAAGGCGGATCTCAGCTCTTCTTACTTTTCCAACTTCAACGCACTGATATCTATATAATAGATGTCGCCGAGGCCGTTTCCGGGCGATCTGATTTTCTTAATCATCTCATCGTAGGAAAGACGTTTTTCCTGCGCTGGCGCGATCGTCGTGCGCGTGCTGCTCCAAAAGAAATATTTTCCGTTTCGTGAGATTTTGGGCGAGTACTCACTTCCAGCGGAATTAATTTTATCGCCGAGATTCACTGGGGTCGTCCATTTGCCGTCGCGTTGGTAACTAATATAGAGGTCCCCTCTCCCGTGGCCGCCGGGGCGTTGAGACATAAAGATCATCAAACTTTGATCGGGGGTGATAAAAGGCTCGAACTCATCCGCATCGGTATTGATGAGTGGTCCGAGGTTTTCCGGTTCGGAATATCTTCCGTTTACGAAGCGTGACCGATAGAGATCGGTTTTTCCTTTGCCGCCGTCGCGATCCGAACCGAAGTAAAGCGTCCCATCAGAAGCAACCACTGGATACCATTCGCTTCCTTTGCTGTTGACGGGCGCTCCCAAATTCACGGCGGCGCTCCAGCCGGATTCCGCTTTCGTCATCATCCAGATGTCCGTGTCTTCCTTCGCGTTTTCGCCGAGCTGAAGCGGTCGATTCGAGATGAAGAAAAACTTTGCGCCGTCAGACGTGATGAATGGATCGGCATCCGAGTATTGGCCCGAGAACGGTGCCACCTCCGGCGCAGTCCATTTGCCGTCTCGAAAATGTGAAACGCAAATCGTCCAAAAATTGAAAGCAGGGCTGTCTTTCAAAAAATAGAGGGTCTTCCCATCCGGTGTGAATTCCGGGTGCGATTCAAAATCTCCCGTCGAAATAATTTCCTCGCCAAAAATTTTCGGCTCCGGCAGCGGCTTATCGGAATCGTAGGGATGTTTGGGTAAAGGCGTTTCTTGGGCAACAATGATCTTGAATTGCGAAGCGAAAAGGACCACGAGCAAGATCACGATTGGCTTCATGTGAACTACTTTAGGTGCGAAGACTACGGCTTGGCAGTCTGATCATGAAACGTTTCCTCTAGGTTTAAGCGGTCGTTCGCACAACCTATCTGGATTCGGCGCCTTTTTTTCCGACCTCTGCTTTTCTATTAGTTTCAGATTTTTCAGATCGACAGTATAAACCGTAAGAGCGTGGATCGCGGTCCTAATCGAAAAATCGAACGCTGAACGTAGCCGTGGCGCGCTGGTTGCTACCAAGCAGAAGGATCTCAGCGGTGACCTCAGTCATACACGAATCATCGACGGAAAGCACATCTCCGGGATGGACCGTCTTTTTTGGACCATCCGGAGTTGGCCGAGTCTCAAACTGATGAATGAAGACTGCGGAAACCCCGTTGCCATCCACTTCGGAAAGAGATGTCTGAGCCACGGCGAACGTCGGTCTGAAAGAAAACGTGACGCCCTCAGAAAAGGCGTCCTCGCCGCCACTGAATGCAAAAAAGTCAGTGAAATGCATACCAGTGACCGCCATCGCTTCCTCCTCTCGATCGTTGCTGGCTGAAGCTTGCGCCTACGACCGATACAGTGTCAATTGTTTGCGGTTCGTGAGGCGAACACGACTCGCCAAAGCGTCGTAAGTTGCCATTTGCGATTTGCACCTTTAAATAGTTGCGCCGCAGCGGGCCTGTAGCTCAGTTGGTTAGAGCATGCGCTTGATAAGCGCAGGGTCACTGGTTCGAGCCCAGTCAGGCCCATTTTCATCTCCGTTTTGCGATTTCCGATTTCGGATTGGGCATTGCGCGCGGTTCGCATGCAACGCCCGTCCGACTCGGACTTTCGGCGGCCCATCGAAACGAAACTTAATGTCACCTAATTCTTGTCAATCGGCGTCGCGAAAACATTAAACAGAGAACAATCCCAATCAAAGCGCCACAAATGTCGGTCAAGACATCGTGTGGTGAGGCCGTGCGCGACGCGACGAAGGATTGATGAAATTCGTCACTGACCGCAAAAATTCCGCACACAAACCAGATCGCGATGAACAAGAACAACATCTTCGTACCCAAATTCGTTCCATCGCGCAGAGCCCGCCAGAATAACACAGCCAGGATGGCGTATTCGATCAGGTGACCAAGTTTTCGGACGGCCAATTGAATCGCGTTGATCGCGGCCAGCGAGATGTGCGGATCAAGCCAGCGCAGAAACGGTACAAGGAAACGCGATGTGTGCTCCGCCGATAAAACGTCAGTTGAGCCGACAAAAATCAGTAACATCCATACAAGCACGGGCATCCAATAACCGACGAATCGAGGTATTCTCATCCTTCAAATAAAGCGCTCACTCTAACTGGACTGTCGTCGATCGCAAAACGTGCAATCGGGACTCCGAAAGCTTTCGCGGGCAGGCGTCTGCCGCTACAATCTCTGCTGAGAACAATGCGCCCATCTGAGATTACTCAACCTCTCACCTTCGAGCCGATCTTTATGGAACGAATTTGGGGCGGGCGAAACAGACGTTTGATGTTTGACGGCTGATGTCTGATGTAGGGCAGATGCTCAACTGGAATTCACCGCTGCTGTTCAAACCCATCTTCCAAGAGAGGATTTGGGGTGGCCGCAAACTGGCTGACCTGTTTGGCAAAGACCTTCCGGCAGATACGCACATTGGGGAATCGTGGGAAATTGTCGATCGCCCGGAAGCACAAAGTGTCGTGCGCGACGGACCGCTGCGCGGGAAAACCTTGCACGAACTTTGGACGCAACACCGGAAAGAGATTTTCGGTGATGTTCCGGATGGGCCGCGGTTTCCGCTGCTCGTAAAACTTCTCGATGCGCGGGAGAAACTTTCGCTGCAAGTACATCCGCCAGAAAACATCGCGCTAAAATTAGGCGGCGAGCCGAAAACAGAATTCTGGTATGTCGCCGCGTCCGCGCCGGGCGCTGAACTTTTTGTTGGACTGCAAAAGGCAATGACGCGCCACCAATTCGAAGAAGCGCTGCGCTCAGGGACAATTGCCGAGCACGTCCATGCCGTCCCGATTAAGGCGGACGAAAGCATGTTTCTTCCGGCCGGTCGGCTGCACGCGGTTGGTCCAGGAAATTTGCTCGTCGAGATCCAGCAAAACAGCGACACCACGTATCGCGTTTTCGATTGGGATCGCGTCGACCACGAAGGCGAGCCGCGAGAGTTACACGTCGATCAAGCATTGCAATGCATCGACTTCAATGATGTCGAACCGAAGTTAATCGAACCGAAAGGCGAGCTGCTCGTTCGCCACGAATCATTCGAGATTCAGAAATGGAAGCTGGATTCGGCGCGTGAAATTGCTCGGCTTGGGCAATTTGCCATTGTCTGCTGCCTGACCGGCTCGATCCAGTGCGACGATGTTGGTCTTGTGCCCGGAGAATTTCTTCTCGTGCCGGCTCAATTGCAAGACCGACGCATCGAACCTGTCAAAGAGGGAACATCGTTGCTGCGCGTTACGATTCCGAATCAAACCTGAATCCAGACACGTCGGACAACTTCGTGATTTTTCACCGGAATTGCGTTTGTCTTTCGCGGCTCACTTTTCTCGCGCACAGTCGAGGCAAAGAAGACTCCGACTCCGCATAATGAAATGCAGAGCAAAATGATCGAGATCTTTGCCGTCCAGCTCATGAATTTCGCTTATCGCACGCCTTTCACCCCAAAGCCTGCCCCAGGCGCCGCAAATAAGTAAAGCTGTAAATACCGGTGCTGTGTCCATCGGCCCAGCGCGGCTGCAACGCGTAACCGCCGACGAGATCGAAACCAGAAAGTTCGAAACTCTTCGCCGAGTAAGTCACGTGCGGGCGCGAGGTGTTGCCCAGCACATCCGGTTCGCCGCCACACGCCGCGCAGGGACACGCGCGCCGCAAGTTTTCAAGTTTAAGAAATGATTCCGTCCCGTCATTCCAGACGATTCCGAGCTCATTTCCGATCTGTTGAATATTGGTCGGTTCCAGACGCATTGGTTTCCCATCTTAGCAAAATGTCTGCCTTGAGAACAACTCTCGAACCCCTGTCCCCGACTCCCTAATCTTGGGACGGACACGGAGGCCGGCTCCCAAAATCATTCGCGCTTCGGGCGGCGGCGCTCGCCAAATATCGCGGTTCCGACGCGCACCAACGTCGCGCCTTCCTCGATCGCGACGCTGAAATCGTTCGTCATCCCCATGGAAAGAAGCGGAAGTTTCAGGTCGAATTCCTTTTCGAGCGCGTCACGCAATTCGCGCAACTGCACAAAAAAGGTTCGCGAGGCTTCTGCTTCCTCGGCGAGCGGCGGGATTATCATCAAACCCTCGATCGACAATCGCGGCAATGCGAGCAGCGATTCCATTTCCGCGCGTACGGTTTCCGGTTTGAAACCAAACTTACTCCCCTCACCCGCCAGATTCACTTCGAGTAAAACGCGTGGATGCATTCCCTCTTCATTCGCGATCCGGTTCATCTCTTGCGCGAGCGCGAGCGAATCGACGCTGTGAAAAAGCTCGAAGAGCGGTAGCGCGTGCCGGATTTTGTTTTTTTGCAGGTGGCCAACAAAATGCCAGCGCAAGCTGGAAGGGAGCAGCGGGATTTTCGCGCGCGCCTCCTGGACGCGACTTTCGCCAAACAAAGTCTGACCAGCTTCAGATGCCGCACGCACTTTCTCCGCGTCATGAGTTTTGGAAATTGCCACGAGCTCGATTTCGTCCGGAGAGCGGCCTTTTTTTTTAGCTGCATCGGCAATCTGCGATCGCACATGCTCCAGGTTCTCCGCAATTTTCTCCACGCGGAACGTTTCCATTGCTGGAAGTGAGCGGCAAGGATTCTCCTGAGCGAAGCCGAACGAATCGACGGTAGCTACGGCGCACCGGATGTGCATCACACTCTCCTCGAATCGAAATGCGCGTAGCTACATCATTATTTGCTGGCAAATCGCACAGTAATTGAGCAGAACGGCCTGGTCATGAAACGCTTCTCACTTCTCCTGGCAACAGTTTGCTCCGATCTGTTCGCCCAAAACAAAATCGAGCTGCAACCTGACGCCACCGTCCTCAGCATCCTGCAAGGCAGCACTGGTCAAACGGTCGAGCTGCGCTTGAACTCCGGCGAAAAGATCGGCGGCAAGGTCGAAAAAGTGAGCGACAAGGTTGTCCATCTTTCCCAACTGACCGGCGCGGAGTTTTTCGACGCCTTTATCGATACCAAAGATGTCTCAGCCGTCGTGATTCGGACGAGAAGCAAATAGCAGCTTCAATCTTCTTAAAAACAGGCCGCCCGGGCATCGGCAGTCTCGCTTTGCGCCTTCAACCTCTTTTGCTGTTGCGATCACGTATTAGCGTTCAACTCGAGGGAGGAACGGTTACAGGTTTTGGATTGTAATCTGAACGCGCGATCCAGAATACTGACACCATGAACTTCACCAAAAACATTGGCATGCTTCTGCTCGCGGTTTATCTGATCGTCGATGGCCTTTTAGGGTTTGGCTTACAGCTCGGCGCATTCATTTTCCTGTTGTACATTGTGGCACTGGCCGCCGGTGTCTTTATTCTCATCGGCAAATAGCGCGCCCTGGCCGGTTTCTGACAAAGGGTTTGGCTGGCTAAGCGAGCAAAGCCATCATCTGCGCGGCCAGTTTCGGGCCAATCCCGGCTTCTTCATGTTTGAAATAAATGAAAACATCATCCCAGCCATGTTGTGCGCGAACGAACTCAGCCCAATGTTCGACGTCGATCTTAGAATAATCCTCGCGGCGCAACCGCAAATAGCCCCAGTTTGCTGTTGAGACTTTGGGCGCCGTCAGCTTTTCGCTGTCGGCAATGCAGAGCGCTGCTTTGATCGTTTTCAGCAACTCAAAAACTTCGTCGTCGAACCATGAGTCGTGACGAAACTCGAACGCGGCACGGATTCCACCGGGCAGCCCATTGACAAAATCGCCCAGGACAAACGTGTCTTTCTTGAAATTGGGCGGAAGTTGAAACAGCACCGGACCCAGTTTCGCCTCGAGCGCCGATACAACGTCGTAAAAATATCGCAGCGTGTCTGCGCAATCGCGCAACTTGGCAAAGTGCGTGATTTTCTGAGGCGCCTTCAGGCTGAAGCGAAAATTCTCCGGTGTCAGTTGCTTCCAATTATCGATCGTCTTCGCGGCCGGAATGCGATGGAACGTGTAATTAATCTCCGTGGTGGCAAGACGTTCCGCATAAAACGGCAACATCTTTGCCGCCGGCAAATCTTCCGGATAAAAATTTCCTTTCCACTCCGCGTATTGAAAACCCGACGTGCCGATCCAAAATTTCACGTAAACTCCTCAGACCAAGAATCGCTCAGCAAAAGGGCGGTTCAAGCGCCGTTAAAAAAACCTTTCCACGCATCCAGCCAGCAAAGCGCGTTCGAATCTAATATGGCGGCAAGCTCTTGCCCGGCCCAAATGTGAACCGGAACACAGGAGACTTGTTGCCACAGCAACTCAAACAAGAAAGGGAAATCATGAAAAAAATGCTTTTAAGCATGGCATTGGCAGTTGTGGCCCCGTTTGCATGGGCACAGGTCTCCGAGACCACCACAACGACGACCACGACTGAAGGCAACGGGACGATCACGGAGTTCACTCCGGGGAGTGTAATCGTGCTCAAGGAAAGTAGCGGACCCCGGACTTATCGCTTCGGCAAGACCGTCACTTATGTGACCAGAAGCGGCAAGGTTCTGGATGAAGACACCGTCAGAACGAAAGTCAAAGTGGGTGTCCCAGTCCGAGTCCACTATGTCGGAACAGGCGACAACGTGATGGTTGATCGCGTGATTCTCGACGCGGATTAAGAGCTAAAAAAGCTAGACTCGTTTGTCTCCATCGCGCCTTTCTGTTCTGCCTGTCGGTGGAACAGCAAAGGCGCGTTTTGTTTAAAGGACTTACGGACTCTGTCCTCTCCCTCCCAGAGGCTTACCGAGCGCCCGGATCTCTCCCGCTACCTCCACAACGACTCGATAATCTTCGATATCGCGTGGGATGGCGCGAATCGACTTGGGTTACTCATCAAACAATAAGCGTGCACCTGCCAGACAGTCCTGCGGCAAGGTTGTCCGAGCGTAGCGAGAAATTGTTGCCGATCCTTATCGTCGCTGAAAATTGGCTCCCGTCGATCCCCACGGCTCATCAAGTGATACGGGCACACGCATATTGAATGCGTAATGGTCGAGGCATTAGCTCCGAGCTTAAGGAAGCAGGATGAGAGTGCCAATAATAAGCTCTGACCCCTTTTTTCTTCTCGAGATACCAGGCGCCAGAACTCAGCTCAAGCCGCTGGAGGTGACGCATGAGGCGGCTGTTCAAAAATATTTCAAAAAGTGAAAAATAGTCTTGCCAGCCTGTGGGATTTTTTTTAGTCCTTTGGCGTAAGCAGGGCAAAACCCTACAACAAAATTAGGCATTGACCTACTAACCAAAGGAGAAACTATGATCAGAACCGGACTTTATACGTTCGGATTCCTGCGCATGACTCTCGCAACCTGCGTCGGAATCCCTCTCATTATCGCGTCGAACGCATTTGCACAGAATCCCCCGCCGCCGCCGCCACCGGGTGCTGCCCCGCCGCCGGCCGCTGCGGAAGCCGAGCGCGTCATCGTGACGGGTTCGAACATTCCAACGGCTGAAGAAGTCGGACCGAACCCGGTGGACACCTATAATCGCGATTCGATCAACAAATCAGGTGAGTTCACCACAGAGCAATTTCTCCTCAGCCTCCCCATCGCCAACGCGAACGTAATTCCGATTTCGAATAATGAAAACGGCTCCAACACCGCTGTGGGTGCTGCGACAATTGCGCTACGCGGTTTCGATGCGAGAGCGACTCTCATCCTCCTGGATGGGCGTCGGGTCGCTGTCTATCCGACGGGCAACAACCCCGGTCTGGTGAATGTGATGTTCGTCGATTTGAATTCGATTCCCCAAGCCGCTATTGAGAGCATCGAAATTCTGAAAGATGGCGCCTCTACCACGTATGGCGCGGATGCGGTGGCTGGTGTCGTGAACATTAAGATGCGGCACCGCTACGATGGCGCGGAAGCGAGAGTCGAATACGGCAACACGCTCGATAAAGACTCGGGTTTATTCGACTCATCGGCCATCTTCGGTGTTGGCAAGGGAGATACCAACATTACCGGTGTCTTGAATTACTATCATCGCAACTCTATCGCCAACCGCGATCGCGGTTTCTCGGCCGTTCCGCCGTTCCTAAGCTCGAACGCAAGTCCTTATAATCTTCAGTTGAGCAGCGATGTGGTGGCAGCCGCTGGTGGAAAGAATCTAAATCCAGGCGGGACTGAATTCGCGAGCGCGCCAGATTTTACGAACGGGTTGGCCCCGGCAAGCAGGTATCTCTACGATGCCAGTACCCGTGTCAGGGCGTTCGGCGGTCTGCGCCCTGGCTTTAATTTCAATCAGTTCTCGCTTTCCTTCCCGGAGTCGGAGCGCTACGGCGTTTATCTCAGTGCCGACCACAAGGTCTTTGGCGATCAGATGGTCGTCTATGCTGACGGGTTTTATCAGAACGTGAAAACGCACAACGAACTAGCGGCTCCCGCGACCGGCTCGTTTGAGACGAAAGGTCAGACCATCCTGGCCATTCCGCCGAATTCGCCGATTGCGCCTGGCGCGGAGCCACCCAACACGCCAACCCACGCGCAGACCGGTCTTCCAGCGGACGCGTTCAATCCCTTTAATCCCTTCGATCAAATCATTTCCGGCGGCACGCGGGCGCGGCTCGCTGAATTCGGGAACCGTTTATTCGACAACGAAACCGACGCGTGGCTCAGTACGGTTGGCGTAAGAGGGGACAAGCTTTTTGACGGGACCTGGGGATACGACGCCGCGTTCCGCTACAGTCAGCTTAAGAACACCACGACCGGGACGCAAGTGTCCGCCTCGCGATTCAACCGGATTTTGAACCAGGCCGATCCGATCTTTGATCGGACCTCGCCGCAATTTATCGGAACGACCACCGCGTTTAATCCTTTCGGTGATTTTCGCCGTCCAATCGTGTCTAATGAGGCGACGGTCGAGTTTGCCAGGGCCCATCCTACGGACATAGACACCTCGAAGTTAGCCACCTTGGATGCCACCATGTACACAACGGCGCTCTTCAACTTACCGGCCGGCGGCGTTGGCTTGGCCTTCGGTGGTCAGTTCCGCCGCGAATCGCTTAAGGAGAGGCCGGATCAGCTGAACGTCGAGGGTGATATTGTCGGTAATTCGCCAGTTCCGACCGCTACTGGTGGAAGAAAGGCCTATGCGTTCTATGCAGAAACCAGAATTCCTATCTTCAGCCCGACCTATAAAATTCCCGGCTTCTACGGGCTCGAGTTTACCGCTGGCATGCGCTTTGAAGAATTCTTGAACAACGACACCAATGTCCTGGTGCCGAAGGTAGGCATGCGCTGGCAACCATTCGACGAGCAGCTGACTCTGCGTGCGACTTGGGGCGAAGGTTTTCGCGAGCCATCACTCGAGGAACTGTTTGGGTCTCCGGTCTCAACGTTGCAGGTTACTCACGATCCGCTCAAAGGTGGACTGCTCGAATCTGAAACGAACACTCTTATAAGCAGCAACCCGAATCTCCAGCCGGAAGATTCCCGTTCGTTCAGTGGCGGCTTTGTTTATACGCCGAAATATGTGCCTGGTTTAACCTGCTCGGTTGACTTCTGGGACATCGAGCGCACCGGAGTTGTGATCGCTCCGTTGGATCAGCAAGTGCTGGATGGCATCGCTCCAGGCGTTGTCGAGCGCGATGCTGGCGGATTCATCACCCGTATTTTGATCGCAAATCAAAACTTCGGTTCTCAAGAGGCTCGCGGGTTTGACTTCGGCCTTAATTACCAGAGGGCGACGCCTTGGGGAACCTTCACTTGGCTGACTCAGGCAACCTACCTGGACGAATTCCTCTTTCCGCAGTTCATCTTCGCGGAGTTCGGGCCAACGCCAGGCAATCTGGCCGGCAGAACCACGGACCCAGGTCTCTCGAATGAGGGTTGGTATAAATGGAAAGGGAATTCCAGCCTCGACTGGGCGTGGAAGGGCTTCGATCTCGTTACCATCATGCGCTACATCGACGGATTCCACGAATTTGGCCCGAATCTTCAGCGTCACTATGTCCATCAGACGTTCTTCTTCGACGTCCAGCTTTCCTACGACTTCACCGCCCTTCTTCCGGTTGAGACTCAGCCGATCCCCGGCTATTCCAAGGGCGAAAAAGAGGTCGTTCGCGGCAAGGACGGTGCGCCTCTAGAAACGGCCTCGGCTCAGACCAGCAATTACAGTCGTAGCGTCTTGGACCATCTGCTGCGAGGCACGATCATTACTATTGGATGCAACGACGTGTTTGGTCAGGATCCACCGCCGGCATTCGGTGAAGGTGGAAACGGGTCCGGTTATCCTGGCTTTACCTACGATGCCACCGGCCGGTTCGTTTACGCGCGCCTCACGAAGAAATTCTAACCCTTGATTTCAGGTTAGGTGAAGAGGCAGTGGCAAGAGCCGCTGCCTCTCTTGCTTTCGCGGAAAGGTTCCATCTTCATCGTTTCGGTAATTTGCACACAGCGGCCTCGCGGGTGTAGTTTCATTCGTGAAGACCATGATATCTTTGGGCGCTACAATTCTCATCGCGGCCAGCATGTTTGCCGGAACGGTGCTCGCCGATCCCCCGGTCAACCAAACCTTCGAACGCAAGCAAAAAGTCGAAGAGCGGACGATTTTTATCACCGGTTCGCTTATCCCACAACGTGTTCAATTGCGACCGATCGGCACCACGACGGTCTCGCCAGTCAGAATCATTGATCGTCGTGAAATCGACTGGACTGGGCGGCAGACGACGCCGGGCGCTTTGATCAATGATCCGTCGCTGCGCGTAATCGGTCACTGATCTCCGAATCGCCGAGGCGCACCTTCGGCTTTGGCCCCGGCAAAATGAGCTTTGCTTTTAACCCTGCGCTATCGCGTCCCACCGGACGACATCAAAACGATGGACAAAGAGCGAAGCGATCCTCGCACTCCAGCCCGTAACGCTCTGATCCCGCTTTGCGAACGGCGACCGTAAACTTTTGAGTAAAAAAATTCTCACCCCCTTATATAATGGAGTCGGCGTCCGCGCGCGGGGATATTACACGAGGACCCGGTTTCTCTTTTTCAAAAGCGCGTTTCTCCGCCGGGACGCTGCTGTCCCTGCGGCCCTGAATCTTGCGGAAGGAAAGCGAGATCGTCGGGTGATCGAAAAAGTGGGCGCGCGCTGCGCGGACTAATGGCCTAGCACGGAAAAACGTAAACCTGCTCCCGCGCTGCCACCTTGGCAGCGTGCCATTTCCGGCGAAATCGCCGGAATTATTTATTTCGTAGTCGCCAGACCGAGCCTGTAGATAGCCAGCGGGCTGGCGGTGGTCGGAATCGCGCGGACCCTGTCACAAGGCACAGGAATACCGGAGGTTGAAGTGAGCGTGTAGCACATTTTCTTTGCGGTGTTCGTGACCCGCTGTGGCTGTGCCGGGAGCACTACGTTCTTACTCGGATCAGCAGCAAATGCCGATGCGCAAAACGCGAGTGCGAGCACGACGCTTGCACATCGAACCGACCAGCCGCACAGGCGACTGAGTCTGCTTCCTGTTTTCATGCTATAATTGTGATCCCGTTCCGAATTTAGCGCAAGTTTGTTCGGAGTGGCTTTAAGACAGAAAAACGACACTTCCAGCCATCGCGAAGCCGGCATGCTTGGCGATTACAGCTTTTCGGCGACGATTTCCAGCACCAGCGGGGTAATCATTAATGAATTTCGGTCCGCTTCCGCGCCGGCTAAGTCGGTGCGTACTTTGTCGGCAAATTTCTGATCGATTCGTCCCATCTCTTGCAACCGCGGCAAATAAACGTCGATGAATGTCGCCGGCCATTGCCACATATGGTCACTCGGACGCACACAAAAGATGTGCGGTGTAGCCGAACGAATAGCAAAACCGTTCGTCGACAGCAGCGCCGGTATTCCGGCGGCACCATCAGGCTCACCGCCTGACTCGCGCCAAGTGGCGATGACATGTTCGCGGAACTTTTCCTGATTCGGCAGACGCGGCAAAAAGCGCCAGGTCTCATAATGTCCGTACTCGTGGAAAATAACGACACTGCTTCTTCGCATCGCGCCCGCGAGTTTTTTGATCAACAGCGAGGGATCGTTGACAAAGGACACGACCCAGCGACACCAGGCGAAATCGTAATCTCCTTTCGGCAACTCGTCGGTCATCAAATCGAGCTCGTGGATCTTGACTTTCGTGAGAGAGCGCGCGCGGCAGGCTTCCTTCATCGCGCGGACGAAGTTCTTCGAGCGCTCGATTGCGACCACTTCACCGGTCGGCCCGACAATCTCCGCAAGATCGACAGTCGCATAGCCCGGCCCCGCGCCGACATCGAGCACGCGTTTACCTACAGTGATCCCTGCCTTCTCCCAGCAATCCAGAACCACCGAACTCCAGACACGATGTTGCAATCCGAGTCTCTCGAGTTCCTCGTCGTGCGTGCCGAGGACGTAGTCGCGCTCAGTCGTCACGAATGCATTATTTCATGCGGCCTTCAAGCGGGCCACGAGAATTAAAAGAATGCCAGCGATCGCCACGTTCGAAGCGATGGACGCGCCACGCGCAGGCGGCTATGACCGCTTTACTATGGCCGAGAAGCGTCTCCTGGCGAAAACCCCAGATCGAAAGAGATGCTTTACGTATTTGTGGCAGCGGCAGCTCGCTTAGCAGCCCACCTGGCTCTCATCGCCGCGGCCAGTTGCTCGCGACGTTCCGGTGTGAGGTTGAGTTTTCTCTTTTGCACCTGGGCTTTTAATGCAGCCGGCTGTTTCTCATGGGTTCGTGCGGAAACGTTGGAAGTCTTGCCAGACTTCTTAGCAGGAGCGGTCGATTTACTCTTAGTCTGAGCCGCTGCTGCTCCGAGCTTCTGTTTCAGCTTGGCGAGCTTCTTTGCACCTTTTTGCTGGCGAGCTTCGAGCCGCCGGATCTTTTTCTTGAGACTTTTAAGCTTATTCATATGGATGAAGAGATGTTCCGCCGACCGCTAATGCGAATGACGGGCTGAATTTCGACCTAATCACGAAAGCTCACCAATGTCACGTCATTCTTGACTGTTAATCAGGCAGTGAGCCTGGCTTGTTTTCGCGCTGCCTCTCCAGCAAAAACGCAACGCCTGCCTTACGCGCTGCCGAGAAGGCGTTTCTTTTGAGATAAACGACGAGGCTGCCCGACGAGGCTGCGTGTTTCGAAAGTCTCGATTCTTTCTTTTTTCTGTATTCAACCGTCGCGCGGATGACGTGCAAAAACTCAAGGCGCAAAAATCAGCAGGATAAACACAGCGAAGAGAAGCAGGTGGACGCAACCCTGCAAAACATTTGTTTTTCTGCTGGTAAATGTAACCACGCTCACCGCGAGCGTTAGCAGCAGCAGCGGAAGGTTGCCGCCTTGCACGCCGAGTGTGACCGGTCGTTTCGTGATAAGCCCGATTGTCAGCACGGCGGGAATTGTTAGTCCAATGGTCGCGAGCACCGAACCGAGCAGGATGTTTATCGAACGCTGCAACTGATTCCGCAAAGTGGCCTCGATAGCGCCTATTCCCTCTGGCGCAAGCACCAAAGCAGCGATCATTGCACCGCCAAACTCCTGGGGCATGCCAAATTGCTCAATGCTGTTGTCCAACGGGATAGCGAACTTTTCCGCCAACAGAATAACGGTGATCATGTAGAGGAACAGCATCGCCGTATGAAAAGCCGTTGAGCGCAACTGGCGTGGACGATGCATGGAGTTCGCCGACATTGCTACTTGATTTGATTCGAGAAAATATTGCCGATGTCGTATCGTCTGGATGAGTAGAAAAATCGCGTAAAGCAGGAGTGACACGACAATGAGAAAGACCTCCTGCTCAGTGGAAAACGTTGGCCCGGTCGTCGAAGTCGTGAAGTTTGGTAAGACCAAGCCGAGCACTGCCAGTGTCATGATGACGTTGAGGTAGGAGTTGACGCCTTGCAGGTTGTAGTACTGCTCGCGATGGCGCAACCCACCCAGTAACAGGCAGAGGCCAACGAACCCGTTGAGAGCGATCATGACCACAGCAAAAATTGCATCCCGCCCAAGCGTCGGATTGTTCGCGCCGTGCAGCATTGCCGTGGATATCATGACCACCTCGATGCTGATTGCCGAGAGCGTCAGGATCAAAGTTCCGTAGGGCTCGCCAAATTTGATGGCGAGACAATCCGCATGGCGCACCACACAAATTGCCGAGTAAAGAATAACGGCAAAAAGCCACAGAAAGACGACAGTCAGCACGACTGGATGCCCGATGGTTTCGACCAGACGACTTCCGGTTCCGAAAAAAATCGCCGCCGTTCCCAAGCCAATGAGCAACGGAAACTCACTGCGTATGGCGTCTCCGAAATGCGGCGCGCTTCGCGCCGGGTGGGTTGCTTGTGCCTTTCCAGACATGGGCGCGAGCATATCGAGTGCGCTCGAGTCATGCAATCGGCGGATGAGCGATCCGAGCGTTGTCTATTTTACTTCGATATGCTCGGATTTGCCGAGGGGTTGCGGGTAACCTGATGTGAGCTAACACAGTTGTCAGCAGCGTGGCGGGCTGGCTTCACAACATGAACGACCGCATTTCCATCTCGCCGGATGAAGCGATTTGCGTCCGCAAGGATTAAACCGTAGGGAATGGACGTGAGCGACGCTGTTGAAACCGGCTGGACAACTAGAACCGTGGTGAGCGCTTTCGTCGTCATTGCGCTCGCATCCTTCTGCTCGCCGACTCTACAGACTCTACATAGTTCCACAACTCCCGTTCAGCATCATCAGGAGCAATTTGATCACAAGGGGAAAATCGAGTTCTGCGTTCTCGCCAAGACTCCGACGAAGGTTTGTACTCGAAAGGGCAGCGCACAACAATCGGTTCAGCTTTTCTATTCTGCCAGTGATGTTTCGTTGCACCGCCTCAACCTTTCTGCGCGCTCGATTTGCGCGACCGCAATTCATTCTGAGATTGCTCGCGGAAGCGTCACGTTTCGCGAACGCGCCCCGCCGGTCTAAATCTGCTTCCGGCTTGTTGGCGGCGTTGAGTCGCTGTCTTTCCCGGCGCGCCGGTCTGCGACGTTAGTCGTTTGTGACAACGCGTGGCTGCACGGCGCGCCAACCCTCCACGATCTGGCAGCACATTGGCAGATCCAAAACCCTTTCAGCTCTTACCTATTTATGAATCCTGGACTTACTTTCTTAACGGGCATTTTCTTGCTTGGTCTCTTCGGCTGGTATTTCGCGACGGGTCGCGCACGGCCCAAACGCATTCTGGGCACCGTCCTCACGGTCTCGCTCGTCGCGCTTTGCCTAACGACACTTTATCCTCCGGACAAAACCATCCGGCTCGGTCTTGATCTGCAAGGCGGCACATCTTTCCTGATCCAACTCACCCCGGAAGGTGAACGCTCGATCAACGCCGATACTCTCGATCAGGCGGTCGAGGTGATTCGGAAGCGTGTCGATC
>Ga0193719_10000362_pt1 | contig 16659 bp, 17 predicted proteins | sample U2a2metaG_FD_160103 | JGI IMG/M metagenome (GOLD analysis project Ga0193719, IMG submission 160103) | Soil microbial communities from a riparian zone of the East river system, Colorado, United States - U2a2 | ecosystem: Environmental > Terrestrial > Soil > Riparian zone | place: USA: East... | reverse complement strand
ATTGAGAGATCGATATATGTTGTCTGCACTACCTTGGTTCTCCAACCGCTTTCCGCTTTACCTGGCGCCGATGGCCGGGGTGTCCGACAAAATTTTTCGGCAACTCTGCAAGGAATATGGCGCGGATGTTCTCACGACTGAATTCGTGTCGGCCGAAGGAATTTTTCGACGCAATGAACGGACGCGCGCATACCTGGACTTCGACGACATTGAGCGACCAATCGGCGTGCAACTCTTCGGTGCCGATGCCGGGCACATGGCCGAAGCCGCGCGCCAGGTCACTGATTGGATGCGCCCGGATTTTATCGATCTCAATTTCGGTTGTCCGGTCAACAAAGTGGTCGCAAAAAATGGCGGCTCCGCGCTGCTAAAGGATTGCCCGGCGTTGGCCGCCGTCACTGCCGCGGTGGTTCGCGCACTCGCGCCGTTGCCGGCCACCGCCAAGATTCGCATCGGTTGGGATGCAGATTCGATCAATGCGCCGCATGTCGCGCGTATCCTTGTCGACGCAGGAATCGCAGCGATCACGGTCCACGGACGCACCCGTGCGCAGGGCTATGCCGGAGCGGCCGATTGGGATACTATTGCCGAGGTGGCAGCAGCCGTTCCAATCCCCGTCATCGGAAACGGAGATCTCGCCAGCGCCACTGATGTTGCGAAACGACGCAATGAAACCGGAATCGCTGGTGCGATGATCGGTCGCGCGGCCATGAGCGCGCCATGGATCTTCAGCCAGACGAAACAATATCTCGCGACCGGAGAGATTCCCGATCCGCCTGATCTAACGGAAAAATGGAAGTTAATCCTGCGGCATTGCCAGCTCGTTGTTCGGCAACGCGGTGCGGAAGAATCCGCGATTCGATCGATGCGCGCCCGTCTGATGGCTTATTCACGGGCGATACCCGATGCCAAACGGCTGCGCGAAAAATTTTCGCACGTCTCGACCCTTGCCGAAGTTGAGAGAATCGCGGAAGAAAATATCTTACATACTGAAGACCGAATCGCCGAAGAGCGCGAAATTCCTACTCTGATCGGCTTCTGATTCATTTCATGACGACCGAAACTTCGGAAATCAATTACAAGGTCGGCAACGAGCGACTGGTCAAAGTGACCGAGGCCGCGTCGCGCAAATTGGCGTCGCTGCTTGAGGAAAAGGGTAAACCAAACGGCGCATTGCGCCTGGCTGTCATCGGCGGCGGATGCTCAGGCCTGCAATACACCATGGACCTGGTGGAGGGCCCTGCTAACCGCGATATCTTAATTCAAGCCTCTGACGTGCGCGTGGTTGTCGACCCAAAGAGTGCACTTTTCGTGAGCGGTTCGGTGCTCGACTACAGCGATGACCTGCAAAAAGGCGGTTTCAAAGTCACCAATCCGAACGCCGTCGCACATTGCTCGTGCGGCGAAAGTTTCGCTGTTTAAATTCAACAGACTACATCTGTTCATTTGAACTTGCGCGGTCGACGAGTTCGACGATCATAAAGCATGCTGACACATCGTCAGAAAAACGTTCTCGATTTCATCCAAAGCGAGCAGCGGCAAAAAGGAATCACACCGAGCACGCGCGAGATTCAAAAACATTTTCGGTTCGCCAGTCAGACATCGGTGATGCAGTACATTGCCGCACTCGAGCGCAAAGGCTTTCTCAGTCGGCATGCGCGCAAAGCCCGTGCGCTAATCACACCGATGCAAAAGGTCCGGATCAGGGATGTCCCGATCTATGGAGAGATTCCCGCCGGCATGTCGACGTTGACCGAACAGACCATCGATGGGCACGTTTCTCTCGACGCACGCTCGGCCAATGTTTCGAAAAACGGGCGGACCTTTGCTTTGCGGGTCCGCGGCGATTCGATGATCGGCGCCCACATTGTCGATGGAGACATTGTGATTTTAGAGGACCGCAAAGATGTGCAGAACGGCGATATCGTGGCGGCTTTAATTGATGATGAAACGACTTTGAAGCGTTACGTCGTAGAACGTGGCAGACCGTATTTAAAAGCGGAGAATCCGCGTTATCCGAATCTCAGCCCAGCGCGCGAGTTGAAGATTCAGGGGGTGATGGTCTCGTTGGTGCGCAAGCAAGAGCGGCGAAAATCCCTGTAAATAACGTTCACTTGAACATTTTTGTGAGCCGTGCCATTTTTTTTAATGGCTGCGAGTGGAAAAATTGTCGATCTTCGGAAACTTCTTGCCGAGCGTTTTCCGCAGCCGCCTTTCTCAGCGGTCACGCGTTTGGTGACAGGTTTATCGTTTGTCGATCAAACAATCGGCGGCGGCTTGCCCAAAGGCGCCATCACCGAATTGATCAGCCCGCAAATAAGTGCGGGCAGCGCCTCGTTTATCCAGGCACTTCTCCAGGCCGCACATCGCGATCGCTATTTCCTTGCCTTGATCGATGGGCGGGACTCGTTTGATCCATCCGCCTTAGGCGAACTGGACAACGCGCGTTTGCGCAATCTTCTTTGGGTGCGTTGCAGCAAAGCGCTCGAGGCGGTCAAGGCCGCCGATCTGCTGTTGCGTGATGGCAACTTCCCGCTGCTGATTATCGATCTCGTTTTCAATCCACCGGAAGAATTGCGCAAAATTCCGCAGACGACTTGGTACCGGTTCCAACGGCTGGTCGAATCAGCGCCCACTGCATGTCTGGTCCTATCACGGCACGGCATGGTGAGCAGCGCACAATTCAAAATCGTTCTCGAAAATTCCTGGAGTCTGGAAACTTTTGAAGAAGACGAAGCGATTTCGCGTCTGCAAATTCGCGTGCAACGATCGCATCTCCTTAGGCAAGAAAGCGCCACTGCGAATTAATGTTCGCAACGATTTATTTGCCGAACTTTTATTTGCAGGCCGCAATGCGCCATCAACCGGAGTTGCGCTCAAAACCGTTCGCCGTCCTCGATGACGACCAAACAAAAACGGTGATCATTCAACTTAACAAGGCTGCGGAAAACGCCGGTGTTCGCAAAAGCATGACTCCGAGCCAGGGGTTGGCGCGATGTCTAAGTCTCATCGTGAAAACACGCGCTCGATCGCAAGAAAAATTGATCGACCAAATTCTCCTTCATTATGCCTTTACGCTTTCTCCGTATGTGGAAGCGACCGCAGCCGGCGTTTGCACAATTCAATTTACCGATAATCGAAAGCTTACGCCGAAGCTTTCGCGGGTGATCGAACAGCTCGGCCAATGTGAAATTATCGCGCAAGGAGGGATTGCAGCTTCGCCAGATACTAGTTTTCTCGTCGCGCAATTAGCGCGTCCGGTCCTGCAAATCGAGAAGGCAAAGAAATTTCTGGCACCGCTTCCCATCGAGACACTTGCGACCGCGATTTGACTATTCGACGGTTATCGTCTCAATACGCGCAGCAGATTTGCGTTCGATGAAGAGACGGTAAACAAAACCGCCCAGCGCTCCACCGACGAATGGTCCAACCCAGTAAACGTAGTGATCATGCCAAAAATTTGCCGCCACCGCTGGACCAAATACTCGGGCGGGATTCATTGCCGCGCCGGTAAGAGGGCCTCCGAACAACATATCGAGTGTGATGGTCGCTCCAATGGCAAACCCGGCCAGACCGCGTCCCCGCGGATCTACGGCAGTGCCATGAACCACGAAGACGAGAAAGAAGGTCAGAATTCCTTCCACCAAAATTCCCTGCCCAGCTGTCAGATTGATGGCAAGCTGCGGCGTTCCAGTAACGACGACATCGCGCCCGAATAAACCGAGACAGATGAAAGCAGCCGCGATTCCGCCGAGCAATTGCGCGATCCAGTAACGAAACGCTTCGGACCACGTCATATGGCCGCCGCAGACCAAGCCGAAGGTCACGGCCGGATTCAACTGCCCACCGGAAATATGCAGGGTAGCCGAGACAAAGGCGGCGATCGTGAGACCATAAGCAAGGGCAACAGCGACGATATCGTGTCCAGCGGTTTTGATTGCGCCGATGCCGACAAATATAAGCGCGAATGTTCCAATGAATTCCGCGAGCAACGGGCGAAGCTTGGCCATCTGTCGATGCAATCAAATTATGCAGACGCTGACAACCTTGCTTGTCGTTTCTTTGGAGCTTTAGACGTTATGCCTGGCGCTTGTTACGCCTGAAAAGATGTCGATCTAACCGCCCGCGTAATTCGGATATCTTTCCCGTAGTTCTCGAACCAGCCGGTCTGCTTCATCCGTTTTACCAGCGCGCTGATAGGCCGAGGCTGCCTTGTTCAATGCGCGAGGAGTGATGGCCGCATCATCGTAAAGCAAAGCGACACTCATGAAAGCCTTGCCTGCATCATCGAAATTTCCGCGCTCCAATTGGACGTCACCCGCCAGCAACCGCGCCTCAGCATTCACGCGACCCTCTGGTTGCAGCGACATAATTTCCTCCGCAATCTTCTGCGCGTCGTCGGGTTTGTGCGCGCCGATTTTCACCGTACCGAGCGCGAGCAACACTTTCGCCTTTCCCGCCGGATCTTTGGCGGTCTGCAAATATTTGCCAAACGCATCCTCGGCTTCAGGCAAGTTTTTCAGTTTCGTAGCGGCCTCTCCGAGGTAAAACCAAAAGTCGGGCTTTACACCGCCACGATTGTCGATCTTCCCCAAAACGCTCAGGTATTTTTCGGCCGTCTCGTAATTTTTCTCGTTGAAATATTCGATCCCAAGCCATTCAAGAACTTCTGGTGGCGGATTCACGTTCGGACTATTGGCGATAAAATTGTTCACTTCTTTGGTCAGAGCAGGTCGATCCTTTAAGTAAAACTGGCACAAGATCAGCCGGAGCGTCGCGAGATTGTAGTATTGCTCTTTGTTGAGTTGACGTGCGGCGTTGAGCGCAGTCATCGCGGTCTTGTAATCCTTGGCCTCAAACGCTGCTTTACCGATATAATATTGTGCCTGGGCCGCGACCGGGCTCTTCGGAAATTCTTTCAGGAGCTGGCGAAACGTGTCGACCATGCCTTTTGCATTCTCCTGTTGCCCGAGAATCAATGCCTTCATTTGCAGCGCGGCCTCCCGCTCGCGCGCGCCGAGATATTTTGTGATGATGACGTTTAAATCGGAAAGCGCAGCGTTGTAATTCTTATCTTGTTCGTAAGCCAAAGCGCGCTGAGCCAAAGCCGCAGGCACCTGCGGGTTATCTGGAAACGTTTGCAGGTAATACGTAAAAGCTTCGACAGTCTCGGGAGTATTCTTCGTCTGCACGTAACACAAACCGAGTTTATAGGCCGATTCGGCGCGCAACTTTGGCGAGAGCTGGGAGGCGCGCAGTTCGGCATAAATCGGCACTGCCTCTGTGTAATTCTGCTGTTTGTAGAGCGCTTCCGCCTTTAAAAGCTTCACCTGGTCCGCGCGTTCACCTGTAGGATTCGTTTTGAGAAACTCCTCCACTTCGGCAAGAAGCGTGGACGGATCCGCGTTGTAGATGTTGATCAATCGCTGATACGCCGCGTCTTTCGCCTCCTCTCGATCCGGATACTTGGCGATAATCTGCCGATAAAGTTCTTCAGCTTTGTCGGCGTGATCAAGTTGGCGCTCGCTGTTTGCAGCGAGCAACATCACTTCAGCCTGGGCCGCTTCCGGAAGCTTTTCCTGCTCTTTCTTGTAATCGGTCAGCAGCTGTGCGTATTGGCCGGATTGGTATTGCAATCGGCGCAATCCCACCTGCGCGATCGCCCGGAATTTTCCGGCTTCCGGAAGGCTTCGGCCCTTTTGCAGCAAGCTTGTAGCTCTATCGACCATTGCCTTGTCGATCTTGCCCTTATCCGCTTGCACAAGATCGAGAGCGATCATGCCGGCGCGCACAGCCGCCTCCGCTTTTAAGGTTGGCTTTTGCGTTTCGTTTGAAAGAGCTTCGTATTGCTTCAGCGCATCGATTTTTCTGCCACGCCCAACGAGAATGGATGCTGCGGTCAATCGCGCGTCCTCGCGATACGGATTCGGATTTCCACTCTCAGCAACCTCCTGATAAATATCAGAGGCTTCATCTTTGCGGCCGAGGATCTCGAGGCAGCGCGCTTCGAAATAGCGCGCGGAAAGCGCCACGGCTGATTCCTTTGATTTTGCCGCCGAACGGTGGAAGAGCGGAAGGGCTGCAGCATAATCCTTCTGCGTGAAAGCCATCTCGGCCAGCGCGTACGCAGCCGGTCCAGCAAACTCGCTGTCGCCATAATCACTGAGGACTTTCTGGAAATTTGTGCGAGCGCTTGATGGACGATTCAGATTTCGAGAGCATTCACCGAGCGAAAAATACGCGTTCGCCCGGCCCGAGCGGCCCGGGTAATCGTCCAGATATTTCTGATATTCCGGAAGGGCAAGATCATAAAGCTTGCGAGTGAAGAGCGCGTTCGCGTAATCGAGTTGGCGCTGGTCAGGCGCTTCGCTTTCCCGTGCAGCCGGTTCGGAAGATTCCTGCTCCGAACGGCGGGGTACTGGCGCTGGCGGCTCCTCGAAAGGCAGGGCCCGCGCAACCGGCGGCTCATCTATCGGCCGAGCCCGACGCACTTCCGGCGGCGATTGAGCGCCGGTATCTGCAGTCCAAAGCAGCATCGCCAATCCGAGAAGACCGGATGCGCTGCGTGTAATTTTCATTTCGCTGTCGCGAAAGCTACATTCGTGATCCCGGCTTCGCTGCAAATATTTAAGACACCGACAATGTTTTTGTACGCACCGGCCTCATCGCCCCGAATGACCACCGCCTGGTCGGCGTTGAGTTGGACCAGGTTTTTCAGCAATTCGCCCAATTCAGCAGCGCTCAGAGTGCGACGGTTCACGACGACATTTCCGTCCGCTTTCACATTCACAACTACATCTCCAATCGGCGAAGTTTTCTCTTTCGCGGCAGAAGCTTTCGGCACTTTAACGTCAAGTTCGTTCTCATTTCGAGCTGCGTTCCAAGTCAACAGAAAAAAAATCAGTAACAGCAACAGGACATCAACAAGCGGCGCCAGTTGAATGCCGGGATGATGCAAAGGCGCGTGACCCCGCAGATTCATGTGATGTGAAAGATGATGTCGATCTTGCGGATTGCTAGGGCGATGGCCCGCTTAAAGTTCGTCCTCGATCAGCACGGGCGTTCGCTCGGTTCGTTTGCCATATTGCAAAGAAAGCAAAGCCAAAACGTGAGTCGTGGCAGCTTCCAAATCTGAAATCAATCTTTGGGCCCGGCCACGGAAAAAAGCGTAGAACATCATCGCCGGAATACCGATGGCCAGACCAGCGGCTGTGTTAACCAACGCCTGACTGATCCCGCTCGAGAGAGCGACGTAACGCGTCGCTCCGAGATCGCTGCGACCAAGCGCGCCAAACGAGTGGATGATTCCAAAAACGGTACCGAGGAGGCCCAGCAGCGGCGCGATCATTCCAATATCGGCCAGATAGATCACGCGATTGTTCAGACTGGCCGCGACCCGCGTCCCTTCCGTCTCGGCGATCTCGCGAACCTGTTGCAAATCTGCGTTCGGATTTTTGGTCGTGAAATCGAGGATCTTTTGCACGACTCGCGCGATGGCTTCGCCGTGGCGATTGGAAACAGCGAGCAGCCCCAGATAATCCCGCTTGCGCAAGAGGGCATCGGCCGTGGCCATGTAACCGCTCGAAACAACCGCGCCCCGGCGGATCGTCATCAAATAAACGATAACGAGCATGACGGAAAAGATCGACAACAGGACGAGCGGTATCATCACCGGCCCGGCTTTGACAAGGGTGTCCAGGATCGTCTCCGAGTGTGTATCAGGCACCAGAGGAGGCGTGGCATCCTGTGCCAGCAAAGGAGTTGCGCCCGCCAGCAGGGCAAGGACCAGGAATGAAATCTTCATGCCAAGAATTTTGTTACGATAAACGGAGCGTTGTTGGATGCAAATATACAACTCACAGACTAAACACAGGCCAACTCACCGGGTTGCTAAACGAATTGGTCGCCACCAGCCCAGCGACGAACGCGGAAAATGTGGGCCGGTTGAATTTCCGGATCGAGCTCAACGTAATTCTGGTGACCCCGCCATGTGTAGCGCGCATCGCTGAGCAAATCGTGCACTTGATACACGTCACTGGCCATTTGCCCGAACTGGTCGATCGGCACGTCGATATAAGAATTCTGTTTCCGATGCGGATCGAGATTCACAACAACGAGAATGATATTGTCGCGAGCAGGCGTCATTTTGACGTAAAACAGGATCGCATCATTGTCAGCGTGGTAAAACCGCAAGTTGTCGTAAAAGTGGAGCGCGCGGTTTTCTTTCCGGATTTTGTTTAACCGCGTGATCCAGTCCTTGATGTTTCCGGGCCCATCCCAATCGCGTTCTTTCCACTGATACTTTTCCGAATCGAGGTACTCCTCACGACCCGGTAGAGCCTCGTTCTCACACAGTTCGTATCCGCTGTAGATGCCATACAGAGTAGAGAGCGTGGCGGCGAGGAGCACGCGAATCATGAACGCCGGCCGGCCGCCGTCCTGAAGCACGAACGGTAAAATATCAGGCGTGTTTGGCCAAAGATTAGCCCGAAAATATTCGCTCATTTCGGTCTCCGTTAGCTCCGTGAAATATTCAATGAGTTCACGTTTCGAATTTCGCCAGGTAAAATATGTGTAGCTCTGGTTGAAACCGGCTTTGGCCAGGGCCTTCATCATTTTGGGTCTGGTGAAGGCTTCGGCGAGGAAGACCGAGTCCGGATATTTAGCGCGCACGCCGTTTATTAAGTATTCCCAAAACGCGACCGGTTTAGTGTGTGGGTTATCGACCCGGAAGATGCGTACGCCACGCTTGGCCCAAAAAAGGACGATACTCTTCATCTCCGACCATAGCTCGCGCCAGTTTTCGCATCGAAAGTTCAACGGATAGATGTCTTCATACTTCTTCGGCGGGTTCTCGGCGTATTTTATGGTGCCGTCTGGGCGCTTGTAGAACCAATCTGGATGCTCTTTGACGAAAGGATGATCGGGTGAGCAATTGATTGCGAAGTCGAGCGCGATTTCCATTCCGCGTTTTCGGACCTGCTTTTGAAGCCAGTCAAAATCGGCCAGCGTGCCGAGCGCAGGCTCGACCGCTTTGTGTCCGCCTGCTTCGCTGCCGATTGCCCACGGCACGCCCGGATCACCAGGCTCGCACTCGATTGAATTATTGCGACCTTTGCGATTCGTATGGCCAATCGGATGAATGGGTGGAAAATAAATGACATCGAAGCCCATTGCCCTGGCGTCGTCGACCCGTGCCAAACAATCGCGGAACGTCGATCCGCGATCGCTGCGGCCTTCGGCAGAGCGCGGGAAAAATTCATACCACGCGCCGGTTTGCGCCGCTGGACGATCGACAATGACGCGCGGAGCCGGTGCATATTGTGTCGCGCCGGCGCGGTCCGCGTAAGTCGCCATTAACATCCCCAGCTCTCCGGATTGTGCGATCTCATTGATCTCGGTGTTGCCGGCTTTGCCGATGCGCTTGGAAAGCTCCCGTAACCGCGCAGAATCCGTGCGATCATGCGCTCGTTGGGAAGCTGCCTCGAGCAGAACAGCGCCTTCCAGTGCTTCGCTCTGGAGCGCAGTGATGCCAGCCCCGAATTTCGCGGCGAACTCCCCTCTCCATCCGGAAAACTTATCCGTCCACGCCTCGATCGTGTATTCGTAAATCGCACTGTCGTAAAGCGTGCAGACACCTCGCCACCGGTCGTTATCGACGAACGCCATGGGCGTTTCCCGCCACTGTCTCTTCCCGACAACGCGCCACTTCAGGACTGCTGCAATCACGTCATGCCCGTCTTTAAAGATGTCCGCTTCGACGACGAGATCTTCGCCGATGATGCGTTTTATCGGGTAGCGACCGCCGTCGAGCAGCGGCTGCAGATTTTCTATAACCGCAGAAGGAAAGGCCCGAAGCATGGGCCATGAATCAACCGAAATTCGCTGGATGCGAAAGGAGAAATCTCCGCGACGGAGAGATAAGCAGCCCTATTCCAATGCGAAATAAAACGCGCACTCGTACAGACCGGAATTGCGAATCATCTCACGGCGCACCCGGGTGCCGAGAAGAATTTCGAACATATCCTGCTCAAGCCGGGCAATGATAGGATACTGCTCGAGCAAATTCATGATCGGCGAGTGACATTCGAGAATCTGGGGGCCGCCCCCTTCGCCGGTGGTGAACCGGGCCATGTAGCCCTCGCCGTCGCGCACCCGGGCAAGCCATTTGGCGCGTTCGGCGACTGTTTCTCCTTTTACCTTGGTCTTGAGCGCGGCAGTCTTTTTTTCGAAAACGTTGTAAAGGAGTTTCTCCGGCACATTCGGCCCATAAATTTCCTGAGCCGATTTTAATAGCTCAATGGTGAATTGATTGCTATCCGCCTGAAAAAGATCATGGCTACGGCGCGTAAGCCGGTAAACCATTTCCGGGCGACCCATCTTTTGCGGTCGACGCCAGGTATCCAGATAGCCATCGCGCTGAAGGGTGAGGCAATGCTGTTTGATGCCCATGTAGCTCATCTTCATTCTTTCAACCAACTCGTTAACGGACATGCCTCTGGTCCGCTTGAGCGAGTTAAGGATTTCCAGCCGCTGGGTACGGCCAATTTCTGCGATTAAACGTTGATTCATGGCCCGACAAAAATTGAACTGCAGACTTTACACGTTGCGATCTTTAAAACGCAAGGACTAAAATTACGCAACCGCCGAAAACAAAAGAAATTACAAACGCCACGAATATCTGGCTTTTGGAGCGGATGAAAAGATGCGCGATTTGGGCTGATCGCGCTGCTTTATACAAATGGAAGCGAAACCACCTCGACGTCAATCGGAACCGGCGCACCGGAATCCTCAGTTCCGACGATGGCGTCCAGATTAGTGCCCGGGAGATTGAAGCCTCGTTTGACAAACCCGAGTGCGATTTCTTTCCCAAGTCTCTCGCTCCGTGTTGCGCTCGTAATCCAGCCCACCTGTCTGGCGTTCGCCGATGTGCTGGCGAGTTTCATACCCGCCCGAAGCGGCGTATCGTGCAACGAAATTAGCCCACACAATCGCTTGTTTGTTTGGCCGGACATCTTGATTCGTGAGATTACTTCCTGACCAATGTAGCAACCTTTGTCATAGTCGATTGTGCGCGCTTCCAGGTTCGCCTCGATTGGAATGATTTCTTCCGTCAGCTCGCACCCCCACCGGGGAATACCGTGTTCAATGCGAAGAATCTCCGTGGAAGTGCCGTCGATAAAACGAAGCACTGACGACAATTGTTGCGAAACAGCATCATGAAACGCGGAATCGGCCCAGATGTCCCAGCCTGTTTCGACAAACCGGCGCGTGGATAGGATGCGCTGGCAATCGGCAACATCCGGCGCCGCTCGCGACAATACATGAAAAATCGAGAATCGATCAGTAACGTCATCGATCTGAACGTCGTCCGCGATTATGTAGCGCTCGATTCTCGCCGGGAGGGCTTTTTGAAGTTCGGGATCAGCATCGACCCAAAAACAATCGGACGCGGCGGAAAGGAAAATATCCGCGTTAAGTTTGCCCTTCGCATTGAGCACGCACGCTTCAATCGCCGCTGACTCAGTGACCTTACGCACATCATTCGTAATCTGCCCATTCAGAAAACGGAGACGATCGTTCCCCGTAAGGCGAAGCTTTGTGCGACCGGAGAAATCAAAAAACCCGCCCTCACCGGTTTGGAGCGGCGCCATCATGCTTCTTCAGACGGCGTAGTCCGTTTCAGTAGTTGCTTACCGCGGCGAAGTAACCGGCTAAGAATACCGTGACGCGATTGGGTTCCTTCTTCGGCCTTTTCGCTGGGAGAAGTCGCCATCGTTCCTTCTCCGATGGCCGCATTGCCATTTTCCTGTTGAGGTTTGGGCCCTTTCAAATCGGCTGAGGACGCAACGGGCTGTGGAGCTAGAACGAATTCGCCCGCATGCGCTTCGACATTCTGGGTTCCTGATTCGACTTCTTCACGTGCGGCCGGTCCGCTATCGGGCAAATATTTTCGCGCGACGGCCGAGTAATCGTCCTCGCCATGGCCCTGTTGCACTTGCTCAACCAGCCGATCGCGCGCAGCTGCGGTCACTCCCAGTTCAAGATCATGGGACAAGCCAAGCTGATTGGCGATCTGCATGTCTTTGAGCATGTGCTTTATGGAAAAGTGCGGCTGAAAATCGCTGTCGATCATTTTTGGCATTTTCATCGCCAGAGTTGCAGAATGACTTGCGTTGCCTCGCATCGCTTCGAGGAACTTTTCCAGGGGCAAGCCCAAAGCTCGGACAATCCCCAAAGCTTCCGCCGCCGCCTGGACGCTCGCGGCAGTGATCATGTTGGTTGCGATTTTGATCGCCGTCGCCTGGCCGAGCTTACCGATCTCAATGATCTCCTTGCTGCTCGCCTCAAGAATCGGGCGTGCCTTCTGCAGCGCCGCATCAGTGCCCGCTACGTAGTAAACCAATTCTCCCTTTTCCGCCGCAGTCTTGCTGCCAGTAAATGGCGCCTCGACAAAATGCGCGCCGCGAGGTTCGACAATTTTCGCAGCGCTACGCATAGAATTTGGAGCGACGGTGGAATGCGCGATGACGACATGGCGCGGGGCAAGCGTTCCGCTGAGTTGATGAACGGTTTTAACCAACGCGTCATCATCCGAAACAAAAATCTGGAGGTAATCGCACATTTCCGCCAGCTCCGCGGGCGAACCGACGAAGTTTGGAACAGGACGCGGGGTACGGTTCCAAACGAAGACATGAAATCCTTTCTGCCGCAGATTGGCGGTCACGCCACGGCCGATAATTCCGAGGCCGATGATTCCAATATTTTTTCGCATTGGACCGGACATGTGACGTTGGGCTCCGCTGGACGAGCCATTCGGTCACGATCAAAGTGCGGGCAAAAGCGCCGGCAGGCAACGTAGAAGTTTGCAAGTCTCCAAAGTACCTAGAAGCGCTTGCTAATAGACTTGGTCCAGTTCAAAAATCGTCCTAATCGACACCGCATAGCGGATCTCTCCAAGGTGCGCTGCAAATCCACTTCATAGATTCCTTGACCGTACGCAGGAGATCGCGTCCATACAAGATCCCGATTGCATGCGAGAGATCAGCAAACGAAGGATCAATTCACCGCAGGCGACACCGACAACGCACACTCTGGCAAGCGCCAATGAAAATAAAGAGTTTGCGTCTCACTTTAAGGCGAATTCAGACAGGTAGTAGACAGCAACCGAACCGACGATCTGGAGGCTTTGGGCGCTGAGCTTGTCTATGGTGTCGTCGGCCGTGTGCCACCAAGCAAAATCAAAGTCGATCATGTCGACAGTTGGAATTCCAATTGCGTTCAAGGGCGTGTGGTCGTCGGTCATTTCGCGATCGAAGTAGCTGAAATAACTTCGGAATTTCAGCGCATCGGCCGACGCAAAGATATCTCGCGCCATTTCCACAGGCGAATCCGTTGGCAAAGTGACATCCAAAGAACGGTCGCCTACCATGTCGAATAGGATGCCACCGCGAAATTGTTTCCCCGTTCTGGCATCTGCAAGCTGCCGGGCGAAATAGCGGCTTCCGTACAAACCATCGGTCTCAGAAAAATTCTCGTAGGCCTCTTCGCCATCAAAGAACACCAGTTCAACCTTGGTTGCCAGATTCGGGTGCAGTCCAAGGACTCTGGCCAATTCCAAGAGCAACCCAGTACTCGAACCACCGTCGTTGGCCCCGACAAATCTGATGGTGTCGAACGTCTTTGTGTCATAATGGGAACACAACAAGAAAGACGGTGCCGTGCTTCTCTGCGCGCGAAAACGCGCAATAAGATTGACGAATCGTACCTTGCCTCGCGGCGTGTCACCGGTGAATGCCTGCCGGATTGCCTGCCAACCGAAGAGTCGAAGGTCGCGCTCGATGTAATCCCTAGATTTTTCGATGGCATCAGATCCGGGCGGACGCGGGCCGAAGTCAACAAGTCGTTGGACATGAGCCAAGGCCTTCTCGCCGGAAAATTCTTCCCAAATTCTGGCTTGAGAGGGGCGCGGCGCCTCGCCACGAATAATTGAAAGGAATAGGACGAACGGAAAAAGAAATAGCGAGGTCGGACGCAGTGGCCTAACGAAAGAAAACGCGCGTTGTGCCATGCGTTTCGGCTTGGACCTGCGATCAACTCTCGCTTGGCGTTAGTCCGAGAGCGGTAACGATCCGCTGAAGATCGTCAGTTCCGTAATATTCGATCTGGATTCGTCCGCGTTTCTCTCCATGATGAACGGTCACGTGGGTAGCAAGATGCTGTTGCAGGCGACTCTGTAAGTCCTCGATTGCCGCTGGTGCGACGGTTTGCGCGGTCCCGATTTGTCGGGACCTGCGCCGCGACCGACCGATTCCAAGTTGCCGTGCCACCAGCCGTTCTGTAGCACGAACGGTAGCACTGCGTCGCAAAACTGTTTCCGCCGCAAGCAACTGTTCCGCTTGCGCTTTTAATGCGAGCAAAACTTTTGCATGACCTACCGAAAGCAAATTCTGAGCGAGCCAGATCTGGACCTGTGGATGCAGATCCAATAGGCGCATGGCATTGGCCACTGCGGCCCGGCTGCGACCAACCTTTAGGGCGATATCCTCCTGTCGCATCCCAAATTCGCCCGCTAATCTGGCGTAACCCTGCGCCTCTTCGATCGGGTTTAGGTCGGCGCGCTGCAGGTTTTCGATCAAAGAAATCTCGAGAACCTCCAGGTCGCTAGCGCTCCGAATAATGACCGGCACTTGGGTAAGACCAACCTCCTGAGCCGCGCGCCACCGCCGCTCGCCAGCGATCAACTCAAATCGAACGCCGACCTGCCGGACGATGAGTGGTTGAATGATTCCATGCTGTCGAATTGAATCGATCAGTTCCTGTAACGCTTCCCGCGCAAAATCCTTGCGCGGCTGCAAAGCGCTTGGGACAATGCTTGCGAGAGTAACCCGATAAACTCTTTCTCCCGATTCGGCATCCGCTCGGGGAGCGACTACGGGAGTCCCAATGAGTGCGCCAAGACCTTTGCCAAGACCGGATCTCGCCATGTCCGCTGAGGCTACCGGAACGGCCCGAGGAACGCAAACAGCAACCATTATCTCCTCCCCTTAACTTGGCCAGATTGTTGCGCGGGTTATGGTGGCGGATAGCATTGCGCTCATGTCGTCGAACCGCGGAGTCTTCACGCTCGGTCATTCACCCGATCCCGATGACGCGTTCATGTTCTATGCGATCGCACAAAACAAAATCGATCTCCGTGGTTACCGTTTCGAACATCGACTGGAAGATATTCAGACACTCAATGAACGCGCGCTCCGGGGCGAACTGCATGTCTCGGCGATATCGATTCACGCTTATGCACACGTAAGTAAGCACTATGCGCTCCTACCCTGCGGCGCGAGCATGGGCGATGGGTATGGCCCGCTTGTAATCACGCAGACAGGGCGCATATCCAGCATCCCCGCATCAGATGTCGATCGTCGCAATTGGCTGCGCGAACGGGTGATCGCGATACCGGGCCGGATGACTAGCGCTTATCTCGCATTGAAAATTTATCTCGGCGATTTCAGGGACGTCGTCGTGCCGTTTGATCAAATTTTCGAGGCGGTAAAAAACGGGAGCGCCGACGCTGGTCTGATTATTCACGAAGGCCAACTTACTTACGCTCGCTCCGGTTTTCAGAAACTGACCGATCTTGGCGAATGGTGGAAGCGCGAAACAAATTTGCCGCTCCCGCTCGGCGGCAATGTGCTGCGCAAAGACATCCCGCACCCCGTGCAGCACGATCTTTATGAAATCATCCGCGAAAGCATCGACTTCGGCCTGGCTCATTGGGATGAGGCAGTACGGCATTCGATGCCCTACGCGCGCGACATGGACCAGCACCTCGCCGGCAAATTCATCCGCATGTATGTGAACGAATTTACTCGCGATTATGGTGAAACCGGACGCGCAGCCATCCGAAAGTTTCTTCACGCCGCACGCCACGCAGGTTACATCGACACTCCAGTGGAGGTTGAGTTCGTGCAATAGCGAGGCACTACTTCTTCGGTTTCTGTGCCTGGCCCATTTCCTTCATGACGAACGACTTTACGCGCGCAAACTCCTTCTGGAAGCCGTTCGCAAAATCATGTGGTCCGTACTCGAAAAGCACAACGAAGCAAAAAGCTAATACGATGAAGAGGACGAACCAAAACAGCCCGCGGAATAACGCCATCGCAAAAATGGTAACTCGCTTGAAGTGGGTGGTCAACGCTGCGCATTCCAGGCGCAATTCGGAGTGAAACGGGGACGAGAACTGGAATTCTTTTCGCGCGATGCGTGTCCGGCTGCTCGATCTCCGTGAGCAGTATCTTAGTTTAGCTAAGTCAATCGGGAGACAATCGTGCCTGGGCTGTGGAAAAGGCGATTTTCTGGAGACGGAACATGCTCGGCGCGAGAGTTCCCGCTACCGATGTGTCCTGAAATTACTCGGGAAGCGTAGCGTTCTGTGGTTAATGTGATTGACAAATTCCATCTGGGTCGCCTTGTGTCTTGCGCGGGGTAAAATTACTTTGCGAGGCGGAGATCGCGGGTTATATCGACGCTCGCACCGACGGGTAGGTTCCGGAGTGGCCAAACGGGGCAGACTGTAAATCTGCTGGCTTTACGCCTTCGCTGGTTCGAATCCAGCCCTGCCCAATTCAACTGTCGATTCGCTTTTCGCGAACCTTAATGGCC
>Ga0193719_10000361_pt1 | contig 16660 bp, 16 predicted proteins | sample U2a2metaG_FD_160103 | JGI IMG/M metagenome (GOLD analysis project Ga0193719, IMG submission 160103) | Soil microbial communities from a riparian zone of the East river system, Colorado, United States - U2a2 | ecosystem: Environmental > Terrestrial > Soil > Riparian zone | place: USA: East... | reverse complement strand
TAAGCGATAGGGCCGAACGACCGGGTCAGTCGGCCGCCGCCAGCTCGTCGACCTGAGCCGCCTGGAGCCGCTTGGCGATCGACTCGGCAAGCTCTTTGACAGTAGCCTCGGCCACCCTGTGCATCAGCGCATCGTCGAGGTGTTTGCCAAGGCTCCCAAGTGGGGGTTGGTACATGCCGCAGACCGTCAGTCTGGTGACGCGGTCATCTACTGGCGCGAGCTCGACCTTTCCAGTCATGACCGGAAACAGCCGCTTGATATAGGTCGCCCGCCAGGTGATTGGGACCTCGGTCCAGCTGCCCGTGGTCAACGGCTCGCCTACCTCGACAACCACCTTCTTTTGAATTCCGACTCCGGCGACTCGCGGGCCGACCGCGGTACGACTGGCGCTCGCCAGGAGTGGGAACCACTTGCGGGGTCCCTTTGCGAACACGGAGCTGACAGTCTCAACCGGGCTGTCGATATGAACTGAATGCTGGACAAACACACCGGGAGTATTGAGCCGATCGCACGAAACTACAGGGGCCGATAGTCACCAATCGTCAGGGTCTAATGGCGGCGCCGCCGCCTCAGCGATCCGTCGGTTTTCCACCGCCACCGGCGAGCCGCCGAAGCAGCGAGCGGACCGGATCGAAGTAAACGTCGTCCATGCGCTCTTTGAGCGGGATGATCGCGTTGTCAGTGATCTTGATGTGCTCAGGGCACACCTCGGTGCAGCATTTGGTGACGTTGCAGTAACCGAGACCGGCATCTCCCTTCAACTGCCGCCGCCTGTCGAGCACGTCCTTGGGGTGCATCTCGAGGCTGGCGATCCTGACCATGAACCGGGGTCCGTAGAAGGCGCTCTTTGCGTCGTGGTTTCGCAGAACATGGCAGACGTCCTGGCACAGGAAGCATTCGATGCATTTTCGAAATTCCATCACCCTTTCCACGTCCTTCTGCTGCATCCGCCACGGCTCGCTCGCTGCAAGGTCCTTCTCGGATGGTGTGAAGGGCGGGATCTGCTTGTTCACCTCGTAGTTCCAGCTCACGTCGGTGACGAGGTCCTTGATCACCGGGAACGCTCTCATGGGCCGGACGGTGACCGCGCCCTTGTAGTCGGCGATCGGCGTCTTGCACATGAGGCGGGGGAAACCTTGAATCTCGGCAGAGCAGGAGCCGCACTTGGCAGCTTTGCAGTTCCAGCGCACGGCGAGGTCCGGGGCGCTGTTCGCTTGCGCCCACAGCACCGCATCGAGGACAACCATGCCCTCCATTACCGGCACGCGATACGAGACCAGCCCTCCCCCGTTCGCGTCGCCGCGCCACACCTGCAGGTCGAGGCTAGAGTCTTCCATTCATTCCACAGCCTCGGGCGTGTAGCGAGCGTAGGATCGATCGATTGCATCGGCGAGGTGCTCGGGCATACGCGGTCGCCGCTCCGCCCTGACATGCATGCCGTCTGAAGTCTTCTCAACGACACAGTTCACCGACGCGAGCTGGTCGTCGGTGTTCGGGTAGTCGGAGCGGGCGTGGGCGCCACGGCTCTCCTTCCTTTCTATTGCGGAGCGCAGCAGGGCCTCGGCATTGACGAGCAGAGAGCGAAGGTCGTACGCGGTGTGCCAGCCGGGATTGAAGGCGAGGATTTTCGAGCCGCCGCTCCCGCACACCTCCGCCCGATCGCGCAGTCCCTCGATCTTTTCGAGACCCGCCGCCAGGCCTGCACCATCTCTAACTATCGGCGCGTGCAATGACATCACGTCCTGGATCTCCGCCATGAGCGCATAGGGATTCTCGCCCGCGAGGCGGTCGAGGGGAGCCATCAGCGCAGTGACGGCATTCTCGATGTCGGCAGGGTCGACCTTCATGCTTGATGCCTTCGGGCTTTTCTGGGCTGCATCTGCTGCCGCATCGCCGGCCCGCTTGCCAAAGACCAGGAGATCGCTCAAAGAGTTGCCTCCGAGGCGGTTGGCGCCATGCAGTCCTGACGCGACCTCCCCTGCCGCATACAGCCCGGCGACCGTGGTCGCCCCCGTTTCGGGCACCACTCGCACCCCGCCCATCGCGTAGTGGATGGTTGGCGCCACCTCCATCGGCTGCTTGGTGATGTCGACCTTGGCCAGCTTCAGGAACTGCTCGTACATCGACGGGAGCTTGCTCTTGATGTACTCGGGCTTCCGGTGGGTGATGTCGAGGTAGGCTCCCCCGTGCGGTGTGCCGCGGCCGGCGCCGACCTCTGAATTGATCGCGCGAGCGACGATGTCCCTGGACGACAGCTCCATCCGCTCGTGGTCGTAGCGCTCCATAAAGCGCTCCCCGTCCTTGTTCCGCAAGACGCCACCCTCGCCGCGAACACCCTCGGTGACCAGGATGCCGCGAACACCCGCCGGCCAGACCATGCCTGTCGGATGGAACTGGACCATCTCCATGTCGCGGAGCTCAGCGCCTGCCTCGTATGCAAGGGCGGTGCCGTCTCCGGTGCTCTCCCACGAGTTCGACGTGACCCTGTACATCTTCCCGGTTCCGCCGGTCGCCAGCATCAGGGCGCCGAACCGGTACAGGATTAGGGCTCCATCGGCCCGCCGGTAAGCGAGCGCCCCGGCGACACGTTCATCGGACTTCACAAGCTTGAAGACAGTCACTTCCATGTGTACTTCCACACCGGTGGTGTGTACCGCATGGTCCTGGAGAGTCCTGATGAGCTCGAGCCCTGTGCGGTCTCCGATGTGGGCGAGGCGTGGATACGTGTGGGCTCCAAACGGCCGCTGGTGGATCCGGCCCTGCCAGGTTCGATCGAAAACGGCGCCCCACCGCTCCAGCTCCAGCACACGCTCGGGCGATTCTTTGGCGTGAAGCTCGGCCATGCGCCAGTCGTTGATCAGCTTGCCACCCTTCATCGTGTCGGCGAAATGCACCTCCCAGGAGTCCTGGTAGGCGACGTTGTGCATGGCCGCAGCGACGCCGCCTTCGGCCATCACGGTGTGGGCCTTGCCCAACAGCGACTTGCAAACGATCAGGACCCGAGCGCCGCCTTCAGCTGCGGCGATGGCGCCGCGCAAGCCGGCGCCTCCAGCGCCGAGGACGAGCACGTCGGTCTCGACTGTCTCATAGGCGGGAACGCTCAAGCCACCCACCGTGGATCCTGCAGGACGCCCGCCAGCAGCAGGCGGATGTAGATGTCGGTCGCCGCCACCGAGAAAAGGCTCGCCCACGCCCATCGGTCGTGCTTGATGTTGAGAACCGTTACGCCCTTCCAGAGCTTGTGCCGGGCGCGCGCCGCCAGCGAGCAAGAAAAGCAGTCAAGCTCTCCGCCGGCGAGGTGGCGGAAGGCGTGGCAGCCGAACGTGTAGCCAGAAAGCAGGATGACGTTGGTGAGCATCAGCGCACTTCCGAGTCCGATGCCCAACCTCCCTCCAAAGTCAAAGGCGAGGATCGCATCAAACCAGAGGAATCCAACCTGGACGACAGTCGCGTAAAAGGCGAACCGGTGAAAGTTGTTGAAGACCCATGGGATCGCCGTCTCCCCTCTGTAGCGGCGCTTCGGCTCAGAGACCGCACATGACCGCGGGTGCCAGAAGAACGATCGGAAATACGCCTTGCGGTAGTAGTAGCAGGTGAGCCGAAAGACCAATGGAGCCCACGCCACCCAGACCCCGGGCGGGATCGGCCCAACCTTGATCAGAGGCGAGTAGAAGGGACTGAGGTACGGGGCATAGTAACCCTCGTGCTGGAAGAAAACGACCCAGACTGCAAAGCCACCGAACAGGCTGAGCGCGAGGACCACGAAGGCCGGGTAAAGCCAATTCGGCAGGGTGCTGTAAGGATTGGTGACGGGCTCACGATCTGCGGCAGCGGGCCGGGCTACGGGATTGGAAAGCGCCACGTCGTGCTTATCTAACTACGACTCGGTTGAGCGGTGTTGCAGCGCCCATCGTGGCGGCCGGCGCGTGGATCGCCCGAACCTCCCACAAAAAAGAACTCCGGCGGGCCGAGCCCGCCGGAGTGTCGCCGTCCTGATGAGCTGTCACGCAGTAGCGATCTTCTGCACGGCTTTGAATGTCTCGACCTTGCGCGATGCGACCTGTAGTTCGAAGACGAGCGCGCCGAGCACGCCCAGCGCCGCGACCATCAGTCCAAGTGCGGCGTAGATGGTGTAGTTGCCGACCATCCACCAACCCCACGAGTTGAGAAGGGTGCCTCGAAGCATCTCACCCTGGAAGAGGGAAGTCTTCTGGCTGCTGAGAGTCGCTGCGGTTGTCTGAAGGGTTGTGTAGTTGGGGTCAGTAGTCGGGGTCGCAGCGAGGTCTTTGTTTGCCTTGCTGGCCGCGCTGCTGACTTCAGAGTAGGTCATGCCGCCGGCAATGCCTGCCAGGTGAACGCCGATGTAGTCGTTCCCGTAGACCCTGGCCTTGTCGCCGTTGTCGACCTGCTGGCCTGCGTAGTTTCGGATTTCAGCCGAGAACTTGGCAGGGTCAAGTGCACCGCCCGCCTTGATCTGGTCGGTACCCGGGAAGAAGATCTTCTGAGCGACAAGCTCGTTGTGCACCATCGTGGTGACGAAGCTGCCCTCGTAGAAAAGGAAGCCCGAGGCCGAAGCCAGAATGATTACCAACATCGCCTGAAGACTGACGATCCGCCACCGAATTGACTTGTCCATGCTGTTTCTCCTTTGAATGTGGCCCCTTTCGAGGCTCTCGTTGAGCTATTGGACGGCTCTTGACCTAAGTCAACAGCCCGGCGCGGTTCCAGTCGCCTGCCAATCGGCCCACCTGCCCTAGGGTCCGGGTCCCGGCCCGACTGGGCCAAATGACGGTCTCTTCATCCAGTGACGCGTGTTGAAGACGCGCCCCTTTGAGCTCCATGCCATCGGTGTACTCGTCAACGCCAATCCCTCGCCATCGGACCGTGCTGCCCGCGGCCCCTCCAGGTGCACAAGGCTTCCCCGCGGTTTGTTCGACGACCGGCGGTAAGCTAGCTCACCGATGGCCCAGGTCCACTTCCGGCTTGAGACCCAGCTGTCGCCTGGCTCCGTGATGGGCGCATTGACCGATTTCGGACCACGGCGGTCGCAGATCTGGCCGAACATCGATGACCAGCACTTCAAAGTGCACTCCGAGGGCCCCGGCTGGGCTGAGGTGACCGAAGGCAGCTCGGTGGCAGGCGGCGTCTGGGAACGCGAGAAGTACACCTGGAATGCCGCGACGGGTTCCGTGGCCGTGGAGACCATCGACTCCAACACGTGGGGTCCCGGCAGCCGCTGGGATTACAAGCTCACCCCAACCGCGAAGGGTGGCACGCAGGTCGATGTAACTGTCGCGCGCCACGGCAAGGGTTGGAAGGGCCGGCTGATCGAGCTTGGCCTGATGGTGGTTGGCGCGGGAATGCTCCGCGCACAAATGGAGGAGGCCCTGGCGCGGTCAGGCGCTTAACCGTCGTCAGGGGAACCTGCGAGGACCAAGTCCCCAGCCCGCCCCTGAGTCAAATGGAGACCCAGTCAGCAGGCCGACGTAGCGGTATCTGTCGCTAGGTGACCCTTACCGCTGTAGCGCCGCCCAGATGTGGGGCCAGAGCAGAATGGCCACCACAATCCCGCCGCCGATCTCGGTGACCGCCGTGGCGCCGGCCGCGACGTCTTTGATCTTTCCGATCTTCGGGTCTTGCTGCGGTTGCACGAAGTCGCAAAGCATCTCGATCGAGGTGTTGAGCGTCTCGACCGCCAGCAGGAGCGTTCCCACGAGCACGAGCACCGCGATCTCGACACTCGTGAACCGCAGAAGGAAACCGCCCGCCGCGAGCACAATCACCGCGACGATTCCCAGGCGCAGGGAGGGCGTGCGCGGCGCTACCCACATCAGCCCGGAGAAGGCGTGGTAAGCGCTCTTCAGAACGTTCCACGACCCGGACCTATGGGGTGCCCCGGTACGTTTGGCGGCCAACGCCTCGATCCTACCCGGTGGCGGCAGCGCTAGTCGGCATCCGGCCCACCATCACGCAGAGGTCACGGCGATCGGCGCCGCGAACATCGCATACGAGCTGTTGTGCCTGTTCGCTCCGCAAGCCGGCTGACGGACGCCAGATTCTGTAGTAGGTCGTAGGACTGCAAAATAGATGACTACCATGAGTCAGCGCTTAGGGGTGCCAACAATTCGTTTTGACGCCACGCTGTCCACGATCGACAAACGGACGATTTTGCGCTTGCCTGAGAAAGCGAGCGGGAAACTGCCGTCGCGCGGGCAGGTGGCAGTACGAGGAACGATCAATGGCCATGGGTTCCAGGCGGTGTTGGAACCAGACGGCTATTTGGGCCACTGGATGAGGATCGATGGAAAGCTCCAACGAACCGCTGCTTTGGGCGAGGGTGACACGGCGACGCTCGAAATTGAGTCACTCAAAGACTGGCCGGAGCCGAACGTGCCACAGGATCTTGAGACAGCACTGGCAGCTGCCCCTCAGAAGATTCAAGACCTATGGAAAGGTATTACGCCAATGGCACGCTGGGAATGGGTTCGCTGGGTCAATGCAACGCAAAACCCTGATACGCGCAAACGACGGGTCGAAGTAAGTGTCTCGAAAATGAAAAGCGGGAAGCGACGGCCCTGCTGTTTCAACCTTGCTGCATGCACCGACCCGGACTTGTCAAAAAACGGCAGGCTTATTGAGCCAGCGTAAGAAGGTGGATCACCCACAAGGGGGCTTCGCTCTCTTACAAGGAATCCGCAATTCAAAACACCCCACCTGACCACCGCACTATCAATGATCGCCGTCTGCGGCGAAGCACTGATCGACGCCATCGAGGACGCCGACGGTGCACAGCGAATGATGCCCGGGGGCGGTCCTTTCAACACAGCTCGAGCCCTTGCGCGTCTTGGCGTGCCAACCGCGTTTATCGGCCACCTTTCTACCGATGCGTTGGGCCGCCGCCTAGCCGAGCTGCTGACTGCGGATGGAGCGAGTCTGGCGCTGGCCAGCTTCGGCACCGAGCCGACCACCAGGGCTGCAGCGACAGTCGATGGCGCCGGGCGGGCTGAATACGAGTTCTTCGTCGACGGCACCTCCGCGCCGAACCTGACTCCGGAAATGATCCCCGCCCAGCTTCCGCCTGAAGTCACAGCCATCCACGTGGGCACGCTTGGCCTGGTCCTCGAGCCGATGGCGTCAACGCTGGCAGAGCTTATTGAGCGCGAAAGTGGCAAACGTCTGATCATGCTGGACCCCAACATCAGGCCGGCTGCGCTGGCCGGTGAGGGTGATTATCGCGACCGCCTGGGCCGGCTCATCGCGCTCAGCACGATAGTGAAGTTGAGTGAAACCGACTTGCGCTGGCTCAGCCCCGATTTGGGATATGAGGCTGCAGCGGACCTGATCTTGAAGCGCGGCGCCCAGCTCGTGATCGTGACGCTCGGACCCGACGGCGCTTATGCGATCGCCGCTGACTCTCGAATCGCTGTCGAAGCACCACGTATCGAGGTTGTCGATACGATCGGCGCCGGCGATGCCTTCAGCGGCGCGTTCCTGGCCTGGCTTTACGAGCGCGATCGTCTGGAGACACAACTCAGCTTCTCGCGCAACGAGCTGCAATCGGCGCTCGAGTTCTCGTGCCTCGCGGCCTCCTTGACTTGCGCCCGCGAGGGGGCAGAGCCTCCCACCCGCGCGGAGATGAAGCGCGCGAAAGAATCCGCGGTCATCGACTGAATGTGGAGGAGTCAATGAGGGTTGGCGACATCGATGTGGCTCGAATCGGCTTAGGCACCAACCGACTGACGAAGACGCCTGACAACGTCGCGTTCATCAGAGCAGCGGTCGCCGCCGGTGTCCAGATGATCGACACCGCCCACCTCTACACAGGCGGACAAAGTGAGGAGACCGTCGGCGAGGCTCTCTCGCCGGTCCCCGAAGGATGCATCGTGGCCACCAAAGGCGGGTTCGGTGGCGCTGGGCGTGGCCGCCCAGAGGTGCTGCGCGCCGAGCTTGAGCAGAGCCTTCGCCGACTGAAGACCGACAGCATCTATCTCTATTACCTGCACCGCGTCGATCCGGAAACTCCTATCGAGGAGAGTCTCGCCACCATCAAGGAGTACCGGGACCAAGGCAAGATCCGCCACGTCGGCATTTCCGAGGTCGAGATAGACGAGATCGAGCGCGCCAGGCGGGTGGTGCCCATCACCGCAGTCCAGAACCACTACAACATTTCAGAGCGCAAGTACGACGATGTAGTCGACTACTGCGCCGGCGAGGGCATCGTCTTCGTGCCGTTCTATCCCCTGCGCGGGGAAGGTGGCGCCGCCCTCACCGAGATCGCCGGCCGGCACCAGGCATCCAAGCGGCAGATCATGCTCGCGTGGCTCCTCAAACGCTCGGCGGCCATGCTTCCGATCCCAGGCACGCTGTCGCTCCAGCACCTGAAGGAGAACCTTGCTGCGTTGAAGATCGAGCTCACCGACGCGGAGTTGCAGGCGCTCCGCTAGAGCTGGGCGCGACCGCCATAACGGTCCAACACCTGTAAGCAAGCTCGCTCCCGCTCAGACCGCACCGCGACATCTAGACTGGCTGATCGAGATGTTCACGGGTGCCAAGTACGCTCGGAGCGGCGACGTCAACATCGCGTATCAGGTGGTGGGCGACGGTCCGATCGACCTCGTGCTTGTGCTGGGCTGGGTCTCGCACCTCGCCTACGTCTGGGAGCTGCCGGCCATGGCCACGTTCCTGAATCGCCTTGCCTCGTTCTCGCGTCTGATCCTGTTCGACAAGCGAGGCTGCGGAATGTCGGACCGCGTGCACCCACTACCGACGCTGGAGCAGCGAATGGATGACGTTCGCGCCGTGCTCGACGCGGTCGGCTCGAAGAGGGCTGCGCTCATAGGTATCTCCGAGGGCGGTGTGATGTCGGCGCTCTTTGCCGCCACCTATCCCGAGCGGACGGCGGGCCTGATCATCGACGGCAGCTACCCGTCAGCGCTGAGGCGACCCGGCTATCCATGGGGCATGACCGAGGACCAGCTCGAGCTGAGCATCTCGCGGGTTAAGGATCTCTGGGATAAGGCCGTCGGTATGGAGCGTTATGCGCCAAGCCAGGTCGATAACCCTGAAGTGGCCAACTGGTGGCGCACGTTCAAGCAGATGAGCGCGAGCGCCGGCGACGCGGAGCACCTCTTGCGCATGAATTGCCTGATCGACATCCGCGATATTCTCCCCGCGATCCGAGTTCCGACCCTGATTGTCCATGCTCGCGGCGATCGGGTCGCACCCATCGAGGCCGGTCGGTATCTCGCCGAGCACATCCCTGGAGCCAAGCTCCTGGAGCTGGACTCCATTGACCATTGGCCTTACTTCGGGGACGCCGACCTCGTGATTGGCGAGGTGCAGGAGATCCTCACTGGCGTCCGCTCCGCGACTGCCCCGGAGACGATGCTTGCGACAGTCCTCTGCACCAACGTAACGCAGGCCGGCGCTCACGCTGTCTGGCTTGGCGACAAGCGCTGGAATGAGCTCGTCGACCGTCATCATGCAGTCGTTCGCAAGGCCCTCGCTCACTACGCCGGCCGCGAGATCGAGGCCGGCGAGCGTGGAATCACCGCTATTTTCGACGGCACCGCCCGCGCTGTGCGCTGCGCTCTCGACGTTCGCGATCAGCTGCTCGATCTAGGACTGCGCATCCGGGCGGGGCTCCACGCGGGCGAGTGCGAGATCCGCGGCGGCCGTCCACGGGGGGTGGCCCTCCACGTTGCCTCGACAGTGATGGACGCTGCCCAGCCCGGCGAGGTTCTCGTTTCCAGCACAGTCAAGGACCTGGTGGTTGGTTCGGGCCTGGAGTTTGCAGATCGGGGGAGCCGCGAGTTTGCCGGCGTGCCCGGGTCATGGAGCCTGTTCGCGGCAGGGCCCGAGCAACTTGATCGTGTTGAGGACCTGGTGAATGCCGCGGCCCCGGCCAAGCTCAGCCGCCGCGAACACGAGGTGGCGCAACTTCTCGCGAGAGGCCTAAGCAACAAAGAGATCGCCGGCCGCCTTTACCTATCAGAGCGCACCATCGACAACCACGTGCACCACATCCTTGACAAGCTCGGGTTCGACTCCCGCGTCCAGGTGGCGACGTGGCTCACACGAAATGAGCATCTGAACTGAGCACTGCCTGAGCCTTCTCCCCGATGGCAGGCGCGTGGCGTCGCCATAGCCTGACGCGGAAGGCGATCCTCCCGGATCGCCACAACGCAGGGAGGTTCTGATGGCGAGGTTCATGGTGGAGCGCTCGTTCCCCGACGGGCTCGAGATCCCGTTGACGGAGCAGGGAGCGCAGGCCTGCATGTCGGTGGTCGGCACCAACGCTGAGTTGGGCGTGACCTGGGTGCACTCATACGTCACGGAAGATCACAAAAAGACGTTCTGCATCTACGACGCACCGAGCCCGGAGGCGATTCGAAAGGCGGCCAAGCTGAACCAGCTGCCCGCCGACGAGATCACGCCCGTGCGCGTTCTCGACCCGTACTTCTACCGCTGAGCCGGCGGTTTTTGATTCGATGAATTGGAAAAGGAGACACAGGATGCATCGGTGGTTGAAAAGGTCGCTTGTGGCGGCTTTGCTTTTGACGGCAACCCTGGCGATGCCGGAGGCGCAAGCCTCTGGTGGGCAGGCAAGCGTCGCCGACGTGCGCAACGCAACTGCGAAGTTTCACGACGTCAACCAGGCGGAACATGCGGGGTACGCGCGGCTGCTCCCATGTTTCGACAGCCCCGGTGTTGGCGGTATGGGCCAGCACTATGTCAAGGGGCCGCTTGACAATGTGGTGAACGCGTCCGAACCGGAGGCTCTCGTCTACGAGGTCGACGGGGACCGCCTTCAGCTGGTGGCGGTCGAGTACATCATTCCGCAGGACCAGTGGACCTCGAGCGTTCCGCCGAGCCTGCTTGGACACTCGTTTTTTCGCAACGACGCCCTTGGTTTGTGGGCGCTGCACGCATGGATCTGGCGACCCAACCCAGCGGGGATGTTCGCCAACTACAACTCGAAGGTGAAGCTCTGCCCGGGTCACTGAGCTGAATCTGGAGGGGCGGGTCTACGAAGGTGGGCCCGCCCCTCACCTTTATGCGGCTGGAGCAGCTCCTGTGGGCATGGTTTGCGCCCGCTCGAACCATGATGTGACGCCGATCATCACCGCCGAGGCGTAGGCGGTGGTGAAGAACACTCCAACACAGCAGGCAACAAGTCCAAGTGCGGCGATGATGCCTGCCACAAACATCATCAAACCCGCCATCACGCTGTTGTTGACGTTGCTGGTCGCCAGCCGCCACACCGCCTGAACGTCCAGCCCCCCGCTGAAGCCGCGCTGGTACGTCATCAGGATGATCGATGGCAGCAGGAAGTACAGAAAGAGCTGGGCAGCGAAGTTCAGCAGCGAGCCAAGCGCGGTGAACGGGGTGCCGGAGAAGTCCTGGTTTGCATTCATCCCGCTGCCGATCCCGCTGATTACGCCGCCGGGAATAGCCAGAACAACCGCATAGATCAGCCAGGCACCGAAGAGGCCAATGCCCCGGCTCAGATGAAACCCCGCGGGAGCGAGCTCTTGCCTGCCGGCACGAATGTTGTCGAGCGTAATGAGCATCCAGCCCGCTGTTGCAATCAGGCCAACGATCGGAATGATGAGGATGAGTCCCTGGACAACGATCTTGCCGACCCATGCCGGGTCGCGGAATGGGTACCCAAACGCGTCGCCGATGCTATTCACGAGCGCCAGTCTAAGGCCGTCGCTCTCAGTCGGGCTCACCCCCCCCGGGTGCCGCCAGCGTCATACGACAGGAATGGCTCTTCAAGAAAGGTCGAAATTAAGCAACCAAAGGTGAGCGCACCGGCGTTAACTGTGCACACGCGGCGGTCCCGATCCCACGCTGCCGTGGGGAGTAGCCGTCGTCGGAGGCAGGGGCATGGCCGCTTTAGGGGGATCGTTGCGGCGATCCAGGTTCGCCGCGCTGGCGTTCGTGGTGGCGCTGGCCGCTACGGCCGGCTGGACCGTGACCGCGCAGTCGGCCGGGCCGTCATCGCGTGGCACGATCATCTCCCCCGTCGGGCACCCGACGGTCACTGAGCTCAAGTTCAGCTCCAAACCCATTAGTCGATCCAAGGCCAAGCGACTACAGAAGCCGTTCCTTAGCAGCAACCCGGCGGCTCTCGCCAAGGCCAGGCAGGCAGCGACCGGCAAGCCCGGCGCCAAATTGCCCAGCAGCACACCAACTTCGGGTGCGAGCGGTGCGGCAGCGAGTCCGCAGACCGGGCTGTTCAACGGCATCAACCAGCCTGGTATTTCGGTCCTCGATGAGGGCTTCTGCTGCACCCCTCCGGACAGCACCGGTGCGGTTGGGCCCAACAACTATGTGGAGTTCGTCAACACAACGATCCGCGTTTATGACCGGAACTTGAACCAGCTCAGTCAGCAGGACATGGCCGCGTTTGTCGCGGCGGCCGGCGGCCTGAACGTCAGCGATCCGCAAATCCAATGGGACCCACGGGCGGGGCGGTGGTTCTACGCCGCGGTCGCCTTCGCAACCCACAACAACAACCTGGTCTTCGGGTGGTCGAAGACCTCGGATCCCAGCGACCTTGCAGCAGGATGGTGCCGGTTCGGAATCGCCACCGGCAACCAGCTCGCGGACTACCCAAAGCTCGGCCACGACGACAACTTCGTCCTGTTCGGAGCCAACCTGTACGACGACAGCACCGGCAACTACATCTTCAGCACTGCCAATATCTGGGCGGTGGCAAAGCCGGCTGCCGGCAACACAACCTGCTCGGCACCCGGAATGGCGTCGTTCGCCGACCCACAGCATGTCCTGCTGAACACGGATGGCACGTCCGCCTTCACACCAGTCCCTGCTAACACGTCCGACCCTTCGAGCTCGGGATACATCCTTGCCGGACACAGCCCGCTGCCCCCGAGGACCGGTGATCCGCTCGGCCCGCAGACCAAGATCATGGTCTGGCACGCGGCCCGGCAGGGAAACGCGCCTGTGCTCGTAGCCGACGGCGACTTCACGGTCGGCAGTTTCGACGTGCCTGAAGCGGCCCCCCAGCCCGGCGGTCCGACCCTCGAGACCCTTGACGCGCGCTTGACCCAGGCCGTTGCGCACGCCGACCCTGACGCAGGGGGCGCCGAGGCAGTTTGGTCACAGCACACGATCGACGGGCCCGGCGGCCGCTCTGTCGTGCGCTGGTACGAGATCCTGCCCGCCACGCATGCCGTGCGCCAGCAAGGGCAGGTGCAGAGCGGCACCGACTTCATATGGAACGGGTCAATCTCTCCCTCCATCGCCGGCAACGACGCCGCCGTCTTCTACAACAGAGGAGGCTCAACGCAGTTGCCGCTGGCGGCCGCGCAGTCGCGGCTTTCCGCGACGCCCCTCGGAACAACGGGCGGGGGCGAGATCGTCCTCGCCACCAGCGTGCAGGCTGACGTGGACTTCAGCTGCACCTCTCCATACGGCCCCCCGTGTCGATGGGGCGACTACTCAGGTGCGAGCCCCGACCCGCTCAACGCAGGCGTCGTCTGGGGCACCAACCAGGTAAACGGATTCTCGTTCTTCGGCTTCCCGCAGTGGACCACCCAGAACTACGCGGTGACGACCTCCGGCACGGCTCCTCCGCCACCTCCGCCGCCGATCCCGTGCACGTCGGTAGCCTGGAATGCGCCGAGCCCCGACTCGCCGCAGCAGGTCGGCACGGCTGTCACCTTCAGCGCCACCGCCAGCGGCTGCCCCAACCCGGTTTACCAGTTCTGGACGCAAGCGCCCGGTGGGGCATGGACCATCCTCCAGGCGTACAGCACCGCCAGCTCGGTGTCCTGGAACACAACAGGGCTGTCGGCCGGCATTTACTCATTGGACGTCTGGGTCAAGCAGTCGGGCTCCAGCGCGAGCTGGGAGGCTCACCTCTCGCCCAACCCGACTTACACGCTCCAGAGCGGCCCCGCCTGCACCGCGGTCACGTGGAATGCGCCAAGCCCTCCCTCGCCGCAGGCACCGGGCGCCTCGGTCACGTTCAGCGCCAGCGCGAGCGGCTGCCCCAACCCGGTCTACGAGTTCTGGGTCCAGGCGCCCGGCGGCCCGTGGACCATCCTCCAGGGGTTCGGCCCAGCCGGCTCCGCCTCCTGGAATACGACCGGGCTGGCGACAGGTACGTACTCGTTCGACGCATGGGTAAAGCAGTCGGGCTCGGGAGCGAGCAGCTTTGAGGCACATCTCTCGCCCAACCCGACGTACACCCTGGAGACCGGCTCGCCATGCACGTCGGTCACCTGGAATGCACCCAGCCCTGCCTCACCGCAACCGCCGGGCGCCTCGGTCACCTTCAGTGCCACCGCGAGGGGATGTCCAAGCCCGCTCTACCAGTTCTGGGTCCAGGCACCCGGCGGCCCATGGACAATCCTCCGGACCTACGGGCCTGGCAGCTCAGCCTCGTGGAACACGACAGGCCTGGCGACAGGTACCTACTCCTTCGACGCATGGGTCAAGCAGTCGGGCTCCGGAGCTGCCACTTTCGAAGCACACCTCTCGCCCAACCCGACTTACTCGCTGCAGATCCCAGCGCCCCCTCCATGCACATCGGTCACCTGGAACCCGCCCAGCCCCGCCGCGCCGCAGGCGCCGGGTACCACAGTGATGCTGAGCGGCACGGCCGGCGGATGTCCAAACCCTCAATACCAGTTCTGGATTCAGCCACCGGGAGGCGGATGGTCAATTCTCCAGGCCTACGGAACCGCGAGCTCCGTCTCCTGGAACACGACAGGCCAGGTCACCGGAACCTACTACTTCGACATCTGGGTCAGGCAGTCTGGATCGGGCGCGGGTTGGGAGGCGCACCTTGCGCCCAACCCCAGCTATACCCTGCAGACCGGCTCTCCGTGCACGTCAGTCACCTGGAACGCGCCGAGCCCACCGTCGCCCCAGAAGCCCGGCACGTCGGTCACTTTCAGCGCCACCGCGAGCGGTTGCCCCAACCCTCAATACGAGTTCTGGGTCCAGGCGCCAGGTGGTCCGTGGACCATATTCCAGGCATACAGCTCCGCCAGCACCGCTACCTGGAACACGACGGGACTGACCACAGGCACTTACTACTTCGATGCCCATGTCAGGCAGTCAGGATCGGGCGGGAGCTTTGAGGCGCACCTTTCGCCCAACCCTACCTACACCCTTCAGGCCGGCGCACCGTGCACGTCGGTCACGTGGAATGCACCAAGCCCGTCTTCGCCGCAGCCACCTGGAACCTCGATCACCTTCAGCGCCACGGCGAGCGGCTGCCCCAACGCGCTCTATCAGTTCTGGATCCAGGCACCCGGCGGTGGATGGACAATCCTGCAGGCATACGGCCCCAGTACCACGGTGACCTGGAACACCACCGGATTACCAGCAGGCACTTACAACTTCGACGTATGGGTCAAGCAGTCAGGCTCGAGCGCCGACTGGGAGGCGCACCTCGTGCCGAATCCGACGTTCAGGTTGACCACCATCTAGAAAACGCTCGTCGTAGCTGCCGGCTTACACGAGCCTTGGCTACAGGACGAAACGCTCCAGGGAGTTGGATCCCAGTAGGGCTAATTGTGCGAAGTCGGTTCCAGGCCGGCGAGCAGCTTTCTCAGCAACGACACGAGGACTCGTTGGTCTTCCTTCGTTAGAGCTGCCAGCAGCTCCTGCTCGCCGCCGGCGTCTGTCGTGACGGCCTGCTCCAAGACCTTGCGGCCGGCATCAGTGAGCTCGACCAACACGCCGCGTCGATCCTCAGGGTGGCGAGCTCTTTTTACGTAGCCTCTGTTCTCGAGGCGGTCAAGCCGGCTCGTGATGCCTGCCGAGGACAGCATGAGTCCCTTGAACAGCTGCGTGGGCGAGAGCTGCTGCTTCGAGCCCGCAAGTAGCAGCGCGCCAAGCACGCCAACCTCGCCACGATTCAGCCCAAAGCGCCCGAATGCCTCTTCCTGTTGGCGCGCTATATGAAGGCCGATTCGCGAAATGCGAGCGGTCACCTGATAAGGCTCGATCTCCTTGCGCGAGCGAGTCGCCGCCAACCGGTCGAGGAGCACATCGGTCCAGTCCTTCTGAGTCACGCGCTCAGTATATGAAATAAGTCTCTCGCTTACAAGATTCTTGCTTCCATGTATCTCGTCAGCGAGGAATTCAAGGAGAAGAAGCCATGAAGTTCAAGCTCGTTCGGGCTGGAGGCCTCGTGGCCGCCGCATTGATCGCCGCAGCGTGCGGCACAGACGCTCCCTATGCGGCCGCCCCGAGTCCGTCGCCGACCTACCCGCCGACAGTGGCGCCCATCGCAACATCCCCCAGCCCGATTCCAAGCCCGAAAGCGTCAGGCAAGACCATCAGCGTTGCGAACACGCGGCTGGGCCAGATCCTTGTCGGCCCCAATGGGAGAACCATCTACCTATTTCTTGCTGACTCTGGCACCACTTCCAACTGCAACAGCGCCGGCTGCGTCCAGGCCTGGCCACCGGTCCTGACGACTGGCGCCCCGCAGGCGGGAGCCGGAGTTAACGCCTCGCTGCTCGGCACGACGAGACGCCGCGACGGCACCGCGGAGGTCACCTATGCAGGTCACCCTCTGTACTACTTCGTCTCAGATACGAAGGCGGGCGACGTTAGCGGCCAGGGTATCAACGGCTTCGGCGGGCTCTGGTATGTGGTCTCGCCATCTGGC
>Ga0193719_10000360_pt1 | contig 16675 bp, 9 predicted proteins | sample U2a2metaG_FD_160103 | JGI IMG/M metagenome (GOLD analysis project Ga0193719, IMG submission 160103) | Soil microbial communities from a riparian zone of the East river system, Colorado, United States - U2a2 | ecosystem: Environmental > Terrestrial > Soil > Riparian zone | place: USA: East River... | reverse complement strand
GTCAGCGATCTTTACGTACCGGCCTGGAGAACCGGTGAACTGCTCGGCCACGTGGAACGGTTGCGACAGGAAGCGCTGGATTTTTCGCGCCCTCGCCACACTCACCTTCTGGTCCTCGCTCAATTCGTCGATACCGAGAATCGCGATAATGTCCTGCAGATCCTTGTAGGTCTGCAGCGTCTTCTTCACGCTTTGCGCCACGTCGTAGTGATCCTGACCTACGATGCGCGGATCAAGAATGCGCGAAGTCGAAGCCAGCGGATCGACCGCGGGATAAATCCCGATCTCGGTCAAGGCGCGCGAAAGCACGGTGGTCGCGTCGAGGTGAGCAAAAGTTGTCGCCGGGGCGGGGTCGGTGAGATCGTCGGCCGGCACGTAAATGGCCTGCACCGAGGTGACTGAACCTTTCTTCGTCGAAGTAATCCTTTCCTGCAACTCGCCCATCTCGGTGGCCAGGTTCGGCTGGTATCCAAAGGCGCTCGGCATGCGGCCCAGCAACGCGGAAACTTCCGATCCCGCCTGGGTGAAGCGGAAGATGTTGTCAATGAACAGCAGGGTGTCCGCGCCTTCTTCGTCACGGAAAAATTCGGCGACCGTCAGTCCGGTCAGCGCGACCCTCAGACGCGCTCCCGGCGGCTCGGTCATCTGGCCGTAAATCAGCGCAGCTTTGGACTTATCCGGATCGCCCGGCTTGATTACGCCCGATTCGGTCATTTCCAGCCACAGATCGTTGCCCTCGCGCGTGCGTTCGCCGACCCCGGCAAACACGGAATAGCCGCCGTGCTGCTTGGCGACGTTGTTGATCAACTCCTGGATGAAAACCGTCTTGCCGACGCCAGCCCCGCCGAACAAGCCAATCTTTCCGCCTTTCAGGAAGGGCTGGATGAGGTCCACGACTTTGACGCCGGTTTCAAACATCTCGGCGGTGGTCGCCTGATCTTCAAACAGCGGCGCCGGGCGATGGATGGGCATCGTCTTGGTATGGGGGATCGGGCCCAACTGATCCACCGGCGCTCCGATCACGTTCATCACGCGCCCCAGCGTGCCGCGGCCCACGGGCACCGAAATCGGTCCGCCCTGGTCGATGGCTTTCATGCCGCGCACCATACCCTCGGTGGCTTCCATGGCAACGCAGCGCACCCGGCCTTGGCCCAGATGCTGCTGCACTTCCAGAATCACGCCGATAGGATTCGGCACGGTGAAGCCGTCGCTGACGACTTTCAGCGCCTGGTAAATAGGCGGCATGGCGCCTTCGGTGAATTGCACATCCACCGCCGGACCGGAAATCTGGGTTACGTGTCCAATTCTTTCGGGCATAAGACCTCAACTTGCGCGATTAGCCTCTTGCTCTGGCTCGGAACTGTCGATGTTGGGACGCAATCTGCACTTTGGTTTAGCGAAGAGCCACTCGCCAGTAGCTAGAAGCCGAACTACTGGGCTGCTGCTCCGCTGACGATCTCAATAATCTCTTTCGTGATCTTCGCCTGACGTGCCCGGTTCATGGCCAGGGTCAGGGAATCAATCATGTCGGTGGCGTTGTTGGTCGCCGCGTCCATGGCGGTCATACGGGCCGCGTGCTCTGCGGCGACCGACTCCTGCAGGCTGCGAAAGACTTGAATGGCCACGTATTTTGGCAAAAGCGATCGAAACAGCTCTTCCGGCGACTGTTCGTAAATGTAGTCAACCGGAGCGGTGGCGAATTTCGCGGCAGCCGCATCGATGTCGCGCGTATCTGCGGGACGGATACCAACGCCCGTTTCCCGCGCCGCCTCGAGCGCACGATCCCGTTCCTTCTGCGTCATGCCTTCCGCCAGCCGCACTTCGGGTACGCCGATCTGCTCAATCGGCAATATCTGCTCTACCACCAGGCGCTGCGCGATCACTGACTTGAACTCGTTGTACAGCAGATACACAGAATCAATTTCTTCTTTGGCGTAGCGCTCAATCACGCGCTCCGCCAATTCCGAGGCCAGAGCGTAGTCGATCTTGTTAAAGATCCCGATCTGCTCGCCCACCAGGCTAGTTTTTGGAGGTTCCTGCGATTCGACGGTTCTCGGTTCCGCCGTAGGGTAGCGCCGCCGCAGAAAATCGCGCCCTTTGCGCCCGATGGTTTCGATTTCGAGATTCTTATCCGTCTTGGTGGCGGTGAAACGCATGGCGGCTTTCAAAATATTGGTATTGAAAGCTCCCGCCAGCCCTTTGTCGCCCGTAACCACGATGAGCAGAACGTTCGTTTCGGGGCGGCGGGCCAACAGAGAATGCCTGGGCTCGCCCGTCTCGGGATCGTAAATTTCCGCCCGCGAAACCAGCGATTTCAACACGTTGGTCAGCATCTGGGCGTAAGGACGCGCCGCCAGGGCACGCTCTTGGGTTCGGCGCAACTTCGCCGCCGAGACCATCTTCATGGCCTTGGTGATCTGCCGCGTGTTGGTCACGCTGCGAATGCGCCGCCGGATGTCGAGGATGTTAGGCATGAACCAGTGCTTCTTGTTCGTTCGTCAAATTACGCATCCCCGGGCCGGCAAGGATTCCAGGACATCGACGTGCAACCGCCAGCGGGAAAATTCTTCGTTCCCGGGTTTCCATCTCGGTACTCAACTACGGGGCCCTACTTCGCCACCGCCTGCCTCTCCGCCACGAACGCTTCCTTACTCTGCTTGATGACTTTGCTCATTTCAGCCTTCAGCGCGTCATCCAGAACCTTTTTCTCCATGATGGTACGCAGCAGGCCGGGATTGGTGGCGTCGACAAACCGGTACAACTCCGATTCGAAATCGCGCACCTGATCCACCGGCAGGTCGTCGAAGAATCCATTGGTGCCGGCGAAAATGATCAGAATTTGCTTGGAGAAAGGCAACGGCGAAAACTGCTTTTGCTTGAGCACTTCGACCAGCCGCTGGCCGCGATTGAGCTGCGCCTGCGTGGCCTTATCGAGGTCACTGCCGAACTGCGCGAACGCTGCCAGCTCGCGATACTGCGCCAGCTCCAGCTTCATGCTTCCCGCCACCTGGCGCATGGCTTTGATCTGCGCGCTGCCACCGACGCGGCTGACCGAAATACCCACGTTCACGGCCGGCCGCACGCCGCTGTTGAACAAGTCGGTCTCGAGGAAGATCTGGCCGTCGGTAATCGAAATAACGTTGGTAGGAATGTAGGCGGAAACGTCACCCGCCTGAGTCTCAATGATGGGCAGCGCGGTCAGAGAGCCGCCACCCATTTTGTCGCTCAGCTTTGAGGCGCGCTCAAGAAGTCGCGAATGGAGGTAAAAGACGTCTCCCGGATAAGCCTCGCGCCCTGGCGGACGCCGCAGCAGCAAAGAAATTTCGCGATACGACGCCGCGTGCTTGGAAAGATCGTCGTAGATCACCAGTGCATGCCGCTTGCTGTCGCGGAAATACTCCCCCATGGCGCAGGCCGCATAAGGCGAGATGTACTGCATAGGCGCCGGTTCAGATGCCGAAGCCGCCACCACGATGGTGTAGTCCATGGCGCCGGCGTCGGTGAGAATCTTTACTACCTGGGCAATCGAAGACCGTTTCTGTCCGATCGCGTTGTAGATGCAGATCAGGTCATTGCCCTTGCTGTTCATGATGGTGTCGAGCGCGACGGCGGTCTTGCCGGTCTGGCGGTCGCCGATGATCAACTCGCGCTGCCCGCGGCCGATCGGAATCATGCTGTCGATGGCCTTGAGCCCGGTCGCCATAGGCTCACGCACCGGTTGCCGGTCGATCACGCCGGGCGCCAGGCGTTCCAGCGCGATGAACTGTTCGGTTGCGATCGGTCCCTTGTCGTCGATCGGTTGGCCGAGCGAGTTCACCACTCGTCCGACCAGGGCCTCGCCGACAGGCACGCTCATGATGCGGCCGGTGCGCTTGACTTCGTCGCCCTCGCTGATTTCCGTGTAGTCGCCCAGCAGCACCACGCCCACCTGATCCTCTTCCAGGTTCATGGCGATGCCAGCTACGTTATGCGGAAACTCGAGCAACTCTCCGGACATAACCTTATCGAGGCCATGAACGCGAGCAATTCCGTCGCCCAGAGTGATGACCGTCCCGACTTCGTCCACAGCAATCTTGGATTCGTAGTTTTCGATCTGCTGCCGGATCAGCTGCGTGATCTCGTCTGCTTTGATTTGTGCCATAAGTTCAGCTCTTAAGCTCCTAGCCGTTCGCTTGTAGCTTCACTCTCCGAGGCTTCTCGCTTCCCGCTCTTTCCCTATTTTGCGTCCTTATACTACGAAATCTTGATTGCGATCTCTTATGCCAGCTTGCGATCTTGCGCTTCATTCCTGCGAAACCCCTGGCCCCCCACCAAACCTGACCTTACGTTTCAGGCCAAAAGCCAGAGGCTAAGAGCTAATCGCCTGCCTAATCCTCTCCAACTGACCCTTCACCGATCCGTCGTAAATCGTGCTTCCGACCTTCACGATGGCGCCGCCCAGAATTGAACTATCCTGCGCATAACGGGCGCGTACTCTCTGCCCGGTCAGTTTTTCGACTTGCGCCTCAAGCGCACTTCGCTCCGTCTGGCCCAGCTCCCGCGCGCTGATGATCTCTGCTTCCGTGAAGCCTAACCGGCGATTGAGCTCCTGGCCAAACTCCTTCACGATGGGCTCGAGAAATTTAATGCGCCGGTGGTCCATCAGCACCGCCATGAAGTTTCGCACCGAACGGGAGATACCTTCGCGCGCGACAATCGCGTCCAGCAAAGCTCGCTTTTGCTCCGCCGGGATCGAGGGCGCTTCCCAGACTTCCCGCAGCTCCTGGCTGCTCGCCACCAACCGGGCGAGCGACTGCGCCTCCTGCAGCGTCTTGCCCGGATCCAGATGCTGGCGAAATACCACGTCGGCCAAGGCGCGCGCGTAGGTGCTGGTCACCGAGGCCATGCCCTAGTTCCCGCCCCTGCCGGCTTTTGGCGAAAGCTCCTGCGCAAACTCCCGCACCAGCGCCTGATCGGTAGCCGCATCCACTTTAATCTGCTTGGCCGCGAGAGTTACCGCCAAATTCGCCGCGTACGCGGTCAGCTCGCGGCGCGCGGACTTGGCCGCGGCCGAGATTTCCTGCTCGGCCGACTCGACGATCTTGCGCGCGTCTTCCGCCGCCGCAGCCTTGATCCTCGCTTCTTCGGCAGCCGCCTCTTTCTCTGCGGCTTCTTGCATCCCGCCGATCTCCGCATCCAGCCGGGAAAGACGGGCTTCGATTTCGGCCAGACGACGGTTGGCTTCATCGCTTGCCTGGCGGGCTTCCTGCATGGCCTTTTGGATGGAAGCAGTGCGGCCACGGAACACGCCAGGCAGGTTCCTCTTCGAGAAATAAACAATGGTGCCGGCGATGACCGCAAAATTGAGCAGCACGCACAGCCGGTACGCATGCTCCAGGCTCAGACCCGTGAGCCTGGCCACCAACTGAACCGATGCCGAATGCTTAAACTGCGTCTGCTCGACCTCCCCCTCAGCCTCGCGAGATTCCTTGGCCTGCTCGGCACCTGGATTACTGGCGGAATGCTCCGAACGCGCGGCAGAACTTGCGACCTGCGCGCGAGCCCCGGCGCTTGTCAGCAAGAGCGCGCCCGCCAAAACGAGAGAGGCCGGCGCCAGGCGGGTATCCCAAATGGTTGGAACTCGCATCACCGGCCCCCTGCGGGAGCGTGGCTCGCCGGTTCGAGAACCGCGCGAATGATCTCAGCCGCCAGCCTTCCGCTCTCAGCTTCGAGACCTGACTGTGCCGTCACTTTGTCCTCCTCGATGCCTTTCCGCGCTTGGTCAACCTGGAGCTGCGCCCGGGTCCGCGCCTCGGCGACCGCAGCGGCTCGAGCCTGCAAAGCCAGTTGGCGTCGCGCCTCCTGACTTTTGAACAACCTCATGCGCGCTTCCCGCAGCCGCTGTTCGTAATCCGCTGTACGCGTCTCGGCTTGGGCAATGTCGGCCCGCGCTTTTTCGATCGCTCCTTCGGTCCGGCTGCGCCGCTCAGCCAACACCGCGACCAGAGGTTTGTGTACGACCGCGGTGTAGATGAAGTACAGCAACACAATGAAAATGATGGTAGGCACGGACCCGAGCAGTAATCCGCCTAGTTGTCCTAAGATCTCGTCCATTGTGTGATGATCAGGTCTAGAGCGTAAGGAGGCTTAAGACCATTGAAAGTAACATGTTACGGAAGCTAGTGTCAACGCAAGCGGGGACGCGCAAAGTGTGGTTTCCGGATTGAAACGAGGTCGTCGAACTTTTTCATGAAATAGTGGAAAGTCTCTTGACATCCGGCCCGACGGGTCTAGCATGTAAATATCACCTCCGATCCAATTCAGGATCGAATGGGCCGATAGCCAAGGAATGTCACCGCTTCTTGGTTGTCGGCCCATTTAAATTTTGTGGTTAATCTTGGATCTTTAGTCGCCGGGCGTTACTCGGGGTCAGCCACGGCAACTCTGCCACTCAGCGCCCGCCCTCTTCATCGGTTTACGCCTTACATCATCCCTCATCTAAAAGATCATAGTCCGAGATCTAAAAATCCTAGAGATCTAGAAATCAGAACAGCCAGCCTGTCTGCCCCGTGCCGGCTGAATGCTTAATGCTAAGCACTACTTCAACACCACCCATTCCCTCACCTTCCTGACTACCGATTCCGGCGCCTCGGCTTCCAGTTCTACCAAACCATCCAGGTACTGACGGGAATAGATGCGGGAGCGTGCTTCGAGCAGCGCCAGCATCTTTCCTTCTTTCTGGGGCACTCGCAAGCGCACCCGGCTTAAGGGGTCTTCCGACAGCATTTCATCAATCCGATCCAAGAGCGTACTCATACCGACGCCCTTGGCAGCCGACACGTGGACCCTGCTGGCGTCGTCCCGCAACGACTCGCGCTGCTTCGGAGGCAAGAGGTCGATTTTGTTCATCACCCGCAGCCGCGGCTTGCCGTCCGCTTCCAGTTCCTTCAGTACCTTAGCCACCTGGGCGTCCTGTTCCGCCGATAGGGGGCTGCTGGCATCTGAAACCTGCAGCACCAGCGATGCCCGCTGTACTTCCTCGAGGGTCGCTCGAAATGCGGAAACCAGCGTGTGGGGAAGGTTGCGGATGAATCCGACGGTGTCTGAGAGCAGCGCCTGCCTTCGTGACGGCAGCGTTACCGAACGGATGGTCGGGTCCAGCGTGGCAAACATCCGGGGAGATTCGAGCACCGCGGCACGAGTCAGCGCATTGAACAACGTCGACTTCCCTGCATTGGTGTAGCCCACGAGCGCGATCGTCGCAACCGGCAGCGACTCCCGCCGCGCCCGCTGTTGCGCCCGCACACGCCGAACATTCTCAATTTGCTCCTTCACGTGCCGGATGCGCCGGTGAATCTTACGGCGATCGGTTTCGAGCTGGGTCTCGCCTGGACCGCGGGTGCCGATGCCGCCGCCCAGCTGTGACATTTCGATGCCGCGCCCGCTCAACCGGGGCAGCATATACTCCAGCTGCGCCAGCTCCACCTGCCACTGCCCTTCACGCGTCCGAGCATGTTTCGCGAAGATGTCAAGGATCAGCTGAGTACGGTCAATCACCCGCGTATTGACCAGTTTCTCGATGTTGCGCTGCTGCGAGGCGGTGAGGTCGTGATCGAACAGGAGAAGATCAGCGGAGACGGAAGCGACCGCGCCGGCAATCTCCTCCAGCTTTCCTCGACCCACCAGTGTGGCCGGGTCCGGACGGTCGCGGTGCTGCAGAAATTCCCCCGCAATTTCTGCCCCAGCGCTGACCGCCAACGAACGCAGTTCGGCCAGCGATTCTTCCGCGCTGAAGTCGGGAATGTCGGGGGCTTTTGTGGCGGCCATGCCGGCGGAGGTATCGCGGGCAGCCTGGGCGGCCGCGGTCAAGGGGCCATGCTGGATTCTGGAGCCCGCCGGTTTGCGGGAGCGGCTGCGCGTCTCGATGCCGACCAGGAAAGCGCGCTCTTTGCGCGGACCCCCACCCTCGGTCGCCGGGCCGCGCCCAACCCCGCCGATCTCACTATCGCTGGCCTTGCCGGAAGACCTGGAGTGTAGCCTGCTCAATTTGCTGAATTCCCGGCCGCGCCGTCAGCCTGGCGACCACCCAGGCTCGGTCGCGCCTCTGAGCCGTTACGTTTCCCTAAGTTGCCCCGCAATAAGACGTAAGACAGGGAGCGTGAAGGACTCAGCCGCCGGCGCCGCCCCGGCGATCCCGCCAGGGTGATCATCCCGATTCGCCCCGATACCTCATCCCTCGGTGCCTGACGCGCGCGGCATCGGAGCCTCCTCAGCCGCAGTCGAGGCAGACGCCGTGGCGGTCGACATCACCGTCGGCCTTTCTCCGTGACTATGAAGAGTTCTTCCCGTAGCCACCGTGGAAATGGCGTGCTTGAAAATCAGTTGCTCCTGGTTGTTGGTTTCCAGCACGACCGAATATTTGTCAAAGGAGCGGATGCGTCCCGTGAGCTTGACGCCGCTCAACAGGTAAATGGTGATATTTGTTCGCTCCTTGCGTGCTGTATTGAGGAAGGATTCCTGGATGTTCTGTGCCGGCTTGTTCTCCACCGCCGACCTCCTTGGTCCCGACCCACTGGTCCCACTGCTCAGTTCTGACCGCTCGGGTTCTGAACTGCGTTCGTTTCTTGCGCTTGCGCCCCTGGTCCCCCCAAAAACACCCCTCACATCGAGACACACGGAATAACCGGCGAGGACATCGCGCTCTCCCGGAATTTATGTACGCTGGCGCACACGCTGCGGTTGCAATGTTTGTACGATACGGCGTTGTCTCCGACATTTCAAGCCAGTCGCTTATTCCGTTGTGCGTGATCCCGAGGCGCCATCCCGTCTTGGCGCAAGCCCAGCGCGACACCTTGCGCGCGTTTCCGCCGGCGACTTTGCCGCCCACCATTGCGCCGAGGATTCTTTCCCGGAGTTCGCACCGCCGGCTCGATTGACATAGGGCGTGCAAAATGCAACTATTCTCCGCTTCGGAGCCGATCCGAATCGAACAACGCTCGTCGTGATTTGCGGTTGCCTCGCACTCAGGGCGCGCCTCGATCTTCACCCGTGTAAGAAAGGAGTAAGCTCTATGCCTTGCACCACGATCCACCTGGCAGCCCTGTTTGTCATGCCTACGCACAGCAGCACGGAAGCGCTTGCCTTCATCCTGCGCTGGATCCACCTGTTGGCGGGGATCACATGGGTGGGGTTGCTCTACTTTTTCAACCTGGTAAACGTCCCCTTTATGAAGCAGGTGGATGCCGGCCTGAAGCCAAAAATATTCCAGTATCTGACTATGCCGGCTCTGCAATTATTTCGCTGGAGCTCGATGGTGACGGTATTCGTAGGCTTCTGGTACTGGTCCCAGATATACGTAGCCGCCGACGCCCGGCGCATGGGCGTAAGTCCGGGAAGCACGATTGGGATGTTTCTTCTGGTCTGGATTGCGGCTTCGATGATTCTCTATTTTGTGATCTCGAAGACGCCGAGCGGGTACGTGCTGGGTCTGGTGACCGCCGTTCTGGTGGTTGCCGCAAGCTGGCTTTTCGTGAACTACACGCCCGTGGGTCAGGACGACAACCACGTGCTTTCCATCGGCATCGGCGGCGGCATGGGCTTCATCATGCTGTTCAACGTATGGGGGATTATCTGGCGCAATAACAAAATGATCATCCGCGGAACTCTGGCCGGCACGCCCCCGGCGAATGCCACCACTCTGGCACGGCAAGCATTTCTGGCATCACGGACAAATTTGTTTCTGTCCGTACCCATGGTGTTTTTCATGGCTGCCAGTTCGCACTACTCCCTTTTGGGGCGATAGTCCCGAGGGGTATCCCCGTTTTCGCCCGCGGCGCGACATATACTTGCCCCAAAAAAAGCCTGCCGCAGGAGCGGCAGGCTTTCGATGAGCGAAACCATTGTCGAATTAGAAACTCAGCTTCAGTGCTACCTGCATCTGCCGCGCCGAAGTGGTTGCATCCGGTCGTCCGACAGTCGCGTTAAGCAATCCAAACGCTCCAAAATTGCCTATTTGATTTCCCAGGCTGTCCGGATTGGAAAAATTCGGATGATTCAAAATGTTGAAACCCTCGGCCCTCAGCTCCGCTCGGAATTTCTCTGTAATCCGGATTTGCTTGCTAAACGCCAAGTCAAAATTCACAAAATTAGGGCCGTAGAATTGGTTGCGACCAACGCTGCCAGCTCGACCGAAAGGCGGATTTTGAAAAGCACCGGGGTTGCTAAAGAATACTTTGTTACCCCCATTAACAGCTGGATCATTGTTGTCGCCCGGGGCAAATGGGTCCCCCACCTGATCGGCCCATGAGGCTATCCCGGTTCTCTGACTGTCCCTACGGCCGCGAACTTCGAACGGATGTCCAGTCTGCATAGTTGTGATTCCGGAAAGTTGCATCCCTTCGAAGATTCGTCCCATGAGGCCATTGTTCATGTAAGCCTTCCCTCTACCCAGCGGCACTTCCCAGATGTAGTTGATGACTCCAACGTGCCGGACATCGTTGTCAGAGTTTCCCCGATCTTGGGCCAGATCACGCGAGTTGCGGGGGAAGGTGCGATTCCCCAGAGCAGGGTCGATAGGATCGGGAGAATCGTCGATCCCGTGGGCCCAGGTATAAGAACCCTGCAGCTGAAACCCGTGGCTCAGGCGGCGCGTGACTTTTAGTTGCAACGCGTGGTAAATGGAATTGCCTACGGCGCGGGTATATGGGGGCTGCAGTAGCGCATTGTGCGCGACGGCATTAAAAGGAAGCGCGCCCTGTTGCGCTCCGATATACAAGTTGGTACCGCTAACGGTCGCGGGCGTGCAACCGAAAGCGTTCGACGGGTCACTGCAAAATGCCACCAGCTGGTTTACCAGGTTGGGATCGGGGGGATTTCCATCGATGGCGCGATAGATATGAGTTCCCTTGGATCCCACGTAGGCAAGATCGAGGGTGGTGTCGCCGGGAAGTTCGCGCTGGATCCCGAAGTTCCAGTTGTTGCTGACGGGATTGCGGAAATGAGTGTCAAAGATCACCGGGGCCAGTGCGCCAACACCGGTGTTTGGGTCATAATCCGGAATTGTGGTTGAGGGTGTGGTGGTGGGCGTCACAGCCGGGAAAAGTCCGCTGCCAAAACCATCATTGATGGTCTCAAACGGGAAAAAAGAATAATCCTGCTCGAAGGGAGGGTTCCCGCGCGCATTGCCAAAAAGGTTGCCGAAAACACGATCATGGAAAATGCCGAACGCGCCGCGGACGGCCATCTTGCCATCCCCGCGGGGGTCCCAGGAAAATCCAACCCGCGGTTCGATGTTGGAGTAGTCAGTCTTATAGAGCTGGTTTCCTGTTCCCGGGCCCACTATCGAAAGCACCACCGGAAAGGTGGTGGCAGGGTCAGAGAGAAGGTTAGACATATTTGCGTTTTCTTCGTAAGGTACTCCGTCCAGTTGGTACCTCAGACCGAGAGTCAAGGTCAGATTACGCCGAAGCTTCCAAGTGTCCTGCCCGAACCAGTCATATTCGTGCTGCCGGAATAACTTGTTGTCGGTTGGCTGCCGAACGCCAGCCTTGTTGAAAAATTCCCCGTTCAGGTCTTCGGCTACGAATCCGTAAAGCGCAGAGGCCGCGTCCGACAGCGTAATCCCAGTGTTTGCTCGATCAGTTACGCCAGGCACATCAATCAGATTGAAGCCAATGCTGAAGGGGTCGCCAAATATTACAAACGTGTTTAGGTCCACCTGGCGGCGGGAAAAGAAGCTGTTGGGCCCGCTTTCGTGGACATTGCGGAAATCACCGCCAAATTTAAAAGTATGGGAACCGTGCACCCAGTTGATGCTGTCTGAATAGCTGGTCGTTCCAGTCGCGCGGAATTGACCATCCGATACCAGGCTGAGGCAGCCGAAGCTGGTGAACGGATCCATGTTGTAATCACGGCCATTTCCGAACTGGTCGAGCGGGCTTACGCTATCCAGCACACCCAGCCCGGTGCACTTGAAACCGACACTCACCCGGTTCCAACCGAAGGTGAAATTGTTGAGCAGATTGCTGGTCAGACTGGAGACCAGGTTTGCCGACAGGCCCTGATTGATAGCCTTGGATGAAGTGGCCGCTACATTTCCCGGCAATATATCGTCGTGAAACGGATTGGGATCGAACGAGTGATCGTATCCGTAACGCAAGCTGAGCGTTTCACGGTCAGTGAAGTGGTGGTCAATCTTGGCTACGGTTTGATACCCGCTCGTCCGCGAGGAACTGGGATAGTGAATCGTGCCGCTCACGCCGTCTGCCGATTGCGGCGCGTTCGGGTATAGGGCCAAAACTTGCTGTGCGGTTGGATCCAGCGGCAATCCGTAGACATTGTTCGAGCTCGACGGGCCGAGATCTACCGGCACGGTAGTCGAGCCCAGAGTGTCCGGGTCGATAAATGTGTAGTTGAACACTCCCGTCTTAAAGGCTGCGGTGGGAACATTCGCCGTTCCCGTCAATGTGGTCACGAAGCGCTGCAACTCGTGGTTGAAAAAGAAGAACGTCTTGTCTTTGCGAATCGGACCGCCGATAGAATAGCCAAACTGGTTCCGGACATAAGGATCCTGCGGGCCATCGCTCACCCGATTGAACCAGTCCCGTGCCCCCCCAAAGCCGTTCCAACGGCCGAACTCATACGCATTTCCATGGAAGGAATTGGTACCGCCCTTGGTGACCACATCGATGATGGCACCCGTATTACGGCCAAATTCGGCATTGAAATTATTAGTGATAACGCGAAATTCCTGGGTGGAATCGGGATTTGCGCCAAGCACGCCGCCTGCAGCGCCGGGTACTGACGTATCGTTGTTATCCACGCCATCCAGAAGGAAATTATTGTTCCGCTCGCGTGAACCGTTCACCGTAAAGCCGCCGAGGCGCGAATTGGTCTGCGAAGTTCCCGGCGACAGCAGAACTAAGCTATAAGGATCGCGCGTGATCAGAGGCAAGTCCTTGATTGCCCTCTCGTCAACCAGATTGCTGACTTGCGAAGTTTCCAGATCGACATCCGGAATCTGGTCAGCGCGTACCTGCACTTCTTCCGTAACCGCTCCCGGCTCTAGCTGAACATTCAGGGGTAGTACCTGGGCGACTGAGAGCGGAACGTCTGAAATATGGAAACTCTTGAAGCTCGCCATCTTGACTGTGATGTCATAGACACCGGGGGCCAAAGAGGGGACGCTGTAGGCGCCAGTGCCACTGCTGGTGGCGGTGCGCATGGCGTTCGAACCCAGGTTCTTGACCGTGATTTCGGCTCCCTGCACGACGGCCCCGACAGAGTCGGTTACTGTGCCCTGAACCGAACCGGTCTGCGCCAACGCGAACGTGGTGGCCAGCACCAGAAATAGGCTCCCCAAAATGAGTCTCAGACTCCGCATGTTTTCTCCTCGTTTCAATCTCAACCGCTGCGCGACAGGCGTGCCGCGTTCAGCCCTCGTCGGCTTCCGTGGGCCTCAAATGACATTTAGAATCGCTGGACGCCGCGCACTGGGGTAGCCTACAACAGGGCTTTGTGATTCTTAATGGCAATTGTCCGACCAGTCAGAATGTCTATGTGAAGTGATTTATTCTAAAGGTCTTAATATCGAGGTGGAACCTTCTCTTACACCATTACTTCGGTCATTTATACGAAGATACAAATAGATCCATACCGAATTTCATAGGCTGCAAGGCTATCCGGCGGTGAATTATTTGCGGAAACCCGGCCGCTCACAATTTGTGCTGACGCAACCCATTTCGCGGTCGGTTAGACGAGTTTCCAGACAATTCCTAGACAATTCATGGAGTGGACCGACCGGAAGTCCCAGCAAGAAAAACGGGCGAGGTTCCCAGGGGGCTCGCCCGTCTGTTTTGTTTGGCCGCGTGGCGTGACTCTAGAAGGTCACGCGGATGCCGAACTGGAATGCCCGTGGCGCGCCACTCGAGAACGAGCCGGAGCCCGACCCCACGCGCAGCGGCGCGATCCCGACCGTACCGTTGATACTACCCGGTCCGCCGGATAGGGCAGGATCAAATCCCGTGTTGCCTCCGCGACCGATCGAGGATTGTCCAATCCGATTGTCCCGATTGAAGATGTTAAACGCTTCCGCCGTCGGTTCAATGGAGAGTCGGTCCTTGATCGTGTAGCGCCAGGAAAGACGGATATCGGTGGTGTAGAAGTTGGGATTGTTGATGGGTGAGAAAGCCAGCGGAACCGACTCCACCACCCCGCCTAGGGCGGTGAGCTGATCCTTGGTGAACAGACCGGCCTTCACCAGCGCCTGACCAGCTGGGGTTAACGTACCAGCGACATTGGAGTTGAACGCCGACAGCACCTGGTTCAGATTGCCGGCATGGACGCTTCGGCCATAGGCGCCTCTCTGAGTGCCCGGTATGGGATCAGCGCCGAGACCGGTGTTGAGCACGCTGCCATCCCCATTCAGGTCGTTCAGAAAGATATCCGCGGAACTGTCCCCGCTGAAATCCAGGAACATGCTGGATGGTTCGTTGGTTTTGTATTGGGTGACGGTTGAGAAGCGGAAGCCCAACGGCAGCTCGGTCAAGAAAGAAACACCGACCTGGTGTCTGCGGTCCAGATTCGACGGGCCATAAAACGCTGTCGGATTATCGTTGGTGACTGCCTGATCCAGAAAGTCCTGGTCAAGCGAGGTGGTTTTGAAGCTGGACAACGCATACGTGATATTGGTGCTGGCGTTCCGGAATGGACCCCAGGTGCCCAGCTTGCCGGTGAGCAGAACCTGAAGGCCTTGATAGCGCGAAAGCCCAACCGGCTCGATCACGCTCATCTGGCGGAAACCTGGGTTGTTCCCTCCGAAGGCAAAGCCATCCAAACCGGAACCCGCCCCCACTCCGTTATCGGCGAATTCGAAGATGTCCCCGCCATCCGCGATGACGCAGTCCACATTCGCGGCGTTGGTGCCAAAAGCACACCCATGATCGTCGAAGGTTAGGTTCATTGCGGTTTGGGCCGTGGCCACGTTAAGACTATTGGCTGCACCCACACGATTGCGATCAACCAACATGGGGAAGTGGACGCCGCGGTTCATCACGTAATCTACGTTCACGACCAGGCCAGGTCTGATCTCCTGCTGGACGCCAAGGTTGATTTGCACGCCGTAGGGCGAACGGTATTTGGGATCGATAATGCTCCCGCCACCAAAGACGCCCAGGTCGCTGTTGAACTTCGGCAATGCCCCCGCAGGCGGCCAATTCGCCGCCAGCTGCGCACTGGCACTCTGCAACAGGGATTGCGCCTGCAAGGCGAACGGAATGACATTGCCGATGGCGGCTCCGAAACAGCTGTCAGGGGTCGCAGTCGTCGGCTGAGCACCCGTGCACTGAGTCGAGAAATCGAACAGATGCACCGATCCGTCACTGCTCCTGGGATCGATGATGAAGGGCAGTGAGGGCTCCCCCTCGGGAGTGTCGTTGCCCAGCCCTGGGGGAAGTTGTTCAGCGCGATCGAACAACAGGTTGTTAAAGATATTGGTTTCGTAGTACATTCCGCCGCCGCCGCGGATCACGGTTTTGCCGCTCCCGGCTACGTCCCAGGCAAATCCAACCTGGGGCGCAAAGCGCTTGTTGTCATTGTGTGGCTTGCCGCCCAGTTCAGCATCGAACGTACCGATCAGGGGAGCGCGAGCCAGGTCTGCATTTGACAGACCATCATCGTGGTCATAGCGCAGACCACCGTTGACCGTAAGATTCCTGGTCACTTTCCAGGTATCGTGGGCGTAGACTCCGATGCGATTGTTGGTGAAACCGCCATGCGGGAAACCCAGCGCCGGTGTCTCGCTTCCGGCGCCCAGACCGTTACCCAGAATCACGTCGGCAACGGAGAAATTCAGAGGATCCGCAGCCCCACTGGCATTGAAGGGATCAGCCGCGGGACCTGCGCTAAAGCGCCCCTGGATTTCCGGGCCCAAGCCAAAGAATGAAGCAAAACCCGCTTCATCAATACGGTTATACTCGGCGCCAAACTGAATGGTGTGACGCCCCTTGACGAAGCTGGCATCATATTTTGTTTGCCGGTTCTGCTGGTAGGTGTTCTGCGGAGCGTTGGGATTCGGCCCGAAGATAAAGCCGCCCAAACCGGTTACGTTGATCGCCACCGGAGAAATCGGAGTTCCCGCCAGCGCATTCCCGTCGACGATGCCATTGATAAACTTCAAGAAGCTGAAACGGAGACCATGGACCCATGCTCCCGAACCGTAGTCCCATCCCACCGCGTGAGAGTTGGTACTATTGGAATTGGCAAACGCGGCTACCCCGACGCCACCGAATCCGGTCACGCCGATATTGTCGTCGTGGTTGTACCGGTAAAACAATTTCATCTTGTTGGTAAGGCTGAAGTCGGTGCGCCCTCCCCCCATGTGCTCATTTACCGGCACGCCGAAGGACCCCGTAAACTGTGGGAACGGCCCAACATTCGTAGTATTCGCCCCGACTTGCTGGAGCTTTTCATATTCCACTTCCCAGAACCACTTGTTCTTGATGAATGGTCCGCCCAGCCGTCCCCCGTAGTTGTCGCGGCTGAAAGGGGGCTTGGCAGTGTCCGCCGTGATGATGGGCGCGTTGTTCGCGGCAAATTCAGAGCGCCGGAAAAATCCAAAGCCGGACCCATGCAGGTTGTTAGTGCCGCTTTTGGTGAGAATATTGACCGCTCCCGACGACGTCAGATCGGTGCTGACATC
>Ga0193719_10000359_pt1 | contig 16695 bp, 17 predicted proteins | sample U2a2metaG_FD_160103 | JGI IMG/M metagenome (GOLD analysis project Ga0193719, IMG submission 160103) | Soil microbial communities from a riparian zone of the East river system, Colorado, United States - U2a2 | ecosystem: Environmental > Terrestrial > Soil > Riparian zone | place: USA: East... | reverse complement strand
AGTTGAAGGTGCCAGTGGTAAGGCTATCCAGGGCGTTCAATCCGTCAGCTGTGTTGAAGCCCGGTAAAGCCAATTGCGGCGTCACGGCCTGTGCTTGCGTCTCTGCTTGCGCCCTTGGCAAGAGCGCGAAACAGGTGAGCAGCAGCGGAATGAAAAGCAAACCGCTGATCGAATTTCGTATTTTTGTTTTCATAAGGATGGATTCTTTCTTTTTTTCTTTTTTTGCCGGTGGATTTGTTTTGTAGTTGTAGTTTCTGAAACCGGCAAAGAACTCCACCGGATTGAAGTTTCCTCTGCCGATCCCAAAAGCGATTTGGGATCACCCCGAGTGTGGAAAAAATCCCGCCAGCTCGTCAAGACAAAACGCGGCGATCTCGCATCGCCGCTTAACACGAGTTTGAGATAAAAGACGACGCTCCCCGAGGCACATGCCGGCTATTGGTCCGGTGCAATCAGTTCGCGATTCCGCCAGGCAAAACCGAGGCCAGAATACATCGTCAGCGCCACCGTAATCCAAACCAGGATCGGCCCTGCATCATGCCACGCCACCAGCCACCATGTCGATGTAGCGTTCGCATATCGCAGCTCGGCGATCGAAAGCAGCCCGAGGAAAAATATAACCGTGATGATCTGCCATGATGTTTTGTGTTTGCCGAGACGCTCGGCGGGAAGGATGCGGCCCTCGGCGCTCGCCATCATGCGCAAACCGGTAATCAAAAAGTCGCGCGCCACTACCGTTGTGGCCGCCCATGCCGGCACAGCTTTCAGAGGCACCAGCGAAATAAACGCCGCGGCCATCATGATCTTGTCCACCAGCGGATCCATTAATTTGCCAAAATTTGTGATGACTCCGTAGCGGCGGGCGATTTCCCCATCGATAAAGTCTGTCAGACCTGCGATGAGAAAAATCGCAAGGGCACATGTGCGCGCATATTGCCAGGAGGAATTTAGCGCCAGAACAAACAGCACCGTCAGCAGCAGCCGGCTAAGCGTTAGACGATTGGCCCAGTTCATCTGCGCATTAAAGTTGCTTGGCCGCGCTGCTTGCCGCGCCGGAGCCCACGCGAAGGCGGGTCCGTCTTAAATCGCGGCCGCTTCCAGATTGGTACCTTTTTCTTTAGCTCGTCCACAATCCATTTGCCTGCCTCGAAAGCAGCTGCGCGATGCTCCGCCCTGGCTCGAAGAAATAATGATGCCTCGCCAGTGCGCACGAAACCGACCCGATGATGAACCATGACCTTCTTCAATTGAAACTTCTCCGTCGCGGCCTCTGCGACCAATCGCAGCTGATGCTCGGTCATTTCCCGATGTGCTTCGTATTCTATCCCTTCGATCTCTCGCCCGTCTTCGACACCGCGAACAACGCCCCAAAAATCAACGACCGCGCCGGCTGCAGGATCGCCATCATTCTCTGGCGCTTTAAGCAGCGCCTCCGTCAATAAAACTTCGCAAACGGGATTTGCCATGCGCTTCAAGTGGTCGTTACAGTGAGTTATCTCTATTTCGAGCCGTGATCAAAAGGATACTAAAATGACTGCGAATCAATGCGATATTGGCCTCATCGGTCTGGCTGTAATGGGCGAAAATCTCGCTCTGAACATGGAATCAAAGGGCTTTTCGGTCGCCGTTTTCAACCGCACCACCGAAGTCACTGAGAAATTCGCCAGCGGCCGGGGCAAGGGAAAAAACATTCAGCCTACGCGCACGATGGAGGAATTCGTCGCCGCGCTCAAAAAACCGCGCAAAGCCATGATCATGGTCAAAGCGGGCGCGCCGGTTGACGCGGTTATCGGTCAACTCGCCCCGCTGTTGGAACAAGGCGATGTCATCATCGACGGTGGAAATTCTCTCTTCACCGATACCCAACGGCGCGGAAAAGAATTAGAGGGCAAAGGAATTCATTTTGTCGGGATGGGCGTTTCGGGAGGTGAAGAAGGCGCGCTCAAAGGTCCGTCACTCATGCCGGGCGGCTCGAAAGAGTCCTGGGAGATTATCGCGCCCATTTTCCGGAAGATTGCCGCGCAGGTCGATGGCGAACCGTGTTGTCGATACATGGGGCCGGATGGCGCCGGTCATTTCGTCAAGATGGTCCATAACGGCATCGAGTACGGCGACATTCAATTGATCTGCGAAGCCTATGCCATCCTCAAATCAATCGCGGAAATGGACGCTGCACAACTTGCCGAGACTTTCGCAGAATGGAATAAGGGCGAACTCGACAGCTACCTCATTGAAATTACGTCTCAAATTTTCCGAAAGATCGATCCCCAGACCGGAAAACCGCTGGTCGATGTCATCCTCGATAAAGCCGGCCAGAAGGGAACAGGCATCTGGACGCTTCAAGCCGCCATTAGACAGTCCGTCGTAATTTCGACAATCAACGCCGCCGTCGAAGCGCGCGTTATCTCGTCACGGAAAGAGGACCGCGTAGCCGCCTCGGAAATTCTTCCGCAACCGAAAACTCGAAAGTTTAGAGGCAATCGGGCCCGCTTTGTCAACGCAGTGCGGGACGCGCTTTACGCATCCAAAATCGTTTCTTACGCGCAGGGAATGGAGCTTCTCCAGGCCGCGAGCACGGAATACAAGTGGAACCTCAACCTGAGCGACATCGCCACCATCTGGCGAGGCGGCTGCATCATTCGCGCGAAATTTCTGAACCGGATTGTGGAAGCCTACCAGCGCGATCCCACTCTGCACAATCTTCTGCTCGATCGGTATTTCACGAAGATCATCCGAAAGACGCAGCGTAATTGGCGCGTCGCGGTCTCAACAGCTATTAAGCACGGCGTGGCGGTCCCTGCATTTTCCGCCTCACTTGCCTATTTCGACAGTTATCGGCAGCCGCGTTTGCCTGCAAATCTGTTGCAAGCACAGCGCGATTTTTTTGGCGCACATACCTACGAGCGCGTGGACAAGCCGGGCGTTTTTCATACGGAATGGATCGAGGCGGATGAGAAATCAGCCGAGAAACCGACCGAACCGAAAATGCCTGCCCCACATCACGCGGGGGAATAGAGTAGCGCGACCGTCCCGGTTGTGCCGGATTGTAGGGCGTCTGTGTCAGATGCCGCACGCTCTTGGCATTTCACAGAAACGCCCTAAAAATTTAATGAAAATCGTGCGACTCGCTTCCGATTAGCGTTTCGTGCGCGAGCGCTCTGATTTCGCGTGCTTTAATCAAAACAACGCCATCCGAATTCTGCACTTCGCCTTCGATCAACAGAAATGCTTCCTCGGTGATCGCGAGCCGGAACCGTTCAAACAAGTCAGGATCGACAATTGCATTTGAGACGCCGGTCTCGTCTTCCAAACTGATAAAAACAAACCCTTTTGCTGTGCCGGGACGCTGTCGGCAAATCACATTCCCGGCGATCCGCACAGTTGCGCCATGTCGCGCTTGGACAAGATCACTTGCGCGCCAAATATTCGGCAAACTACCGCGCAAAAGTTTCATCGGATGCGGACCAGTCGTTAAGTTCATCGTTTCGTAATCGGCTTTCACCCGCTCCGGTAACGTCATCGGTGCAAGGGGAGAATTCTTTGTGTCGGGGAGCGCGAGCATTCTGCTCGCTCCGTCCGGCATTTTGCCGGACGGCTCTTCTGCAGCATGAAGAGTAAATTCATTATCATTATCGGTATAAACGGACTGTGAGGTTCGCGGCAGAATGCCGCGAACAGCGGGCAACATGCCCGCGCTCCCCTTCAAGCGTGCGTCGAGCAAATCATCGTGCGTCGTCTCTTCGACACGCCACATCGCCGCACGCCGATGCTCAGCAAAATAATTGAGCGCTCCGAGTTCGGCCAATGTGCGCAATTCGTCTTTCGAAAGCGACATCCGCCGCTTGAAATCGTCCAACGACTCGAATTGTCGATCTTCGCGTTGGCGCACGAGTTCTTCAGCATGTTCCTGCCGCAATCCGTTCACCACGCAAAAGCCCAAACGCACTGTGTCGTCATCGACAACTGTACAACGCCAATCGGATTGCAAAACGCAAACTGGTTTAATCTTCAGCCCGTGTCGCTGCGCATCTTTCACAATCGTTGCGGGGGTGTAAAAGCCCATCGGCTGATTATTGAGCAGACTCGCGTAAAACTCTGGCGCACGATGCACTTTTAAATACGCGCTCCCATAAGCAAGAATGGCGAAACTGATCGCGTGCGATTCCGGAAATCCGTAAAGCGCAAATGACGTGATTGAGTGAATGATTTTGTCGATCTTGTCTCGCGCAATGCCTTTTCGCTCCATGGCCGCGCGCAATTTCACGCTTACCTTCTGCATTCGTTCTTCGGAACGATGAAAACTGAGCGCCCGCCGCAGCTCCTCGGCTTCATTACCGGAAAAATCGGCCATGATCATCGCGATCTTGAGCATCTGTTCCTGAAACAAGGGGACACCGAGCGTGCGGCCTAAGACTGGTTCCAGGCGTGGATCAAAATATGTGAGCGGTTCGCGTCCGGCACGGCGCGCCAGATAGGGATGCACCATGTCGCCTTGGATCGGTCCTGGCCGGATGATCGCCACTTCAATCACGACGTCGTAAAAACATTCCGGCTTCATCCGTGGCAAGGTCGCCATTTGGGCACGACTCTCGATTTGAAATACGCCAATCGTGTCGGCGTTCTGCATCATATCGAAAGTCGCAGCATCATCATTTGGAATGTGAGCAAGATCGAGCGGACGCCCACGTTCCCGGCACAACTCAAATGCGTCTTGCATCACCGACATCATTCCCAGCCCAAGCAAATCGACTTTCACGATGCCGAGATCTTCGCAATCGTCCTTGTCCCATTGCGCGACGACTCGGCCCGGCATCGACGCATTTTCCAGCGGGACAAACGAGCTGAGTTTGTTCTGGCAAATAATCATTCCGCCGGAATGCTGACCAAGATGTCGCGGTAAACCGTAGATAGATTGATACAGCCTGACGAATGCCGGCATTCGTGAATGTTCCTTGGGCAAACCCGCCTGTTCGATTTGCGATTCGAGATCGAGCGTGTGTGGAAAATCGCCATTCGCAAATAAATGTGAAAAGCGATCCAAAATGCTCGGCGAAAAATTTAGCGACTTGCCAATTTCGCGCGCGGCACTGCGTCCGCGATAACTGATCACGTTTGCAGTCATGGCCGCGCCATGTTTCCCGTAACGGCGATAAATTTCCTGAACGACCGCTTCGCGCCGGTCGCCGCTTGGAAGATCGAGATCAATATCAGGCCAGCCTTTGCGGCTCTCGTTTAAAAACCGCTCGAAGACCAAATGATTGCTCACCGGATCGACCGGCGTGATGCCGAGGCAATAACAAACTGCGCTGTTGGCTGCGCTGCCGCGTCCTTGCACCATGATGTTGTGTTCGCGGCAAAAATTGACGATGTCCCAGACGATCAAAAAATATCCTGGGAACCCGAGCTTGCTAATGAGGGCAAGTTCTTCCTCAAGCTGTCGTTTCACCTTGGCGCTGATCGCAGCATAACGCTGTTGCGCGCCGAACCAGACGATCGTGCGCAGAAACGAATCCATCGTGTGACCGGCCGGCACTGGATACTCCGGAAATTCATAGCCCAGATTTTCGAGCTGAAAGGTGAGCCGCTCGGCGAGCTGCGATGTGTTTTCGATCGCTTCCGGTAAATCGCGAAAGAGTTCGCGCATTTCACGTTCGCTCTTCAAATGCCGCTCGCTGTTTTGGGTGAGCAGTTTTCCGGCGGCATCCAGATGCGTGTGTTTGCGGATACAGGTGAAAACATCGAGAACCTCGCGCCCGTAAGGCTTTGCGTACTGCACTCCATTTGTGGCCAGAAGGGACAATCGATACGCCCGCGCAAGATCCACAAGTTGCCGATTGATCCGCTCCTCTCCGTGAAGTAAATGCCGCTGAATTTCAACGAACACATTGTTGCGCCCGAAAACATCCACCAAACACTGCGCGCGATCCGCGGGAGCGCACCCATCTTGGGTGGCGTTTGCGGTCTCCTCCCGCAAACTTTCGTTCGGCAAGATACCGAACGAAGCACGCTGGAAGCGCGCGCTCGCCGATCCAAAGAGCACGACCAATCCTTCCGCAAATTGCGGCAGCTCATGCCATCGCACCGCGCATTTGCCTTTCTCGCTGCGCAAATGGGCTTGAGTAAGCAGTTCGCACAAATTTTTGTAGCCTGTTCGGTTTTCGACGAACAGAGGCAGGATCCCACCGTCTTCCATTTCCAATTCGCAGCCAATGATCGGCCGAATATTTTGCTCGCGTGCTGCAACCGAAAAGCGTTGCGCCCCGTAAATCCCATTGAGATCGAGCAACGCCAACGCCGGCATTGATAATTCAGCGGCGACCTCGGCTAATTGCTCCGGAAACGAAGCGGCGCGCAGAAAACTAAATGCGCTGCACGCATGAAGTTCGACGTAAGACATAGCTCACAAACAATGTTCGCCCTCACCCTACCCTCTCAGGGAGAAGCGCACGTGCGATAGCGCGGCGGTGAGGGAATTCGCAGGATCGGATTTGCTAGTCATAAATTCCATCAATCTTCCAAGTTCCCTGGCTTTTATGAGCGCGAACCAAACTTCCATTCCCTAGTTGCAGGTCCCATTCGGCGCGCTCCCACGATTTTTCGTTCCACCAATTTCCAGAAATCAAATAGGGACCGCTCTGGTCGACGACTTTGCCGCGAATTTTTTCGCTCTGAAGATGCCAGTTTTCTGAAATGAAAACAGATACAGGTGCAACTGGACGAAATCTTCGCAGCGCCGCTGTAGTGTGCACTGTCCTCAGCGCATCAGGAAGCTCGCCGCTGGGGACAGCGGACTCTGCAGCATGCCACGAAAACGGTTCCATTCGAAACGCATCGGGCCGATGCGTTTCTTCCAACACCGGTGTGCCAACTCGACCCGCCCCCAGCAGAGCAGTCAAGCGCGCGAGGGTTTCCGATAGTTGATGCGGATTGCGCAATGTCGTCTCAAATAATCCAAACTGATGTTTTGGAGGTTTGGTCGGTTGCGCCTCCAGCGAGACAGCAGTGATCGGATGTTCCGATTTAAAATTCTCCAGATGCGTATGAAGCATCCGGAAGAGAAGATCGATATCGTTGGTTGGCTGCGGAATTTTGAAAGCGTGTTCGTAGCACTGCTTGTTCGTGAAAGTAATTCGCAGCGTCAGTTCTTTTGCGACGAGATAGATCGCGCTCAGTCGCAAGGAAAGCTGCTTCAAAAAACGGCGCAGCATAAAGAGCAGCGGCTCGGCTGTTTCAATTTCGTTTTCAAATTCGAAACTCTCCTCGAATGACTCAGGCGGTCGGACCAGTTTGAGCAGCCGATTGGACTGCCCGTTCGCGCGTTCCCACATTCGCACCGCTTCGGGACCGAGTCGCGCGCCAACCTGCTCCTTATCGAGGGCAGCGAACTGGCCGAGCGTATGAATCCCCCACTTGTGCAGAATCGCTAAAATCTGCTGAATCCTGGCTTCTCGATCCTTTGCTGCCGTGGAATTCGACCCTGAAAAGCGCTTCATGCGCTCAAATTAAACCCAACTAACTCTACGTTCAAGTGAACGTATCAAATAATCTTCACCGGGCATTTCGGCAATGCCTGCAGAAACGCACGCCCGTACGGCTTGGTTACGATTCGATTGTCCAGAATGACGATTATGCCGTGATCGCTCTTCGTTCGAATCAAGCGACCGACGCCTTGTCGAAGTTTCAGGATCGCTTCCGGCAACGAATATTCGCTGAACGGATCGCCGCCCCGTTCCTCCACGAGTTCAAGTTTCGCCTCGATCAACGGATGGTCCGGCACCGCAAAAGGCAGCCGGGTGATGATTACATTGGATAGCGCCTCGCCCGGAACATCCACACCCATCCAGAAGCTGTCCGTGCCAAAGAGGACGCTGCGCGGTGTCGCCTTGAATTGCTCTAGTAAACGGCCCCGTGGAGCGCCCCCGCCTTGCACCAGGAGATTGAATTTCTTTCGCAAAAAAAATTCTCTCATTTGATCGGCCACCGCCTGCATGCCGCGATAGTTCGTAAAAAGAACAAAGGCGCGTCCCTTTGTTTCTTCGACAAAATGCGCGATCCAATGCTCGAGCGCCTTCTCGTAACCCCCGTCCCGCGGGTCGGGCATTTTCTGAACAACGAACATCTTCATCTGGCTGCGAAAATCGAACGGACCCCCGAGTAACAATGGTTCGATTTCATCTGCCCCGATGCGCCGCCGGAAATAGGCCAGATCAGGACGGCCAACTGAGAGTGTCGCGCTTGTCATTATACAGGAGCAGTCCTCGCGAAAAATCATGCGACGCAACACCGGCGCGATGTCGATTGGCGCCGCATTTAGCGAGAGGAATTGCGCTGTCTTGCCGGTCCGCTCAACCCAGTAAACGTGTTCGCGAGCGCTCTGTTCAAGAAAGATGGCGATACCGTCGCGCGCATCGCGAATGCGCCGGCCGAGCTCCTGCAGCTCGGCTTTCAGAAATTCGTCGTCGGCGCGTTTGGCGACTTCGGCGATACGCGCCTGCAACCCGGTCAGGCGTCCAGTAATCGTGTCGGAAACAACCTCCGGCGCGCGAACACGAAATTCGCGGCCCTTTCGAAAATCGCAGGATGATTCGACTGCGGCGAAAAATCTGTCCGCTTCATCGACGAGGTCCGCCGCCAATCGCACGCCGGCCGCGTCCCGCATCACGGTGAAGAGCCCCTTGCGCGTTCTCGGATTGTAGAGCCGCTGGATTGTCGATCTCAGCCCGTATTGCGAAATACCGGGGCCGATCTGCCGGGAAGCGACTTGCTCGACCGTGTGCGCTTCATCAAGAATAAGGAAATCATTCGGGAAAATGAAACCACTCTCGCGTTCTTCCTGCACCTCCGCGCTTACCAGAAGAATGAACAGGAGCGTGTGGTTGATCACCAACACGTCGGCCGCCAGCAGACGCTTGCGGGCTTGCTGATAAAAGCAGCCCGGACCCTGCCCGCACGTTTTCTTTGTGCAGATGTGCGGTTCGCTGCAGACCTGGACCCAAACTTTTGGATCAGGCTCGATCGACAAATCGCTGAGTGAGCCGTCGCGAGTTGTGCGAGCCCATTCCGAGAGTCTCTTCAGCTCGTTTTGCTCGGGCCCGGTGAAGAGCTCGTCTTGCTGCTGAAGGGCGCGTTCCAATCGCCGAGGGCAAAGATAATTTTGCCGCCCTTTCATGAGGGCAGCTTCGAATTCCACCGGCAAAATCTTCTTTAAGATCGGGATATCTTTGTAAAGAAGCTGTTCCTGAAGATTAATTGTGTGGGTCGAGACGATCGCCCTTTTGTGCTGCTCGAGCGCAAACAAAATTGCCGGCGTGAGATAGGCCAGCGATTTGCCTACACCGGTGCCCGCTTCGACCACAAGATGGCGCTCTTCCTCCAGCGCCTTTGCCACTGCCGCCGCCATTTCCTGTTGTTGCAGACGGAACTCGAAATTCTTTGCCTTCGAGAGTGGCCCGTTCTCGGAAAAAAATGCACGAACGCGTTCAACAAATTCGGTGCCGAGAGAATCTTGTAGCGCGATCATTTGGAAATAGCCCGGCTCTAAATCAGCATAGCGGTCTTTTCCGGTTGCGGAAAGCCGACAGAAAATTACCGGCTTGGTCGCTACGGAGGTCCGGAAGTCCGCGCGCCGGATGGATTCGTCCTTTGGCGAACAGGATGCCTATGTTCCAACCCGATGCTATTGTAATCGGCGAATCGCAAATCGAAATTCGAAAATCTTGTGAGACTCCTCGATCGCTACGTCGTTCGCAATTTCTTGCAGGTCTATCTCTACTGCATCGCTGGTTTTATCTCGATCTGGCTGATCTTCGATATCAGCGACAACATTTCGACCTTTATCGAGGAACACATCGGCCTTCCTCTCGTCGCCCAGTATTACGCCACCCAGGTCCCACAGATTTTCATCATTCTCCTGCCGGTTTCTCTCTTGCTCGCGCTCCTCTTCACCCTGGGGCGAATGTCGCGGGCGAACGAGATCGTGTCCATGCTGACCGCGGGCGTAAGTTTACCGCGCGTTCTCCTTCCATTGATGGGAATCGGGCTTCTTACGGTGGGAGTCAGCATGGCGTTAAACTACTCGCTTGCGCCACACGCGGAACTCGCGCGCAAAGCAGTCCTCTCCCAAGCGCGTAGCCGCCCAGACACCTTTATTGAGGGACAAATTTTCCGGAATCGAACCGACGCACGCACCTGGTTTATTCAAAATTTTCGGCTGGGCGGCAACGCGTTCACCAACGTGCAGGTGCTCCAACAGGACGCGAACGACAATATCGTTACGAATTACGTCGCAACCCGCGCTTTCTATCGTCCTGAAACAAAGACCTGGGATCTGGAGAATGCAAAAGTTGTTCATTACGACCAGGCGGGAAATATCGTCGACGAAGAGATTTATCCTTCGCTAAAGGTCGAGCATTGGAGCGAGACCCCTTTTCGGCTGGGCAGCGCAAACGTGCGCGCAGAATTCCTAAGCTTGCCGGAGCTACGGGAGTATTTGCATTTCAATTCGGATTTTCCCGCTACCTTGCTCGCGCCGTTCCGCACTCATCTCCAATACCGTCTCGCCCTGCCGTGGACCTGCCTGGTAGTCGTTTGTATCGCGGCCCCGCTCGGGATTGGGTACTCGCGCCGGGGCGTGCTATCAAGTGTTGCCGCTGCGGTAGTTCTCGTTTTCTCGATGAACTTCCTGGTCCAACTTTTTCTCGCGCTTGGCGAAGGCGACCGCGTCTCTCCCTGGATCGCGGCCTGGACACCAAATCTCCTTTTCGCTGCGATTGGCCTCTACCTGTTCTATCTTCGCGCTTCCAACCGCGAAGCGCTCGGCTTTCATCTTTTCACCGCACGACGTATAGTTGCGCAATGAATCCGCTGCCAGAGGAATGGGCGATCAAGCATCGGGCGGATGCCTGTGCCGTGACCCATCGGCCATTCGCACCCGGGGAATACTTTTACACCCTGCTTTTTCACGGAGCCGATGGTTATCGACGCGAAGATTTGAGCGAAGAGGCGTGGCACAATCGGAACGAGAATATTCAGCCGTTTTCCTTTTGGAAATCGCGCTATGAGCCTCTGTCGCCGCCGCCTGAGCCTCTTCCAAAAGAAAATGCCGAGCATCTCTTCCGCCGTTTGATTGCATCGGGAAATCCTCCGACGAATGCGTGCTACGTCCTGGCTGCCATGCTTGAGCGGAAGCGGATCCTGAAACAGATAAAGACCGAGGAAAGTGCGAACCGGCGTGTTTTAATTTACGAACACGGCGGAACCGGCGATGTTTTCATCGTACCGGACCCACAATTGCGGCTCGACGAATTGGAAAGCGTGCAAAATGAAGTCGGTCAATTGCTCCATGCAGAGGCGCGAGACTGAAACATCCAAGCCTACTCCTGATTATCATTTCGAATGATCACCGAATCGCCGACAATCAATTATAAGATCGGCAACGAACGCCTGGTCAGCGTGACCGATAACGCCGCGCGCAAACTGGCATCGCTGCTGGAGGAAAAGGGCAAGCCAAATGGCGCGTTGCGCCTGGCCGTAGTTGGCGGCGGCTGCTCCGGCCTGCAATACGTCATGGATTTGGTGGATGGCCCAAAAGAGCGCGATATCCTCGTTCCGACGTCCAACGTGCGCCTGGTTGTCGATCCAAAGAGCGCATTATTCGTCAGCGGCTCAGTCCTTGATTACAGCGAAGATTTGCAGAAAGGCGGCTTTAAAGTTACAAACCCAAACGCAGTCGCCCACTGCTCCTGCGGCGAAAGTTTCGCCGTTTGATTTGATCGCGCTAACGCAATAGCGCCGGCACCGTGGCAGATCGATAGACGCGATACAGCGGACTGCAGCTAACCGAGGTCAGCTGCAGCGCCGTAAAAATTTGTATTACGCTCGCCTTCCCGCGGCGAGCAAAGGCGAACTCCGTAAGTTACGGGGTCGGCGATGGTGACGCGGTGGACGCCGGCGATTCTGCGGCGGACGGTGACTCCTTGGTCTTCGCCGTCTTCTTCTTGGCTGCGCGCTTCTTATGCGGTGTAGGCGTCGGCGAGGCTGCCGTTGCCGCGGTTGTTGACGTCGCGGTTGTTCCCTGTTTTTCCGCGCAAGAAACGACAAACGCGATGGCGACTAACGCCATGATTAAGGATAAGACAGTTTTTTTCATAGTTGTGGTCAAGATAAGGAGCAGGAGGATGCCGAGCCGTGCCAAAGAACTCAAGCACTAAATTGCCCTTTCCACTAAATTGCCCTTTCTTATCTACCGGTTTCCGACCGCCGAGCTCCGATTTCTGATCTTCCTTCTTAATTTCTACTTCTTCCTTCTTCGCTTCGCTCCATCCTGCGCCTACGGTAGGAAGAGTGCAGTGGCACAAGAACGACCATCGAGAAATAGATCCAGCCGCTCCATTCGATCTGCTCTCGCGGCAGGATCAGAGCCAGCACAAACGACATGATTCCGACGCCGACCAGGATGCACCAACCCGTTACCTCGTAGAGCGTGATCAATTTTTCCCGTGCATTGACCCGCAATGGCTCTCGCAATTGCCAGGCACGCAAATTCAATAGCACGACCTCCGCTGCGATAGCAGTAAACCCGAGAGCAAAGACGGCAAAGAGGGCGCGCACTTGCGATCCGGAATGAGCCCCGAGCGTGTGTCCTACTTCACCGCTACTTAACAGAAACCACATGGAACTAAAGATCGCTTTCAGCGGGTACATATAGATCAGGATCGTGACAATCATCGCCCAGCTAACGAAGATCGAGATGCCATCTTCGAGGCCATAACGCCAGCTCCATAACCAATGCCCTCGTCAAAAGATCCCGACCACGATGACGCTCGCGACGAAGGCGGGCACATTCTTGAACGCGGCCAAAAGCGTTTCGATATCGTCCGGGATTTGCTGCGCGGCGATCACCAACATCGTGATTGCGAACGCAAAGGCTACGTCAATGAAAGTTTCCAGCCGCGTCATCTCCAGCCCGCGCAAGCGAAATCCGCCGAGGCGGGGCAACGAATCCAGCTCAGCGGGCACGGCTGACGCAATCTCTTCATCGCGTCCGTTCATCTGCCCGCCGATACTACCGCAATATGGGGCGGGGTTTGTAGAGCTATTTCCGCCGCTGTGCTATTTTTTCATCACCTCTCACGGCTCAGCTCTTTCCTGATTACCGACCTCTGACCTCTTGCTCTCGATGTCTTCCGCCGCTTTCGAAATGACGGTTCCGGTTTTGCCGGCCGATATCGATGAGCAAAATCACGTGAACGACACCGTTTATCTGCGCTGGGTTCAGGATGTCGCGACCGCTCATTGGCGAGCGCTCGCCAGCCGCGAAGCACAAGCTGCCACCGGTTGGATCGTGTTACGCCACGAAATCGACTACAAGGCGCCGGCCATGCCTGGCGACAAAGTCCTGCTTTCTTGGTTGCGGGATGTTCATTTGAACTTGCAGTATCAATGATCTTGGCGATTATGAAGTATGCTGACGGAGCGGCAAAAGACTGTGCTCGACTTTATTCAGCGCGAGCAACGAGAAAAGGGGATTACGCCCAGCACGCGCGAAATCCAAAGCCATTTCGGCTTCGCCAGTCAGACTTCGGTGATGCAGTACATCGCGGCGCTGGAACGCAAGGGTTTTCTTGACCGCCACGCGCGTAAGGCCCGGGCGTTGATAACTCCAGCCATGAAAGTCAGGATCGCCGACATTCCAATTTACGGGCAGATCCCAGCGGGCATGTCGGCGCTGACCGAACAGACCATCGAAGGTCACGTGTCTCTCGATAAGCGGTCGGCTAATGTTTCCAAAAATCGCGGCACATTCGCCTTACGCGTCCGTGGCGACTCAATGATCGGCGCTCACATTGTCGATGGCGACATCGTAATTTTGGAGGACAGCAAAGAGGCCCACAACGGGGACATTGTGGCGGCATTGATCGACGGTGAAACTACGCTGAAGCGTTACGTGGTGGAGCATGGCCGGCCTTATCTGAAAGCGGAAAACCCGCGTTATCCAGACCTGATCCCAGCGCGCGAGTTAAAGATCCAGGGCGTGATGGTCTCGCTCATCCGAAAACAAGAGCGGCGGAAGAGGCACTGAGGCGGAGATCAGCGACAGAAGTCAGGTGATGAAGCATTGTTAGCATCAGCGGTGCTGACTCCGCAATCGAGGTTCAGTGGGAAGTCGACATACGCTGAACTAGTGGCGTGCCGGCGTGCTCGTTCATCTTGAATTGGTTTTAATGTTCTCTTGAACATATATTTGAGGCATGCCATTTTTTTCGAATGGCTGCGCGCGGCAAGATTGTGGATCTTCGGAAACTGCTGGCGGAACGTTTTCCGCATACGCCTGCCCCAGCGACGACGCGTCGTCTAATCACCGGTTTGTCTTTTCTCGATCAAGCGATTGGTGGCGGCTTGCCAAAAGGCGCAATCACCGAATTGATGAGCCCACGAATAAGCGCGGGCAGCGCATCACTCATTGATATGCTGCTCCAGGCCGCGCATCATAATCGCTATCTCCTTGCATTGATCGACGGTCACGATTCCTTCGATCCATCTGCCTCAGGCGGACTGGGCAAAGCGTGTTTACATCATCTGCTCTGGGTTCGTTGCACCAAAGCTCTCGATGCAATCAAAGCGGCTGATCTGCTTTTACGCGACGGAAACTTCCCATTGGTAATTGTCGATCTTGTGCTCAATCCACCGGCAGACTTGAGCACGATCCCACAGACAAGCTGGTATCGTTTGCAACGTCTTGTCGAGTCGGCCCCTACCGCATGTCTGGTGATGACACGGCAAGGGATGGTCAGCAGTGCGCAACTCAAAATTGTTCTCGAAAATTCGTGGACGCTGGAAACTTTTGAAGATGAGAGTGCGATTTCGCAGCTGCAAATTCGCGTGCAACGATCGCAGCTCCACCGGCAGGACGCTCAAATGGGAGGAGCGAGTTGATGTTTGCGACAATTTATTTGCCGAATTTTTATTTGCAGGCAGCCATGCGCCATCAACCAGAACTGCGCGCCCAACCGGTGGCGTTGCTTGAGGAACAGGAAAAGAAACCGGTTATCATTCAATTGAACGAGGTAGCAGAACAGGCCGGCATTCGCAAAGGAATGACCCCAAGTCAGGCCCTGGCGCGCTATTTGCAGGTCACAATCAAAGCGCGTGCGCGCATGCAGGAAAAATCGATCCAGGAAATGTTGCTTCACTACGCTTTTACGCTCAGCCCGTTTGTGGAAGCTACCAGGCCTGGGATTTGCACCATTCAATTTACTGACAATCGCGATCTGAGCGGGAAGGTCTCGCGCGTAATTGAGCAATTAACCGAATGCGAAATCACCGCCAAAGCCGGGGTTGCCCCTACGCCGGATACAAGTCTTCTCATTGCCCATCTGGCGTGTCCGGTTTTGGAAATCAATGACGCAAAAGAATTTCTCGCGCCTCTCCCAATCGAGACCCTCGCAATGATCAGAACATAGACTTTCAGTCTGTGCGCCAGCGGGTCAAAGCCAAGGGAATATCAAACGCTGCGTCATTCTAAAGGCGCCACGGTTCGTCGTTCGATCAAGAGTCGATAAACAACACCGCCCAGCGTCCCCCCCACCAACGGTCCGATCCAATAAACATAATGGTCGTGCCAAAAATTTGCTGCAATGGCTGGGCCGAGCACGCGTGCGGGATTCATCGCCGCGCCGGTGAGCGTGCCTCCAAACAGAATGTCGAGCGTGATTGTCGCTCCGATAACGAGACCGGCGATGCGCCGTGGTCCCCGCTCATCGACTGCTACCCCATAAACGACGAATACGAGAAAGAAAGTAAGAATCGCTTCGACCAGAATTCCCTGCCACGGGGCGAGATTAATGGCGAGCTGTGGAGTGCCAGTAATGACGACATCGCGCCCGAACAAGCCGAGGCAAATCAAGGCAGCCGAGATTCCGCCGAGACATTGGGCGATCCAATAGCGAAGCGCGTTCGGCCATTTCATATGACCGCCGCAAAGCAAACCGAAGGTTACTGCCGGATTTAACTGGCCTCCCGAGATGTGGAGGGTGGCGGAAACAAAAGCTGCAATCGTGAGGCCGTGAGCGAGCGCGACGGCGAGTACATCATTCCCGGCGGTTTTGATTGCGCCGATGCCGACAAAAATCAGCGCGAATGTTCCGATAAATTCCGCGAGGAGCGGACGAAATTTGGTCATGCGTGGATGCAATCAAATCCATCGCGTGCTGGCAACTGTGTTTGCGAATCCTGCGCGCTGCATCTCGCGAGTCAGGCAGAGACGCGGCTAAAGACTCGAAGACTCGAACCTAACCGCCGGCGTAATTGGGATATCTCTCGTGCAACTCCCGGGCAAGCCGATCTGCTTCCTCGTTCTTGCCAGCCCGCTGGTAGGCGGATGACGCTTTGTCCAACGCGCGCGGAGTAATGGCTGGATCATCATAGAGCAGAGCAACTCCCATGAAAGCCTTGCCAGCGTCATCGAAATTTCCGCGCTCCAGTTGGACCTCGCCCGCCAGCAATCGCGCTTCAGCATTCACCCGTCCCTCCGGTTGCAGCACCATGATCTCTTCGGCAATCTTCTGCGCGTCGTCTGGCTTGTGGACACCAATCTTGACCGCGCCAAGCGCAATTAGCACTTTCGCCTTCCCCGCCGGATCGTTCGCGACCTGCAAATATTTCCCAAATGCATCTTCGGCATCGGACAATTTTTTC
>Ga0193719_10000355_pt1 | contig 16761 bp, 14 predicted proteins | sample U2a2metaG_FD_160103 | JGI IMG/M metagenome (GOLD analysis project Ga0193719, IMG submission 160103) | Soil microbial communities from a riparian zone of the East river system, Colorado, United States - U2a2 | ecosystem: Environmental > Terrestrial > Soil > Riparian zone | place: USA: East... | reverse complement strand
ATCAAACATCTTCAGGGCGGCTTCCACGATGCCGTCAATTGCTTTGGGGGAAAACTCGCCGCTGCTTCCGGCCAAAGACTCGGCCCGGGAAATCGCCGCTTCCACCATATTGGCCTGATCAACTACTTCACCATTCTTTTGGTGGTAGGCGTCCGCGATGGAGAGCAGCACGCGCTTGAAACTGGGACGCCCATAGCTGTCCTGGGGCGGGAAATACGTGCCACCATAAAAGGGCTTGCCGCCAGGAGTGAGAAAGGCGGTTAGGGGCCAACCGCCCTGGCCACTGATGGCGCTCACTGCCACCTGGTAACGGCTGTCAATGTCCGGGCGCTCATCGCGGTCCACTTTCACCGCCACGAAGCGTTCATTCACGATCTTTGCGACTTCCGGATCGTCGTACGATTCGCGATCCATCACGTGACACCAATGGCACCACACCGCGCCGATGTCGAGCAGAATGGGCCTGTTCTCGCGCTGCGCGGTGGCAAAGGCCTCCTCGCCCCATTCGTTCCACTGAATGGGCTGGTGCATCGCTGAACGCAAATAAGCGGAACACGCCTTGGCAAGCGAGTTGAGGGTCTGGGTGGTCATCTTCCAAGTGTAAACGGTCCGAGGGCGGGCGGTTCAAACCCGTGCGGAGTGAATGCCCAATCGCACGCTTCGGATGGGCCTGGCCGACGGGCATGGCGCGTATCCTGACTGAGTTCTGGGGGCGCCGGTATCCGGCCCGCGGGCGGACCGCTTTTCCCATCTACCCTCTGCAGCTTTCGATCTAAATCACACCGAGAGCCGCCTGGCGATCGAGCAATACAGATCCACCGCGTCCTGCAATTGTTTCTTCTCGACGTACTCCCTGTCGGTGTGGGCCACGTGGATCGATCCCGGGCCGATGAGCAAGGGCTGTCCCCAGCCGCTGAGCGCGGGGATGTCGGTGGTAAAGGCGGCGACCATCGTCGCGAGACCATCGAGCGTGCGCAGGCGCACGAATGGGATTTCCAAAACGAATTCGACTCGCGCCAGATTTCCGACGGTCTCAATAATTTCCTGCTTCAGCTGTTCCGACGGTCCCACCAGGCGGTAGAGCAACTGCGCTCGGGCTTTATCCGGGATCACATTGGGAGCGCGGCCGCCTTCAATCACGCCAATGTTAAGCGTGCACGGTCCAATGCCGTCTTCCGCCGGTAGCTTCATGGCGCGCAAGCGCTGCAGCGCCGCTAACAGCTTGTCGATCGCGGAATCTCCCAACTCCGGATAAGCCGAATGCGCCATGCGACCCTCGGCGATCACCTCCACCCGCAACGATCCTTTGGACGCAACCGCAACCCGGTTCTCCGTGGGCTCGCCATTGACCAGAAACTTCGAACCCGGGGGGCGTTGATTGGCCACTTTGGCTCCCAGGCTGTCGCGCTCCTCACCGACAAGAAAAAGCAGCCCGACGTGAATATCCTCCTGCCGCAAGCGTTCTGCCGCTGCCACTTGCACTGCGATAATTCCTTTGGCGTCGCAGGAGCCTCGTCCGTAGACGCGCGTGGCGTCTTCGGCGGAAGCGATGAAGGGGGGAACCGTGTCCATGTGGGTGGAGAAAACCACCGCGGGCCGGACTTGTTCGAGGGAGGTTGCGAACAGGTTGCAACGCGTGCCTTCGACGGGAATTTTCTCCGCCTGAAAGCCTCGCCGGAGCAGCTCGCCATGGAGAAAGTCGCCCACCGGCCCTTCATTGCCGGTGATCGACTCGATGTCCACAAGCTGACGGGTAAGGGCGACGGCATCCATTCAGAAAGGATACCTCAGCCCTCGTCCTGTAAGGCATCTTCGTGTCCGCTGCGTACCGGCGGATGGCCCCGGCTTTTTAGCCACGATCGAAAGTGTAGGCGCAACAAGATAAGGCGTCTCCACTGCTATGCTTGGTGAACACCATGGCCGCGCCACCCAGTAATACCATCCGCTCCATCGTTCTAGACGGTCCTGCTGGCCGCCTCGAAGCGCTGCTCAATGCTGGCACTCCGGAGGCCGCGTGCGCCGCTCTGGTGTGCCATCCCCATCCGCTCTACGGTGGAACGCTTCATAACAAGGTGGTCTTTCACGCCATGAAAGCGTTGAACAGTTTTGCCTTCCCTGTGTTGCGCTTCAATTTTCGCGGCGCCGGCCTGAGCCACGGGGAACATGATCATGGAAATGGTGAAGTGGACGACGTTCGGGCTGCGCTGAATTGGTTGGATCATGAATTTCACCTCCCTGTAATCTTTGCCGGATTTTCCTTTGGGGCGGCGGTCGGTTTACGCGCCGCATGCCCGGATGCTCGGGTGAAGGCGGTTATCGGCTTGGGCCTGCCCGTATCGCCGATTGACGATCGCAGCTACGACTTCGACTTTCTCAAGACTTGCGACAAGCCCAAGCTATTTGTCAGCGGCGATCGAGACCAGTTTGGAACCTCGGCGCAGCTCAAAGTGCTTGTGGGTTCGCTTCCGCAGCCGAAGACATTGGTGCTGATTGGGGGCGCCGATCACTTTTTCGAAGGAAGATTGCGGGAGTTGCGGGAAACGATTGAGCAGTGGCTGGCGGACGCGGTGAATCTGTAGCGGGGCATCTGGTTGCCTTCATTGCGCTCTCCTTGCGGAGGGCGAGCCGCCGGCCTTATGTGCTGCCTTCTATAATTCTTTTTGATGCCTTCTTCTGCTACCGATCGCGACAAGCTTGCCCTGGACATGCGCGTGACCGCGCGTCACCTGTTCGAGTATGCGCTGACCGAAGGCAGTATTGACCGGGCCTTTCAGCGGCACGTGGATTGCGATAAAGGGGTGCTCCGCATTGGCGAGGATCTCCACCATCTTGATTCCTACAATCGCGTGCTGGTCATCTCCCTGGGCAAGGCGGCGCATGCCTTGGTCAATTCGCTCGAAATGCAGGCGGGCAATCGCTTCCAAGGCATCGTAGCCAGCTCGGTTGATCCGGCTTCCCAAGTGCGAGGCTTCCGCTATTTTCGCGGCGGCCATCCCCTGCCCAACCAGGAATCCATCCGCGCCGCCGAGGCCATCCTAAAATCGCTCGGCGCCCAGGATGCGTCATCGCTGGTAATCTTTCTGCTCAGTGGCGGAGGGTCATCGATCGCGGAAAAACCGATGGATAGCCAAATTTCTCTGGAGGATCTGGTCGCCACCTACCGCGTGCTGGTACATTCCGGCGCGCCTATCGCCGAAATCAACACCATCCGCAAACACCTTTCCGCAGTCAAGGGGGGAAGGCTGGCCGTTGCCGCTTTCCAGGCACAGCAGGTTTCCTTGCTGGTCTCTGACGTTCCCGACAATACTCCGGACGCTCTGGCATCGGGTCCGACCATGCCGGATTCCACCACCGTGGCGGACTGTTATGCCGTTGCCGGGAAGTACGGCCTGCTCGAGCAATTTCCTGATTCTGTGCGCGAGCTGTTCGAACGCCACGCCCTGGAAGAAACGCCCAAGCCGGATGACGTAGCTTTCCACCGCTCGCGCTGGTGGCCCTTGCTGTCGAACGCGTCGCTGTTGCAAGCCGCCGAACGGGAGGCTCAACGTCATGGCTTCACGGTGGAAGTAGACAACCGCTGCGATGACTGGGAATACACACGCGCGGCCGATTATCTTCTCGACCAGCTGCGCCGCCTGCGAAAAAAATCCGAGCGTGCATGCCTGATTTCCGGCGGAGAAGTCACGGTAAAGGTGGCCCATAGCGGCACGGGTGGTCGGAACCAGCAGTTTGCCCTGGCCTGTGCGCCCAAGATTTCCGGCGAAACCATAACCGTGCTCAGCGCCGGAACCGACGGAGTTGACGGCAACAGCCCTGCTGCGGGAGCGATCGTGGATGGCCGCACGCTCGAACGCGCCAAAGCCCGCGGAATGGATCTCGGGGTGCACCTGGCGAGCTTCAATGCCTACCCGTTTTTTGACTCGTTGGGGGATGCGATCACTACCGGACCCACGGGGAATAATCTAAGGGACCTGCGAGTTCTACTGGCGTACTGACACGCCGCGATTGGGTGGAGCAGCGCTTTCGTGCCCCGGTATTCCTAGAAAAACCGGGTCACCCCTTCTTCCAATACGAACACGCGGTCTTCAATCCCTGCCGCCCTGGCTTCCTTTTCCAGCAGTTGCAGGGGTTCGTCCATGGGCTCGTGAGAGAGTCGAAAGGTGCCGTAATGCATAGGGACCATCCAGCGCGAGTTCAGATCAAGAAAAGCCCGGGTGGCGTCCGCGGGGCTGGTATGAACGTTGCGAAATGAAGGTGGATTGTAAGCGCCGATCGGCAACAGCGCTAGTTCCGGCGCTAGTCGCTGCCCGATCTCGCGGAAACCAGAAAAGTAGGCCGTATCGCCGGCATGATAGAGCGATTGCTTGTTTTCTCGCAGCACGTAGCCACCGTATCCGCGGTGTGAGTCCTCGATCACCCGGGCCCCCCAATGCCGCGAGGGAACGTGCGTAACGGTCAGTCCGCGGTGACGGTAGCTGTTCCACCAGTCCAGTTCCACTACGTTATCAAAACCAAGGTCGGAAACCAGATCGAATACATGATGCGGGACCACGATCGTAGGGGCTACTCCGTGAAGGCGTTTGGTTTGCCGCACAACCGCCCGTAGAGATGGCCGATGCAGGTGGTCAAAGTGGGCATGGGTAACCAGAACCAAATCAACCGGCGGCAGGTCGCGCACCTGCAAGCCTGGCCGCCGCAGGCGCTTCAGGACGAACAGCCAGCGCGCAAAGTTGGGATCGATGAGAATATTCTGCCCGCCTACCTGGAGGAAAAAACTGGAGTGGCCGATGAAAGTCACACCCATTTGGCCGTTGGTAACGAGTTTCGGCTTATGAGAGCTACCGGTCCGAGGAGTGACCACAGAGTGCCGCACCAGGCTGCCGAACTGCCGAGCACGCGTGCGAAGCGCAGAATTCTTCAGAGTATTCTTCAACATCAGTGACGAACCACATCGTAATCGAACGGATATTTCATCCACTCCTTCGATGCTGGCGCCGGGCAGCGCAGGTACGCAATTCTAAAACAAATCCAACCGGGATGGTTGGTCCGCCCCGCATCTTTATCTTGGTGAGCGCGGTTCCGGCGAATGTGAGCGGTTGTGAACAGACAGTCAAATCCATACCCGATAGGGTGTGTGCTGTTCCACTCCGGATGCTCCAGGTTCCCAGGCCGGAACTCAACCGGTGCACAACGCGCGAGTGTTCTGCGCAAGGACCGACAGCAAGATCAAATCCCAAGTGAAACCTCAGGCCGCCGCAAGGCGAGAATCTATAGGAGGATTCCATGAAGAGAGTATTCCTGCTGATGGTGGTATCGGCCCTGCTAGTGATGTCGGGGTTTGCGCAGACTCCCAACCCTGGCAGTAACACGGGCCCGGCCAACCTTAAAGGTTGCTTGGGTGGATCGGATGGGAACTACACGCTTACCGAAGACGGCACTCGTCAGATTTTCAAGATCACCACCAGCCGTGTTGATCTCAAGCCCCATCTCGGCCATGCCGTAAAACTCATGGGAGAGAAAGCAAGTGGGCCCGTCAGTTCCGGCGCCGCTGATAACAGCTTTGCCGTTACCGAACTGAACATGATCTCCGAACACTGTGCAACGGCTGCCGCCGCAACCGTTGGCGCTGCCGTTCCTTATTCGGGGACTGTCATTGAACCCGCGGCACCCCCGGCGACGGCCAGCACGCCGGCTGTGGACGGCGCTGCACCTGCTGCGACGGTGAGTCCGTCTGCGGCGACGGCCAGCACGCCGGCTGTGGATGGCGCTGCACCTGCTGCGACGGTGAGCCCGTCTGCGGCGACGGCCAGTAAGCCCGCCGTGAAGGCCGACGCTGCTGCGCACTCAACGCCACCGCCAGCCCATCGTCGCAAGCTCTCCGCCACACAGGCTGCGTCCGACCGGGCACCGGCGGCGACGGCCAGCTCGTCCGCGGAGACGGTAAGTCCGCCCGCTGCGAACGACGCGACACCAGTTGCGGTTGCCAGCACGCCTGCGCAGACCGGCAGCACACCGGATACAGCCACCCCCACACCCACGCCCACCGTGACCCATAGAAGCGGGTCTCTGTGGCTCCTGATTTTGTTTGTCGTGCTGGTCGTTGTCTTGGGCACGCTGGCTCCCCTCGTCGGCAGGTGGAGAAAACGGAAAATGCTGGAGCGGACCGGCGCCCCAAATCTTTCTTTCACAAACGAAGTCACCTCCGATCAAGACAAGCAAGAACCACGCAAAGCTGCCTAGAAGCGAGTGAGAGGAATTCGGCGGTGATGTAGAAGAGCGGTTTTATCGGTACTCGAGTACGCGGGTGGCGGAGTGTCAACTCCGCCATCTCGTGCGTAATGCTCACGCACCCTGTACGCGGTTACTCGTGCGACCAGCTCGTGGAACGTCGAGTGGATAACTTCACCGAAGAAAACCCTTGTTCCCTCCATGATCTTGCCAGAACCGTCGAGGATAGGTGTTGAGGTTGTGATTTGGTGCACTGGCCCGTTTCCCCCCAGATTGATGGCAGTTACATCGATTCATGGCAAGGGATAACTAATTCGGTCGCCACTACTGGCAAAGGCAACTAACCGGTCTATCCGCAATGGGTTGGATGGGACCCGAAATCAGGATTAAATTTAATCCCCGCTAGATTGCCTTGACCCCTGCTGCTCCAGTCGTTTCTAATCGCTGCGGGTCACGATTGGCCATTACTTATCGTAAATAAGGGAGACTCAGGATGCGTGTTGCTTTTTTGGGCTTGGGAATCATGGGACGGCCGATGGCGTCCAGTCTTGTCAAGGCGGGTCACGAAGTTTCGGTCTGGAGCCGTACTGCAGGCAAGGTCGTCGAAGGCGCCCGCAGTGCAACCTCTCCTGCTGAAGCATCGCGGGGCGCAGAGGTGGTCTGGATGTGCGTTTCCGACACCGAGGCGGTGGAGAGCGTCCTGTTCGGATCGCAGGGTGTCGAGGAATCGCTCGCCCAGGGCATGACCATTGTTGATTCCAGCACAATTTCACCGTCCGCAACCCGCCAGTTCGCCGAGAGAGTTCGTGCCCGAGGGGTGCAATACGTGGATGCGCCCATGACGGGATCAAAAGTGGCGGCGGAAGGCGGCACTCTCATCTTTATGGTGGGCGGAGAGGAAACCGTGATCGAATCCTTGAAGCCCTTGTTCTCTGCCATGGGTAAAGTATTTTTCCGCATGGGAGAAACCGGCAAGGGACAGGCCGCCAAACTGGCGATGAACCTCCAGATTGCCCTAATTTACGAAGGTTTCGCCGAGGGCTTAACCCTGGCTACGAAGCTGGGAGTGGATGTCGAGAACTTGATAGGCGTTATTCAGGCGTCCATGGTTCGATCGGGCGTGGTCGACTATAAAGCTCCGTTTGTCCTCAAGCGTGACTTCACCCCCAATTTCCCGCTGCGCCTCATGCATAAAGATATTCGCCTGGCGCTCGAAGCGGCTAAGGAAGTTCGAGTCAAACTGCCGGCCCTCGAAACGGTGGAAGAGGTTTACGAAATGGCCACCGAGGACGGGCACGAAAATTTAGATTACGCCGCCACTCTAACGCTGCTGGAAAAGTGGGCCGGAGTCGAGGTAAAAGGCGCTTCCGCCTGAGAAATGTGGCCCCCCAGCGTCTCGCCTGATCCTGATCACCTCGGTAGCTGCTGAATCCAAGTGCCCGTGTTAGGTACCTCCGTAACACCCTGCGTGTCTTCTATTACAGAACTTTTACATGCCGCGCTATGCCGTGCTGGTAACTTAAAACCTAGGGATTTCAATACCGAACACGGGAAAAAAGCATGGCCATCGACCTCCAAACACTGGACCGGAAGGCAGCGGCAGACGACGAAATTAACTGGGTAACCGCGATTTTTATGGGCCTGTTCCATGTGGGCGCCATCGCGGCGTTATTTTTCTTCTCCTGGAAGGCGCTGCTGTTCTCGATGTTCCTCTGGTGGGTTTCAGGAAGCCTGGGCATCGGCATAGGCTATCACCGCTTGCTCACGCATCGCGGCTATAAGACCCCGAAGTGGGTGGAGTATTTCTTGACCACATGCGCGACGCTGGCGCTCGAAGGCGGACCCATCTTCTGGGTCGCCACTCACCGCCTCCACCACCAGCATTCAGATCAGGAGGGGGACCCGCATTCTCCCCGCGACGGTAAGTGGTGGGCCCATATGGGATGGATTCTGACCGGCAAATCAATGCACCACGACACCACCACGTTGGCCCGTTACGTCCCGGACTTGGCCAAGGACAAATTTCACGTCTGGATTACGAAATATCACTACGTCCCCATGATCGGGCTGGGCTTGGTGCTGCTGGCGATTGGCGGCCTGCCCTTTCTGATGTGGGGCGTATTCTTCCGCACCGTGATCGGGCTGCACACTACCTGGCTGGTGAACTCGGCGACCCATAGCTGGGGCACCCGGCGGTTTGTCACCAAGGACATGTCGACCAACAGCTGGTGGGTGGCGTTGCTTACCTTTGGTGAGGGCTGGCACAACAACCACCACGCGCATCCGGTTTCCGCCCGGCATGGTTTGAAATGGTATGAGATTGATATGAACTGGTACGGCATCTGGGCGCTGACGAAATTGGGGCTGGCGCGCCAGGTCTACCGAGTAAAGCTTTCTGACCTGCGCCGCCGCGAACAAGAAGAGGGAGTGCCCGCGGCGGCACGGGCCGAACTAGTCTCTGCCTAAGCAGGGATAGCCCTATTTTGAGGGGTATCTTTCGGATACAGTCAAGGCCTGCGCAGGGATCGCATTTTGTTCCCGTCATGATCTGTTCTCCGCTTTTCTTCTCCACGCGGTAGAATCCTGCCATGCGCATCAGCAGCCGCCGCAGAGCCGTCGCCTTTTTCGTCGTGCTGGGCGTTTGCCTGGTTCTGCTGGCGGTAGGGCTCAATGTTGGGTGGATCATTCTCAACTGGCGGGAAGGCGTCCTGCTCTTCCTGGGCGTAGTCTTCTTCGCGCTGCTGATTGCCGGGCTCATCGTGAACACCAGCTTCCTGGTGCGTGAGATTCGCCGCAACGAACAGCACGATAGCTTTATCAACGCCGTTACCCACGAACTGAAGACGCCCGTCGCCTCTATCCGGCTTTACCTGCAAACCCTGCAACACCGTGACGTGGATGAAACCCAGCGCCACGAGTTTTACCGCCTGATGCTGGACGATACCGATCGTTTGCTGGGTACCGTCGAGCAGGTGCTCAAAGCGGGGGAAGCCGGCCACAAGAAGCAGGCTCGACGTTCGCCCGTGGATTTCCCAGGCCTGGTGCGCGAGTGCGTGGAAGTGGCTCGAACCAGTCACCATCTCCAGCCGGAAAATCTGCGCTACGAGCAATCCGCCAACGGCCATGGTGCGAAGGTGTTGGGGGATTCCGAAGAGTTGCGGACGGCGGTTTCGAACGTACTCGACAATGCCGTCAAGTATTCCGGGAGCCAAGTGGAGATTTCGGCGCAGATAGAACTTCCCGACGAAAAGCATGTGACCCTGAGCGTTCGCGATCAAGGCGTAGGCATTCCGGCGGGAGAGCTCAAGCGTATTTTCAAACGCTTTTACCGCGTCTCCAATCGCTCGGTAAGCCACGTGAAAGGAACCGGCCTCGGCCTGTTCATCGTGCGAGCCATCGTCCGTAAGCACGGAGGCCGTGTGTTCGCCGAGAGCGAAGGCGAAGGGCGCGGCACCAGGGTAGTTCTGGAATTACCGCGAGCCGACTGGTAGTGCCGGCACGGCATTTGCGAGAGGCAGCATGAGTCGTGTTTTGATTGTCGAAGACGAGGCTCACCTGGCGCAAGGTTTGCAATTCAACCTGGAGGCCGAGGGGCACACCGTCGCGGTTGTGGGCGATGGCGAAAGCGCGCTAAATTTGCTTTTGGGGCATTGCGCAAGCGGCGAGCGGGAAGATTTTGACGCTGTCGTACTCGACGTCATGCTTCCCGGCAAGGACGGCTTCACCGTCGCCGCCGAGTTGCGCGCCGCCAAGCAGTTTGTCCCCGTGCTCATGCTCACAGCCCGCGGCCGTCCCGAAGATGTTCTCAAGGGATTTGCCTCAGGGGCGGACGACTATCTCCCCAAGCCTTTCGAGCTCCCGATCTTGCTAGCTCGCCTGCAGGGGCTTCTGCGCCGTCGTGACTGGATGCGCCAGAGCTCGGCCTCGAATTCCAATCAGGCAGCGGAATACGACGCGTTCTCGTTTGAGGACCGCACGATCGATTTCGGCAAGCTGGAGCTGCGGGTGAATGGAAACACCATCCAACTTACGCTGATGGAAGCGGAACTGCTGCGTCATCTCATCCGCAACCAGGGGCGCGTGGTTTCCCGCAAGTCCATCCTGGAGGAAGTCTGGGGATTGCACGAGGACACCGACACGCGGGCCATCGATAATTTCGTCGTGCGCCTGCGCCGCTATATCGAGGACAATCCCTCCACTCCACGTCATCTGCTCACGGTCCGTGGCGTGGGATACCGGTTCATCGCCGAGCCCAAGAAGGAAAGGGGACGGGAGGTCTAGTGGCGGCTAACCTGGGAAATCAGGTTTTCTCTGTGATTCAGCGCCATCCGATCGACGCGGTTCAGGGCAAGGGCATAAGCCGCGCAGGCTATCACCGGCGGGAGGACAAAAATTGCTAGGACCATCCAGGGATTTCCATAGTGGCGGGGAAGCCATAGCATCAGCCCAGCTCCGCCGAACAACACCCCGCGGATGCCAAAACTTGCCAGCACGGTAGTGAGCGATGCTCGTTGCCTCCCAAACACCCCCGCCTCAATCCGGGAGGGAGAATAGATCGAAAACAGGTTTCCCGCAGCGAGATCAATGGGCAAGGCAAAGAAAATACCCGCCAGAGTCGTCAGCGTCACCCGGAGGGATGGCGGCCGGTAAAGCAGACTCGTGCCCAGCCAGACCAGCACGACCTCCAGGGCGAAAATCGACGCATGCGCCAGATTCTTCCCGGTCATGATCTGGCGGAACCGCACCGGAGAGGCGAAAAAAAACTGGACGCCACTGCCGTCGGCGCCGAAATTGTTGTACGAAAGATTGGTCAGCAGGAGCAGCGAGTACGCCGCGCCCAGCGGGAATGTCAGCTCGGGAGCGCGGTCTAGCAGGCCCTGGTTTTGCCCTGAACTACGAAAGACCAGCAGCATGACCAACGGCACGACTAGGGTGAAGAGCATAGGCCCGCTGCGACTGAGATAACGCAGCTCTTTTTCGAAAACAGCGGCGACAGGCCCGGGCAATCCCGGCAGGTTCCATCCGGGATGGAGCGTCGGCACTCCCGGCGCGGCTTTGCGACGTGCCGATTCGCTGAGATTCTCGCCGTGATATTCCGCGCGCAGGCGAAAATTCAGCAGCCATAGGAAGGCGACTCCATAAAGCCCCAGCAGCAGAAAACAGAGCAGGCTCGTCCAAGTATGCCTTTTCGACGCGCCTGCAATCGCGGCCGCAGCCAGGCCGGCTGGCAGCGGCCTCTGCGCGTTGGACAGTTGCAGCCCCAGCCGTCGGGCCTCGGGTTTGGATTTGTGTCCGTAGAATGCGATCAACGGACCAACCACCTGCAGGCTGAGGATACACAGAAAAAACAGGACGCCCATGATTTCGCGAGTCCTCCGCTGGGCCAGCCATCGCTCGAGCCAAGCGAAAGCCATCCGCGCAAGCAGGAGGTTCACCAGGGCGAAGGTCAAAAGCACAGCCGCCGCCCAGGGAAGCAAGCGCGGTTTGGCGGCTCCAATGCCGATGGTGATTCCGAGCAGCCAGAGGCTAGCCACCGTCGTGGCCGGATCGAGCGAACCATAAGCCAGGCGGATCAGAAAATACGATCGGTAGCTGAGAGGAAAGCGAAGCAAGCTTGCGGACTCGAGATTCTGGGTAAATGCCGTCGCCATGAGGGGGAAGAGTTGCCAGAACAGAAACACAGGCCACAGCAAAACGCCAAGCCACTCCGGGTGGCCCTCCGACATCAGAAACCAGGCCGCCCCTCCCAGGCCCGCGGCGCCGCCGATGCCACCGGCCACAAAAGCCATGCCGACGAAAACGCGCGATGCCAGCTCCAAGCGACCGCGAAAAGTGTGCAGGGAGTTGACGAATATCCGCCAGCGCAATTCGGCAACCGCAGCCATCTGGCGGCGCCCTTGCGGCGCCGGGTTCCGGCCGTCCGGATTCAACTCCGCCGGGTTACCGGCCCGATTCATCCCCGGTTGATTCATCCCAGCCTCGTTAGCCCAGCCATGACAGCTCCCGTGTGGCGGTTCGCGGTCCACCCACGATGCGAAGAAAAATCTGCTCGAGCGTCAACTTTTCACCCGGAGGGCTGTCCGATCTCGCCTCATCAAGCAGGACGGCCGCCTCTGCCTCCACCCCCGCCCGCAGTTCCTCGAGCGAGCCTTGCGCCACCAGTCGGCCGCGATGAATGATGGCGACATGACTGCACAGCCGTTCGACGATCTCCAGCACGTGCGAGGTAAGGAAGATGGTAGCGCCGCGGGCAATCATGCGTTGCAGCATGGCTTTCAGCATGCCGGCAGCGATGGCGTCCACGCCTTCGAAGGGCTCATCGAGAAAGAGAACCTTCGGCCCATGAATCACCGCCGCGGCCAGCGCCAACTTCTTCTGCATCCCATGCGAGTAGTCGGTAATCATGGTCTTGGGCTGGTCAACGAGTTGCATGAACTGCAGCAGTTCTGACGTCCGTGTGGCCGCAGTCACGCGATCTAGACCGTACATGCGCCCAACGAAATTCAAATATTCCGACCCGGTCAATCTTCCAAATAGCGCCATGCTTTCGGGCACCACTCCGATCTGCTGCTTTACCTCGACCAGGTGAGTCGATAGATCGAGGCCCAGAATCTGGATTTGCCCGGCGGTAGGCGCGAGCAGTCCGGTCAGCATCTTGATGGTGGTGGATTTCCCCGCGCCATTGGGACCGAGAAAGCCGAAGAACTGGCCCGGCGCAACCCGTAGGTTTACATCTTCAACGGCGACCAGTTCGCCGAACCGACGAGTCAGATGTTCGATGAAGATGGCAGCAGAATCCATGAAATTCCCGACTCTAGCACAACCGGCGGGTCGCCGGACCCGGGAGCATCTTGCCGGCTGTCAAGGGGTGTCCCGGCCAGCGCCCTCGAGGCCGAGATGCCCCCGGACAGCGGCGGTACGAGGCGGTGCGGAAGAGGTGTAGAATAGCCATCATTTTTTAAAGTGAAAGAAACAATTCCAACGCACCCTAGCCCCCTGACAGTTAACCCTAGCCATGAACAAAAGAGCCTTTCTCAAACTCTCCTCAGCCATGCTGGCCTCCCCTTTGATCTCGCCCCTGTTTGCCTGGGGGGCAGAGAAGATGTCAGGCGATAAATTGAAAAACTGGGCGGGGAATCTGGAATACGGCACCGAAAACTTGTACTTTGCCAACTCGCTGGAACAGGTGCGGGATTTTGTAAAGAAACAGAGCAAACTAAAAGTACTCGGTACGCGTCATTGCTTCAACAACATAGCAGACAGCAAGGACGACTTCCTTTCCCTGAAGTCCATGGACAAGGTGGTTGCGCTCGACCCCGAGGCGCGTACCGTGACCGTCGAAGCGGGCATGAGCTATGGTCAGTTGTGCCCCTATCTCGACCGCAAGGGCTTTGCGCTCCATAATCTGGCCTCTCTGCCTCACATTTCTATTGCCGGCGCCTGCGGCACGGGAACCCATGGTTCGGGCGTCAACAACGGCAACCTGGCAACTGCGGCGTCGGGGCTCGAAATGGTAACGGCGGCAGGCGATGTAGTCAGGCTGTCCCGCCAGAAAGACGGCGAAACATTTCGGGGAGCCGTGGTGGGGCTCGGCGCGCTCGGCGTAATCACCAACATCACGCTCGATGTTCAGCCGACTTTCATGATGCGACAGTACGTGTACGAAAACCTCCCGCTGAATCAGCTGCAAGACCACTTTGAAGCGATCGAGTCAAGCGCTTACAGTGTCAGCCTTTTTACCGACTGGCAAAAGCAACGGCTCAGCGAGGTTTGGATCAAGAGCCGCGTCGAAGGAGGCCAGACCTTTGAGCCGACCCGGGAATTTTTTGGGGCTAAACTCGCAACCCGAAATCTTCATCCCATTGCGGACCTTTCCGCCGAGAACTGCACTGAACAGATGGGCGTCCCCGGGCCCTGGTACGAACGGCTGCCGCATTTCCGAATGGGTTTTACGCCCAGTGCCGGCAAGGAGTTGCAATCGGAGTACTTTGTGCCTCGTCAGCATGCAATCGAAGCCATCCTGGCGGTAGAACGGCTGCGCGACCAAGTGGGTCCACACCTAATGATTTCAGAAATCCGCGCCATTGCCGGCGATGACCTTTGGATGAGCCCCTGTTACAGACAAGCCTGTGTGACGATTCACTTTACCTGGAAACAGGACTGGCCCGCGGTCAGCAAACTGCTGCCCGTGATTGAAAAAGAGCTGGCTCCATTCAAGGCCCGGCCGCATTGGGGGAAGCTGTTTACCACCCCCCCGGCGCAACTGAAATCTGTCTATGAAAAGTTGCCGGAGTTTATTCAATTGAGTGAGCACTATGACCCGCGCGGCAAGTTCCGCAATGAATTCCTGAACACCAATATTTTCAGCTGATGAATTTCGGCTGGAGCGACATGAGTTCCTGGGGCGTGCCATCCTGCTGGGGCGTGCCATTCCTTGATCACCGCAATCCGTGCTTTGACAAACAACTCCACCGTACTAGACTAGGCGACGAAAATTTATCAGGCCTTGGCGCAGGTAAGTGCGGAAGGTGTGCGCCAGAACCGGAATAGTTTCCGCGTGTGTCAGGAGGAGATTTATGGGCTCTCGCTGGTTACTTCTGCTTTTATTCCCGTTGACCACCAGCGCCCTGCTGGCGCAATCTCTGTCTTCGGCAGCACCCACCGAAGCAACGGTCCAGAGTCTTCTCGACCGGATTCAGCGGCTAGAGAACCGGATCGACCAGCTTGAAGACCGGGAGCGCCAGCAAGAGGCGGTCCAGGCCGGCACACCCGCTGCGCCGAGAGCAGGGGAAACCACCACCCAGCTGACTGCGCCCGGCTCGGCTCCGTCTCCCGCCCCGCCCCCTGCTGCCGGGACGTCCGCCCAGGCAGCCTCACATGCCGAAGACCACGCCAGTATGGGGGAAATCCGCGACACCGAGAGACGCTTCCCGTCGCTTCAGATCAGAGGATTCGGCGATGTGGATTTCTCGTCTACGGATCAAAAAGGTTCAGTGAGCGGATTCAATCTGGGCCAGTTCGTTCTGCACCTGGCTTCTCCACTGTCAGAAAAAGTCAGCTATTTCGGGGAAGTCAGTTTCACGGCGCAGCCGACCGGGTACGACCTCAGCGTGGAACGCACCATCGTTCGCTACGACTATAACGACTACTTCAAACTCTCCTTCGGCAAGTACCACACCCCGATCGGCTACTGGAATGCCGCCTTCCACCACGGGGCCTGGCTGCAGACCACCATTGCCCGCCCGGAGATGATCAAATTTGGCGGAACGTTTATCCCCACCCACTTCGTAGGTCTGGAGGCCGAAGGCAATATTCCCTCGGGCGGGCTGGGCTTGGGCTACAACGTGGGGCTGGGCAACGGACGCTCCTCGATTCTGAGTAAGTCCGGAGACAGCGGCGATTCCAACGACAACCGGGCTTGGGTAGCCGCCGTCTATGCCAGGCCGACACGGTTCTATGGTCTGCAGGTCGGTGCTTCGGTGTACCGCGACAAGCTCACTCCGCAGCCGGGCCAGAATTTTGGCGAGTGGATCACCGCAGCCGACGTGGTCTGGACCAAGGAAAAGCCGGAATTTCTGGCTGAATACGCCAACGTCCATCATCGCGATCAACTGACGACCAATACCTGGGACAGTCAGGCATTCTATGTTCAGCTTGCCTACCGGTTGCCCTGGCAGCAAAGCAAATGGAAGCCCTACTATCGATTCGAGTATATTCATAAGCCTGAAAGCGATCCGACCTTGGCCGATGTGCTGGATCTTTCAGGTTCGACGCTCGGGGTCAGGTACGACATCACGAACTACGCGGCTTTCAAGGGCGAGTATCGGAACAGTCGTCATGGTGTGAATGAGCCCCGGGTGAACGGGGCATTTTTCCAGACTGCGTTTACCTTCTGACACGCACATGACATCTCATTGGAAATTCGCCTCCCAAGCCTTCATTCTTAGCTGCCTGTGCCTGGCTTTCCTACCGCCGCTGGCAGCTCAACGCCACGACGTTGACGTCGCAGTCGTGGTGCACCCCGACACTCCGGTCAGTAATTTGAGCCTGTCGGACGTGCGCAAGGTATTTCTCGGCGACCGTCAGTACTGGAGCAGCAACGTTCCCGTTGTTCTGCTCATTCGCGCCCCGGTGGCCCGGGAGCGGGATGTGGTTCTCAAAATCATCTACCAGATGTCCGAGTCGCAGTTCAAACAGTATTGGATCGCGAAGATTTTCCGCGCCGAGTCTGCGACTGCGCCCAAGGTGGTGTACTCGAACGACATGGCGAACCAGTTGGTCACAGCCATTCCGGGCGCGATCGCATTCATTGACAGCAAAGATGTGAAACCCGGCTCGAAGGTCCTAAGAGTGGACGGACACCTGCCCGGCGAGGCCGGTTATCCGCTCCGCTGAAGCCGCTGCGGCTGGCCGTTTCAACCCCGCGTGCGATTTCCCCGCTATTTGGTGGCGCCTTGGGAGTGCCGAACCGCTGGCTCCGGCCTTTTGACTCGTCTCACTGCGGCAGGTTGAGTTGCTGCACAACCTTCTTGA